>VOFH01003787.1_pt1 | contig 43498 bp, 85 predicted proteins | sample 5384091 | NCBI WGS metagenome assembly VOFH01 (sample SAMN12384727, study PRJNA508395) | human gut metagenome | isolation source: healthy gut G | host: Homo sapiens
AAATCCATAGGAAGATATATGTCCATAAAACGAGAAACAGAACGATGAAAATCAGTAAAAAAATTCTAGACCATTCAATCCCTAGACGAAGCGTGCATATTTCTAAAATCAGCAATGTTCCTATTAGAATAATCGCATAGCGAATACGTTTTCCTCTTTAAATATTTCATGCATATTCTCCTTCTGTTACCTGTTCAACCTTGGAAATCAGCTCCTGTACAGGAACACCATATATTTTCTCAATTACTGCATCATTTAACTCAGCAGGTGTACCTTCAAATACAATTTCTCCCTGATGCATTCCAATAATACGATCCGAATATCGAAGCGCAACATCCACCTGATGAAGATTGACGATACATGGAATCTTCATCTTTTTGGCAATCATATGTAAATGTTCCATAATAATTTTACTTGATTGAGGGTCTAAAAGATGCAATCGGTTCATCACAAAGCAGAACTTTTGGATCTTGTAAAAGCGCTCTTGCGATTCCCACACGCTGTTTCTGTCCTCCAGATAAATCCGAACATCTGGTATACAAAGCGATCGGATAATCCAAGCATATCCAAAAGCTGTGCTGCTTTTTCTACATCTTCTTCCTTATACATACCTAATGCACTTTTCCATGTACTGTAAGATGCCAGCTTTTCCATGTAAAACATTTTCCAAAAACATTTAAACGATATACCAGATTATAATGTTGAAAAATCATTCCGATATTTTTTTCGTATTTCTTTAATTTCTTTTTATCGGCTTTTGTAACATCCATACCCATAAATTGAATTTCTCCTGTGTTGTTATCAATCCATACGATTGATACAGCGAAGCAAGGTACTTTTTCCGCTTCCACTAGGTCCAATAATGAAATCAGTTCTCCTTCATATAAAGAGAAACTTGCATCTTTTAATGTTTTCACACCATTATCATATGTCTTTGCTACGTGTTTTAACTCTAAAACTTCTTTTCCACTTGCAATTCCTCCTGCTCAAAGAAGCTCTGCATTGCAGAGCCATTTATCAATTTGCTTTTTTATTGCTTACTGATCTTATACATATCGATGATGAATTATAATGATCGACATCTGTCTTAAAGAACTTTGTATTGATGGATTGTTTCAAAGAAGAAACCGCCATCTTATTAAAGAAGTTTTTATTGATTGCGTTTTTCTGTAGTCAGATTTTGTAAAGTGTTCTACCAGTTTATCAATTGTTTCGATCCATATAATCTTTATTTACCCACATTGGTCCATTTGCCAAAAGATTGTGAAATTACATATAAATCATCTTTGTATTTACTCTCATACGTACAGCAGTAAGCACCTGCATATACTTTATCGTTCGCAATCAGTTCAGAACCCTGATGATTCCTCCCATACTGTACCCTTGTGAGAAGAAACCGCCTTCTTGTTTGTCTTTGTTGTAATCTGATCTTGCTAGTTAATTCCTTTTGTTCCATCTGGTCCATACAACTTCCAGAAAGTTGTTGTTGGTACGATTACAATCCACTCTGTAGATGTACCTTAGATACAAAAAGAGAAGGATTTTCCTTTTAACTGTGCAATTTTTTCTTCACTTTTCCTTTTTCAAAATCGGCTTTATGTTTGATATTTGTACCAATATAAGCATTGTATCCCATTTTTCTGGATCCTTTGTAGTCCATAAGATAAAATTACACTACATTTTCATTTTTGCATATACGCAGAAGTAAATGTTGCCCCACTTTCCCACGCGATATCTGCGGTTCCTGTTAAGATTGCTTCCGCAACCGCATTGTAATCATCTAGTGGTGTTATTTTTTACTTCGACACCATCTCCCAATGCTGCCTGCACTTCCTCTTTCAACATAATGTCATAGCAGCTCACTTGCCTGTGAATCTGTTTCCCATTAGGCAAAAATGCAATCGTAATTTCTTTCTTTTGCTTTCCCTTCACTGCAGCCAGTCATAACCCTAAGTCCTAACATGTATACTATACATAAACGCATTAGTTTTTTTCATAATTTCTCCATTTAACTTTTCTTTGTTTATACATATATTATTATAGAAAATAAAATGGATGCTTTTGTTTTAACGCTGTAAATAAACGTTAACAAAATGACAAGGAAACTATAGATTCTTAACATTTGTATGTATCCATTTTTGCTAGTTCTTCCATCGTTTTGTCTTCTGGTTTTTCTAATACAGATACGACATTTCCATCTTCTATATAGCAATGGTGTTTGTGTTAATTGTGGAAAAACCTGTATTTGTTTTGTATCATGTTCTGTGCAAGATTTATTTCATAAATTGTCCTTTATGTGTTTTGAATAGCTGCTTTTATTGCTTGAAATTGTTTACAGGAATCACATCCACTTTGCGTAAACAAAGTAAAAAATCTTCTTTCTGCTGTATTTTTTCATATCCCTGTTTCCATGTCATCATGATGGTTTCTCCTTGATATGTATTTTCTGACAGCCACAGCATAATACCAGAAGAAACACTGGGATTATTTTTTCATTCCTGCCTCCTTGTAAAAAAAAATCTTATTAAAACTGAACGTTATTCTTTGTATATATATCGTTGTATCTCCTTCAACAAGGAAGTGCAGCTGCAAAAGATTGCTCTGTTTTTTCCATTGTGAAAAAATCATTTCGTATCTGCCATGTTCCATTTATAACTTTCAACAAGATACAGGCTGCTGCATAATCCCAGCATTTTACATGAGAAGAAAGTGATGCCTGTAATTTTTCCTTGTGTTATATGTGCACCGCTAAAGATGCACATCCTAACGCACGATGTCCCCTGCTTTTTCCTTTTGTATAGAAAGCATATCTGCATGCTCTTTGTGAAATCTATAATACTTCCATAACTGCAATCCATACACTTTCTGATAATGTTACCTCTGGTAAAGTAGAAGTTTTTGTGAGTTGCAGAATACTTTTTTCCTTGTATAGGCATGAAACATTTCTTCTTTCATCACATGCATAAACAATGCTAAAACAGGTTGTTTCTTTACATAAAACTGGGCTTCCTCATTTACCACAATAGATCCTTCTACCAGTTTCATCAGCGACACACTCCGTACATTTCCTATATAGGTATCCATATCGCTAACAGAATCCTGTTTTCCAGTTTTATAATCCAAATGGGTATACGTTTTTGTTTTTTAAAGATATTTCCACATTCCTTTACAAGTTTTCTTGCCTGTTCATAAACTTCATAATACGTAGCTTTACATCTCCTTCCCACATCAAAGGATTGCTGTTGCCAATTTCTGGTTCCTTGCCATATTTCCCATGACAATCACTTCCTCCAACCTCCAGCAATTGATTTGCCAATGCAAAACAATGACTGTATCGAATCGCATCTTCACTTTGAGAACTATGCCATGTTTCAATACCATCCACACCCAGTCGAATAAAATGACTAATCAATACTTCTACACGGTTTTAATCTTGGATGTGCAAGGATGGCAACTCCTGATCTTGATGAATGGCTTCTATCACATCTTCTACTTTTGGATATTCTTTTTTATGCATGCAGATTCCTTATTTTTAAACAGCTGATGGTATTCCTCCCCCATAAATTTCCGTTGCATAGCCATGATCGATCAACACCTGCATAATATGCTGTTTATAAACAGAAGTGGAAGGTTCTGCTTTTTCTTTTACTTCTTCCCAAGTGATATCATAACCATTTTTTCAATCAGCTGTTTTACCTGCCATTTCGCAATTTTTCCATGTTTTTTAAGGTATATCCGCAAAGTTTTCAATATGCACTCTTTCTTTCATCCCATATGCCAATATATGCACATCTTTTCCATGAAGATCATCATGGGCACTGATTTCAATTCCATGAGAAGTCCTTTGGGCCATGTTGACAAGTTGTCATATGCCGCAAAGGTATCATGGTCACAAATAGAATACCATGTTAACTGTTTTTCTTTGTGCTTCTTTTATAATGTCTTCAACGGAATAGCTTCCATCAGAATACGTACTGTGAATGTGTAAATCGATTTGATTCATGAAAGCATTCCTTTCTGCATATTAAATTCTCGATCACATAGTCCTTCCATAAATTCTAAATCATGAAAAATTCCAAGCATGGTCGTACCTTCTTTTTTTTAGCTGTTCAATTAAATCTCGAACTTTTTCCTTACTTGCATTATCAAGACTTGCCGTTGGCTCATCTAATAATAACAGACGTGGTTTTTTTACCATGGCCGCCGCAATGTTCAAACGCAGTTTTTTTCCTCCGGAAAACGTATTTGGATACACATCCCATAACGCCTTATCCAAATCAAGTGCTCCAGCATTTGAATTGCTTTTTCTGGGCACTTTCTCTGTCTTCTCCCATTTCCATAACCGCATTTTCAATGACTTCTCTTGCGGTTGTTCGCGGCATGATATGCAGAAACTGGGGATACATATCCAATCTCATGTTTCGTATCCAAAGAATCTGACGCTCACTTGCCGTACATAAATCAATTTCTCCAAAACGCTCACTTTGATATAAAATGGTTCCTTTTGTGGAAGGTTTGTACGATATATACCCTTTAAGATCGTAGATTTTCCACTGCCGCTTCGTCCCGTAATACCGATAAATTCTCCTTTTTTTAAATTTAGCGATATATTTTGACAAGCTTGAATTTCTTTTTTATTTAAATGCATCTGAAAGTTTTTTGATAATCCTTCAATTTCCAGCAGGTTTTCTTTATTTTTCATTATTTCCTCCATATTTTCGTAAAAACGCATGTATATCCATTCGAAAATCCATCCAGTTTTGACGAATTTTTCATCTTCCCAATCCCACCATTTTAATGTTTCTAATTGTTCGATAATTTCCTGTGGAAAACGAAAGCGTAGCACTTTGGCAGGCACTCCCGCTACAATTGCATAGGGTGGTACATCTTTGGTCACAACTGCATTACTTCCCACAACAGCGCCATTCCCAATCTGAACACCTGCCTGTATGACCGCTCCATGTCCAATCCAGACATCATGTCCAATGCTTGTTATCTTTGCACAGCGTTCTTCAAAAAACAAAGTATCGTTTTCCTCTGCCATCTGATACATTTTACTGCGATAGGTAAAATGATGCGTTGTCGGCCTTTGCAGTGGATGCTGCGTTGCGCCAATGCGTGCACTTCGTGCAATATCACAAAACTTTCCAATGTTTGCATTTTGAATCATTCCATATGGTTCACAATAGGAATAATCTCCCTAAAGTAGAGTTTTCAATTACACTATCATGCCCGACTTTGCACCAGTTTCCAAAACTGGTATTGCTAAGTTCACATCTTTCTTCAATCGTAACTTCCGGTGTTAATTCCATAACCTGCTCCTCCTACATACGATAATGATTTCTTTGGGTCAACTGTCCATCTACAAATACATGGGTAATGGCAGGAAGTCCATTTGGCAGCTTCATGATAATCAGCAAATCTGCCTTTTTATTTTTTCAATAGAACCGCAAATATGATCGATTTGTGCAGCACGTGCTGGCTGAATCGTTACCTTTGCAATCATATCTTCCAGTTTTGCCCATATTCTTCCATTTTAAACACAGAATGCAGAAGGGAAGCCGGATAATAATCTGAACATAAAATATCTGCACAGCCTGCTTCGATGGCATCTCTTGCGGACATATTTCCTGAATGAGAACCGCCAAGAAGAATATTAGGTGCACCAACAACGGTATACATACCACGTTTTTTGCTTCTTTTGCTACCTCTAACGTAATTGGAAATTCAGAAATCGTTGCCCCAAAACTCTGTACAACATCTAACTTTTCTATCGTATCATCGTCATGAGAAGCAACTGCAATTTCCTTTTCTTTTGCTAAATCTGATGCACATCGAATCGCATCCATCGTTAATTTCTGCGTATTCATTTTCTCTTTCAGCATTTCTTCAATTTCTTCTTCACTTCGTGTTCCCTTATCATCAACAAGATAAGTTTTCTTATATATCTCCAAATCTCGATACTGTCCCTGTCCAGGGTATGATCCATAAAAGATAGAAGATGTACATACCCTTTTTTTAAGTATTCCATCATGAGAGGAAACTGTGTAAAATTATCAATTTCAAAACGCATGTGGAAACGATTATGAATCAAGTGAAGCTGTGAATGACTTTCTTCAATAATTTCGACCAGTTTTTCACATTTTCTGGATTGCGCATAGGAGTTCCAAGTTCATTATCCAGCATACTTACAGAATGAAACATTGTCGTTATCCCATGACTGCAGCATTCTTTTTCAAATTCATACACCGCCAGCTGCATATCCATCACACTTGTTTTCTAGGGGCAGCCATTTTTTCAATATAATCGGAATGAATATCGATAAATCCCGGTGTTATATATCCTCCACAAGCATCAAAGACTTCCTCTACATGCAAATCATCCGCCACATCTTCCTTTATGATGTCTTTGATACGATCATGTTCAATGACTAATGCATAACCTTCTAAAATTTCATGTTCCAGTACAATTTTTCCTCTTCGAATAAGTTTCATAACCCATCTCCTTTACAACAATGAATATACAAGCTGCTGTGTATATGGATGCTGCGGATCTTCCATAATTTGATCCGTTAATCCCTGTTCAATAATTTTTCCATCCAGCATAACGATCGTACGATCTGCCAGCATGCGAATAACACCAAGATCATGCGATACCACGATCATACTCACTCCTAGTTCACGCTGAATCTGCTTGATCAAATCCAATACATTTGCCTGTACAGATAAATCCAGTCCGGTCGTCACTTCATCTAACAATAAAACAGGCGGTCGATTGCTTAATGCCTTGGCAATCTGTACACGCTGCTGCATCCCTCCAGAAAAAGTAGATGGTGCATCTTTTCTTCTTCGATATGGAATTTTTACTTTATCCAAAAGCTGAACTCCTCTTTCTTCCATGGTTCTACATTTCGCTCACCAGCTGCCAATAGTTTTTCCGCAATGTTTCCAATACTTGAAAAATCCATTTTCAATCCTGTGTATGGATTTTGATAAACCATCCCCATAACATAATTTCGAATATAACGCTTCTGCTGTGATGTTTCTTCAAAATATTTACTTTCCCTCTTTATAGGTGGAAAGATAAGCAGCCCCGGAAGTAATATCCTGATCAAAATACAAACATTTCATCATGGTTGATTTTTCCACTTCCACTCTCCCCAACAACACCTAGAATTTCACCATCATATACATCAAAACTAATATCGCGCAAAGCATACACTGTTCCACAATGCGGACAATAATTCCCTTGCAGTTCTTCTTCCTTTCCAATACAGTGTATACATCCATTTCCAAACTGTTTTCGTAAGTTTTTTACCTGCATGAGCGGCTTTTCAAATTCCATTATTTACACTCTCCCCTCTGTGCATTTCTTCTTTTTTAAACAATAGCTTGTATCGTTGCACTGATAGCTGACACTGCCATCTTCCTCATGGATGATTTCATCAAGAAATACATGTTCTGCACCACATAATGCACAAGTTTTTCCATGAAACTGTTCTGCTTCAAATGGGTAGTCTTCAAAATCCAAAGATACAATAGAAGTATAAGGAGGAACTGCATAGATTTTCTTTTCACGTCCGGCCCCTAAAAAGAATGAGCGATTTGCTTTGATGCATTTTTGGATTATCAAATTTAGGAATTGAGAAGGTGCCATGACATAGCGATCATTTACCATTACAGGATGATCTGCCCCTGTTGTCATCGATCCATATTTCATGATTTGTTCAAACAGCAGCAGCCATGCTCCTGTATATTCTTTTTTCCGCATGATACTGTTTTGTTTTTCTTTCACTTGGTTCATATTCACGTAAAGGTTCCGGTTCTGGTACCTGCAGTACTAAAATCTGATCCTCTCTAAGAGGAACTTCAGGGATGCGATGCCGCGATTGAATTAAAGAAGCTTCCTCTGTATCCCTTTACGATATCTACATCGGTTGTAGCGCTAATTAAGTTTTTGATACTAACCGCATTCACACTTTCATCACTTCCCTGATCAATCACTTTTACATGATCTCCATGTCCACATAAGGATAATGTCAGCTGTAAGCCTCCTGTTCCCCAGCCTCTTGCGATAGGAAGTTCTCTAGACGCAAAAGGAACTTGATAGCTTGGGGGAATACAGATTGCTTTTTAGTGTTGCCCTTCGAATTTCTCGTTTGCTTCCTTCATCAAAAAGGCATAATGATAGTGCTGTTTCATTGCGTTTTCCTCTCTTTCGTTTTACGAATACTGTTTAATTTTGACTGGAAGGTTACATAATGTGGAAGTTTTAAATGAGAAATAAAGCCAGTTGCCTCCACCGAATCAATATGATACAAAACAAATTCTTCATCATTTATCGCATATTTCTTATCTTCACTTTCTAAACAGCGATCCAAAATACTCATCGCAATTGCCTTGGATTCATTTTGTCCCAGTGCAATTCCATAGCCAACTTGAAATTCCAGCTGTGATTCTCCATTTTGATTTGTGATCGTGTGCGGTATTAAACTTTCCACTTCACTTACACGAATATCCCCAATATAATAACTTTCTTCCTCATCCTGTGGATTCATAGGATCTGCCACATAGATTCCTAGATTTCCTACACGAAGCTCTCCTACGGTTGGATGTACACTTCCATACCCTCTTAAAAGAAGCATACCCAAGAGAAATGAGTGTCTGTGTCATTCCGCGTGTTAATATCTGCAAGCGTTCACTTCGCACAGATAGGAAATGTCAAAATTTCTTTTGTCACATCTTTTGGAGGAGTATCGTTATTTTCTACTTTCTCTAGTAGACCTTCTTTTCGTAAATAATCACTTACTTTGGGAAGAAACAAGTCGCTGCTTCCCTGTTTTTTCTGCTTCTTCAAAATGCGCCAGCATTTCTTCCAGCCTTCTTCTTTTTCTAAAAGAAGATCAAAATCAAGCAGACGATGCTTATAATCAAAACAGGAACCTAAGATTTGTCCTCCCCGAATATCTTTAAAGCGGCAGATATCCTTCTTTCAATACGCATATCATCACTTTCCACTGTCAGTGAATAATAATTTCTAGGCAAAGTAGAACGATAAGCACGCATTAAGAATACCGCTTCTTCTAAAGAGCCTTCCCTTGTTTGATGGCTAGAGAAGCAAGCTGAGGAGAGTATAAAAAGCTTTCACTCATGACCTGATCTACCAAAAAGACGTTCTCCACTTTGGATATCTTCTACATCTAAAACATGACCACCTTTTAAGCGTTCTAATTTTAATCGCTCAATACTTTCTTCAATCGCTTCTTTTCCACCTTTTTACCGCTACATATGCCATAGATTATCTCCTTTCAATCTGTGTCGTTCTTGGAAGTGATACACAATTTCCTTCCTTATCCACAAAAAGCAAATCCACACCTAATGGAAACTCTGCATTTTTTTCCTGTCGAGAAGATATCCATGCATCATTTCCCTCAACCCCTAGATACGTTTGTCCCTGAATTCCAGGACCTTTCAAACACAAATTTCCATCTTTTCGCAATTTCTCACATTCTACAATGATCGTTGCCCCATGCTGTGGATTTTCCAATGTACCCATTGCACTGTTTGAAATAACTCCTGCCAGCTTATCAAAACTATCCAGTGTAACAAATCCAAGGGATGCATCTTTTATTTCCTTTTTGCACACTGTAAGTTAATCTAGAAAAACGCTGTGCCAGCTTCATCGATGTACTTTCCATATAAAAAGAAGTATCCGCATCCAGCAGCATATACATCATGATCTGCATCGCATTTCCACATTCCATCTGATACGTACAATGTTTCATTTCTTCTTGTAAAGATTCTATTTTCCCAGGATAAGAAAATGTATTTAACACTTTCCTGTATGCTTTTTGAATATCATGTACCTGATTCAACTCCATAAGTATTCCTCCTATACATCCATCGTCTCGAGTTTACTTTTGTCTTTTCAATTCCTTCTCTTCGAATACGCATTTCTTCTTCCTGCTGTTTTGCTTTCTTTCTTAATTCTTCTTCTAATTCTTTAACACTGGAAGCTGTGCACGAAATGCGGCATCTATCACTGCCAATGCATATGCTTTTTTCTTCCTCTATTCCCTGTATCATTCCAATGCCAATAACCCCATTGCATTCTACACGAGCCTCGCTAATTAATACTTCACATAAATAAAATAAAAGATTTCTGCGCACTTTCTCTCATTTTTACCATTGTCAAAGACTGGGATGGTTTTTCTAATACCTGATAGGGTGCTTCTTTATCAAATCGATTTGCCCATGCCTGTAAAAATTCTTTTTCACAATGAACCAGAATTTTTGTTCGCTCTTTTCTTTTCATAGCTTCCTCCTTTTTGCGACAGATTCAGTATACCTTTCTGTTTCTTTTTCATTTGTTAAGTCAAAGTAAATAAAAAGTTAAAATAATGCCAAGAAATTTTTTATCAGAAATATGTCCAATCTTTAACCATTTATTAACTTTCTATTTTTAAATACATAGTTTAATAAGAGTATAAGAAAGGGGCTTTTGTTTATGAATAAAATCATAATCGTCGCTGATGACCTGCATCAGTCAAAAGGGGTTTGTTATGACTTGATAAAAGGAGGAATGGAACCAGAACTATGTTCTCTTTCTGAATTTCTATCCCATGCAGACAACATACAGAGTTCTACTTTTGTATTGGATATAACTGATCAAAATCTACAAAAAAAGAAACACTTCTCCCCTTTTAAAAAATAAGTGAAACCTGTTTGTTTTTTGTATTATCCTATGTAAGTGATGAATGTGCTAAACTAGAAGCATTTTCTGCTGGTGCGGATGATTATATAGAAAAACCTTACCACCCCAAAGAACTAACCCTTCGTATTCGAAATCAGATGAAACGCATTGAAAAGCAACAAGACCCTGTTAGCACAAAAGACTCCCCAAGTATTTTTAAATATTTATATAGATGAAAAAAAAAATCGAACTGTAAAAATCAATTCCAAACCACTTTTACTGACAAAAAAAGAATTTGACCTTTTAAACTTCTTTTTTAAAAAACCGAAACAGAGTTTTATCCAGAGAATACATTCAGGAATCCTTATGGAAAGATGAATATCCAAAACAGTCTCGTATTGTAGATGTTCATACACACAATCTTCGCACAAAACTAAAAAAACAACTGTGCGAATGCGACAATTGGTTCCAGACGTGGTATTGGCTATATTCTTGAAAAAAAAGAGATTAAAAAACCTCAATGACGAGGTTTTTTTACGTTAGTAATATAATCAAAAGCGAGCATTCGGAAGAATTTTCTTCAATACATACCTCCCTCACGAACTCCATATTTACTAATTTGCATCTTTTACATCCATAATAGTTCGCTGTACTATATAAAATTAAAAGTCCTTGGGAAAAAACGTATGAATACGTTCCGGTTCACATCGTAAAATGATACGAATCGCATCTTCCCTATTTAAGTAAGTGATCAATTCTCCTGCAGTTTTTCACAGGAAATCTCTTCCTTTGTACTTTCAATCATATGCAAATCCCTTTAACAGCGCTGCACATGCACGTGCACTTCCTCCAGCTGCCAGCATTGTTTTCTGATGCGTATTCTTTGTTTGGATCTTTTCTTTTAATTCCCTAAGCATAGCTTCTATAATTTTTTGTTGTTTTTCATTTGGTAAAATTTCACTTACATATGTACGAAATAAACTTAAAGAACCACTGGAAATACTATATACATTATGCATTTGACAATCTTGAAAAGAAACGACTTCTGTACTTCCTCCACCAACATCCAAAAAAGTCCTTTTTGCAATTTTGAATAAATAGATGCACCTTCAAAACTTAATCGTCCCTCATCTTCTCCCGACAGCACATGAACACGAATGCCTGTGCGTTCAAATATTTTTGTAATACCACAGTAGTATTCTTAATATTTCGTAAAGGCACTGTCGCAAAGACATGTAAAGAAGCAATATGCAAGTGAGATAAAGTTAACTGAAAGTCATGCAGACAGCGACATAATATCTGAATCCCCTTTTCTGACATTTTTCCATCGTTAATATAAGATACGATACCTAATGTTTTCTTCTTGGAAAACAAAATATCAAACCCTTTATTTTCATATTGATACACATTCATACGAACACTATTTGCCCCTACATCAATAACACCAAAATTCATATATCTTCCAACCTTCTTTTCTATACAGCTATACTATACAGAAAAATCAAAAAAGTTTTGTTAAAAACATGTAAAAATGATACCAAAAAAAAACCAATGCGATCGCATTGGCCAGATTGTTGACAAAGTGGTACTTATAAACAAGTATCGCTTTTCTTTTTTCTTAAAATAATTTAAAATTGTGCTTTTTATTAGATTTTGTACAGTTTTAGAGAGGTTTTTCCACCTCCATCTGGACATTCTTTTTAGATTATAACACGCAAAAATCATCAGCGACTGATGCTGATTTTTTGTAGCCCTCTTAACCTGGTATATCTCAACGTGTGATGTTCTTTACAGTCTGCGAACACCCTCTCTATGCTTTCTTTACGCCTTGGATAGATTTCTTTCCACTCCGGTGTATGTCTTATCTCATCCATTACCTCCTCCCGGTATTCCTCCCCTACATGACGTGTCACTACTTTCTGAAAGTTCTTTGATGATGTACATCTTCCTCTTAAAGGACAGTTCTCACAATCCTTTGGATTTGATTTGTATTCTTTATATCCAAGCTTGTTTGTCGTGCTGTATGACAGCACTCTATTATTTGGACACAATAACAGTCATATCCTTCATCATATACATACTCGTACTTCTTATAATATCCTTTCTTTGTCATTGGTCTTTTTATAAGGCGCATACATTTTTTGCCCATTTTCTAATATCGTCTTACATATTGCTGGTGTTATATATCCTGCATCCAGACATACATTTTTATTTGATCCATATATTTATCGTTTAATACTTTATACGCTGAAAAGAAAGATACGCTGTCATGTACGTTTCCCGCAACACATACGCTTGCCAGTACAAATCCATTTCTATCGCAAAATGTTTGATGTGAATAAGCAAAACATTTTTCTTTTTCACCTTTATGGAAACAGCCACTCTCGAATCTGTTTTACTGATTTTGATATGCTTTGTTTGTATGTCCCTTTTCAGTTTTCCCGTTTCTTCATCAAAATTTAATTCTTCTTTTTTTTTTTTTTAATTGGTTTCTTCCCATGTTCTTCACGATCCCTGTTTATCTCATCCAGCAGATCGTTTTCATATATCTTCTTCATAATTTCAACTTCTTCATCTGTATACTTGTTTTTATTCGCATTTGCCTTTTGATGTGTGGAGTCTCAATATACAGTTTCCATATCTACAAAGCCATAAGAGATTGCCTGTTTCAATATCTGATCAAAATATTTTTCAAACACTTCACTGTCACCGTATCTTCGGATATAGTTTTGACTCGGGTAGAATAATTTGGCACCCTTTCATCCATGGAGATTCCCAGAAACCAGCGATACGCAAGGTTTACCTGTATTTCTCTGCAGGTCTTTCTCATTGAACCTATTCCGAAAATAATATTGATGAAGATCATTTTAAAAAGAACCACAGGATCTATGCTTGGTCTTCCAACATCACTGTAAAGATTTTCTACAAGAGGGTAGATAAAATTCCAGTCGATACAGCTTTCCAGCATTCTGATATCATGATCCTGCGGTACTAATTCTTCTATTGTATTTAATATAGTACTATCGTTTTTGTTATTTCTTCTTGTCATTGCCATATAAAATCTCCTCCGTAAGCCATTATAATTATATCATCTTCGCACAATAAAAGGCAGAAAGAGCAACAATTTTTTGGCTTACGAAGTCATCTTTCTGCCGTGTTTATATTATCATATTTAAAAATGGTTGTCGACTACTTTGTCAAATCGCATTGGCTTTCTTTTGATTAAACGATTTTATTTTCACTTTCTGGATCAAAAAGTGTACTTTACTTAAATCCATGGCAAGTTCTAATGTTTCATGTGCTTTTGCTTCTACACGTGCAGGAACTTTTTGCCTTAATATCCTGTGTACCAAATTTACCATGCAGGATAAATTCATGTCCTAACAATTCTACTACTTCTACTTCATATTTAAAGTGTGCAGTTGGGTAGGTATCGGCTACGATCCCTTTTCCATGTAAATCTTCTGGACGAATACCCATTACAATATTTTTTCCTTCATATTCTTTTAATGCATCATGGAACATTTCAGGAAGTTCAATCCACTGATCATTAATGACAAAGCATCCACGATCAATTTTACCATTTAAGAAGTTTGTAGCTGGTGCTCCCAAGAATCCTGCAACAAACATATTGGCTGGATTGTTGTAGATTTCTCTTGGTGTACCAATCTGCTGAATATATCCACCCTTCATAACAACGATACGATCTGCCATTGTCATTGCTTCTGTTTGATCATGCGTTACATAAATAGAAGTGGCTCCAATTCTTTCATGCAATTTAATAATTTCACTACGCATTTGTACACGAAGTTTTGCATCCAAGGTTACTTAAAGGTTCATCCATTAAGAATACTTTCGCATTACGAACGATTGCACGACCTAAAGCAACACGCTGTCTTTGTCCACCAGACAATGCTTTTGGTTTACGATCTAAATAATCTTCAATTTCCAAAATGCGTGCAGCTTCATGAACACGTTTATCAATTTCATCTTTTGGTACTTTTTTCAGCTGTAATCCAAATGCCATATTATCATATACACTCATATGAGGATACAATGCATAAGACTGGAATACCATTGCGATATCACGATCTTTAGGTTCTACATCATTCATTAGCTTTCCATCAATGTAAAATTCCCCAGCACTGATATCTTCCAATCCCGCAATCATACGAAGTGTTGTTGATTTTCCACATCCAGATGGACCAACAAATACAATAAATTCTTTATCTTTGATTTCCAGATTGAAATCAAAACTGCCTGTACATTATTGTCATAAATTTTATCTATATGTTTTAGTGATAATTCTGCCATTTTAAAGCCCTCCTGTTATTTGTATTTTCTGTTGTAGATATACAACAGCGTCAGCAATCCCGCAAGTCCAACAATTTCAATTCCAAGATTTGTTAAACTAACGGTTTTTTGCGCAACAATGATCATTCCTAAAAAAACACAAAGAACAGGATTGCCATTATGATATTCTTAATTACATTACTTTCCATTCTCTATCACCATCCATCTGATTTCACCAGGTTCCAGTTTTGCCTCGACACTGTTTCCATCCCCGTCAAAAATACGAGTAACCTGTGGTTCATTGGTATTGTTTAAGATTGCATACATGTTATTTTCTGGATAAGCGTGTACTTCACAGTATAAATTATCTGCATACCATTTTTGAAATCTTCTTCTTTATTTGCGGCATGATATAATGCACGAAGCAAGATTCTTGTATTTTGTGTACTATATGGAAGTCCTGCAATATAAACCCCACGACCTTTTCCATAGTCATGTGATGCCATATGCACTTCTCCATTGCCATAATCAATGATCTGTGTATCTTCATATAAAGCATAGATATTTTTCATACCTTCTCCATAGTCAAAATCTTCCACAACATCATCTGTAATAAAATGTTTTTCTACAGGTGTTGTAAAATATTTATCTGTATGAAGTGTAAATCCTAATTCTTTATCTACCCCAAGAACATCTGCCAGCTGGAAGAAGTGTCCACCATTTTCATATGCCGTTGGCTCACCGATACCAACAAAACCTCCTCCATTGTACACCCATTCACGTAACATGGAAACAAGTTTTCATTCTTCCAAACTTCTCCACCAGAGAATGCGGTCATTGCATCCCCCTGCATTGATAATAACATCAATATCACTTGGTATACCATTTTCTAAAACATCATCAAAACTGATAAAGGAAACATCTACACTTGCACCGGATAAAAGATTCAGCATTCCATTATAAGAATAAATCTGTTTACAATACAATCCATGGGCTACCATATAAGCATGCCAGCTTCTTAATTTTCCCCAGCTGTTTAAGATAGCTACTTTTAATCCGCAATATGGTTTTTGCCTCATGAACACGATCATAAATATCACGGAATTCATCACAAACTTTTTTCAATGTAATCCACAAATTTAGGGGAATTTATAAGCTAGACTTGGATATCCTCCATAACCAATTCGATCAATTGGTTTACGCATGATAGCACGTCTTGCGCTTAACCAGTTATCAATTGCTTCAATGGTTGGATCATTTTCCTTCATAGAATGTATCAGGGAAGAAATATGGAAGGAAACGTCCTTCATGATATTTCACACCTGGAATATCGGAAATCAAACGAAGCGTAGCTCCTCCACCAACACTTCCTACAACTGCATCTAAGCCAATGTTTTCAAAGTATTTTCCATAAGGTTCTGTACCAATCCAGTTATCCCCTAAAAACATCATCGCTTCTTTTCCAGCTTCATGAACCAGATCCACTAACTCTTTTTGCAGTTTCACTGACAAAGCGCTGCTGGAAATCAATATATTCTTTATATTCTTTTGAAGGAACACAGAAAGTAGAATTATAATACCCATTATCTACAAATACTTCTGGACGTAAACGATATCCATATTCCTTTTCAAATGCAAGAATCGCTTCTGTTGAAACACTTGCTCCATATCCACACCAGTCTACAAATTTTTCTTTTGCCAGTTTATTGAAAATCAATGTAAAGTGATAGAAGAAAGTCGTAAAACGAACTACATCACAACGTTTGTTTTCTTCTTTTTTCTAACCATTCTTTTAAATAATCGACAACAAATTGACGAGAGTTTGGTTTTCTCACATCAAATGGAATTTCATGTGGTTTATCTTTCCAATCATTTGTAATATGATTATACATCTGTGTTGGATCCCATAAAATATAAGCTAAGAAAGATACCGTATATTCATGGAAAGCTTTTTGCATCATGTACGACTACGACATTTTTCTTGCTGTCAACTTCCCAGTTTTTAGGATCAACAATTTCTCCTGTTGTTCGATCAATCACTTCCCACCACTCTTTTGGGTCATGATCATAATCTGGAGTTACCTGCTGATCAAAGTATTCTTCGTTAAACGCAATCTCTACTTCACTTCCTGTACATAGTGTATAGGCACTCATCAGATAAATCTGCTGACATTCATCCATATGCTTTTGCGCAAATTCATTGTGCCCTCTAGCCACGAAATATGTTGTATAAATTTTTCGCATCTAAGGATTTGATATCATCATCTAATTTTGTACCATCACTATCACGAATGGCATCGGCTCCCCATCTGTCTAATAACTCCTGTGTTTCCTTTAAAAAGTTGGATTCACTAGGCAATGTAACACGTCCTGTTGTTTTTCCCATAAGTTTTCTCCCTAATCTTTTAATCCACCAAGGCTCATACCTTGTGTTAATTTTTTCTGTACTAAAATATAAAGTATTAAAGTTGGTAACATTACAATTACTAAACCTGCATACATAACACCAAAGTTTGCCTGTGATTTAGAATCAGCCATTAAGTATTTTACCCCAACTGCAAGCGTTGCATTTTCTTTATCCATGAATGTAAATGCAATGATATATTCATTCAGAAAAGAAAGAAACTGGAATAAGATAACGGTAATGATACTTGGTCTAGCCATTGGAATCATAATTTTTGTCATTGTTTTAAAGTAACCACATCCATCAATACGTGCAGCTTCCTCATATGCTTTTGGAAGTGTTTTAAAATATCCTGTCAAAAGATAAATTGTAAATGGAAGTGATGTTGCGGCATATACTAATGCTAAAAAGAATTTATTATTTAAAAACAAATCAAATCCCAGCAATGTATCTGCTTTAAAAAACATCAAAAGATAGGAAGAACGATATAATTTACATTAACAAACAACAATCCTGCCATAAATAAGGCATTTAAAAATTTCTTTCCTATAAAATTAAATCTTGCCAGCACATAAGATGCAGGAAGTGCAATTACCAGCAACATAACCAGTGCCATAGCAGTAACTTCAACTGTATTTAATAAATAATCTCCCATTCTTGCTTTTTGGAAAGCATCTACAAAATTGGACCATAGCCAGTCAGCAGGTAAAGCAAAGATTTCCACTAACTAATTCTAGCTGACTTTTTAAACTTGCAAAGAACACCCATACAATCGGTACGATGATAGAAATTGCCAAAGCAAAAAGAGCAACATAAACAAATATTTTATAAATCGAAAACTTCTCTTTTTTTCATTGTTCTTTCCTCCTAATATTCTAAAACATCTCTTTCCGTTACTTTATTCAAAATAGCAGAAAGGGCAAAGGAGAATAGGAAGATACAAGCTCCAACAGCCATACCAAATCCATATTTTCCAGCAAAAGCATTGTTATACATATAGTTAAGTGCTGATTCACTTCCAAGGTTACCTTCAGAAGTCAACTGAACAAACATAAAACTTAAGTTAATCGTAGAAATAACAAAGAAAGTTAATGTTGTACGAATGTTATTCCAAATAAGAGGAAGTGTAATCATAAAGAATTGTTTAACCTTACCAGCGCCTTCCAGTGCTGCTGCTTCATAAAGGTTTTCTGGAATACTGGACATACTTGCCATATACATAACCATGTAATATCCAATTGCCTGCCATACTAGAGCCGCAATAATTGCATAGTTGATAATATCTGGGTTTCCCATCCATTGCTGTTGCAAAAAGCCTAAACCAATAGCAGATAAAATGAATTTAAAATACCATTGCTAGGTGCATAAATAGCTGAGAAAATACCTGCAATAACAACAATACTCAAAATATTTGGAATATAGAAAATAACGCGGAAGAAATTTTTACCTTTGAAATTTTCTCTTGTCAGTAAAGTTGCAAACAATACTGCCAGTATTAATGTAAGAATAGTGATAAGCACTACATATAAAATTGAGTTTTGCATAGATTCTATGAATCTTGGATCTTGGAATAAAAGTTTAAAGTTAAACAATCCAGCAAATGTTTCTTCACTTACAAAGTTGCTTTTCTGATAAAACGCTGTTCGAAAGACATCAATTGTCGGTATCGCAATAAATAATGTTACAAACAATACAGCTGGTGCCAGACACCAAAAGACAAACCTTCTTTCTGCTTTCTTCTTTGTCATATACATCCTCCTCTTCTTTTGAAAAGCGATGAGTATTGCCACTCATCGCTTAATCATCTTATTTTTGCATTTAAAGTCGTGAACAATAATTTATTTCAATGGGTTTGCAGCTAAATCTTTCCAAGCTTTAGAAAGTGATTTCTGCCATTCATCAACAGTTGTTTTACCTGTTGCGATTTCATCAATTGGTCCAAATACTGTTGCTTTCAAGTCAAAGTTAGCCAATGTATTTGTATCATATCCAGAGAATGCACCAATTACAGTTTTAGCATCTTTATATACACTGAAGAATTCTTTTGTATAACCATCTTCCATTGAATCTACTTTATCCGGAATCCTTTTTGTAGGAACAACATTACCATATTTAGCCATGATTTCTACACCTTTATCAGAGTAGATAAATTTCAAGAATTCTTTTGCATCATCTGCATTTTTAGCTTGTTTTGGAATCCATACCTGTTCTGTCATAGATGCAACATAACGATCTCCACCTTCTTTAAGAGCTGGTAAAGGCATTAATCCCCAATGGAATCCTTTTTCAGGAGTTGTTTTTCCATTTCATTTACAATCCAGTCACCATTTGGCATGAACAATGCTTTTCCATCAATAACAGCCTGCTGGTTAATTGTAAATCCATCTTTCGCATTAGCATTTGATACTGTATCTGGATATAAGTTTTCAGATGAAACAAGTTTAGCGATTGTGTCAAGAACTTGACGTCCTTCTTTTGTATCCCATACACCTTCTTTATATGTTAATACATTCTTTAAGAATTCTTCTCCTCCAGATTGACCAAGAAGTGCATTTAATGTGTTGTCAAAGTATCCTTTTACTGGATATGTGAACAATGAGATCTTATCAGCTTTAGCTTTTTTACCTAGTTCCCACATATCATCCCAAGTTTCTGGCAATTCGTATTTTTTACCAGGACCAACCAATTCTGTGTTATAGAAGAATCCAGCTGGTGTTGTTTTTAAAGGCAACAAATAAGATTTACCGTCACCATAATACTGAACAACAGAACTGTTTGCATAAGCTGGGTCAATATTAATTTCTTTTACTACATCAGAAATATCAATACTTGTTTTGTATTCAACTGTGTTTCTGTATACTGAGAAGGCTGTCCCAAGTTGTAGTAAACAACATCAGAATATTCACCTTTTCGCATTTTCTTTATTTAATACCTGATCTAATTCTTTTTCTACACGAAGCTGTACATCTACATCTTTATGTGTTTCTTCAAAAGCAGTTTCCAAATCTTTAAATACCTGTTCTCCGTTTCCTCCTGAGAAAGATCAACTTTCAAAACACGTTTGTCTGAAGAACCCCTTCTTCTTTGTTGTTGCTAGCACATCCAGTAACAACACTTGCTGCCATTAAACCGGCACAAGTTAAAGCTACCAATTTTTTCATATTATTCATGTCCTCCTTAATTGGTTTATTTTTCCTGTCTTTATACTACTTAATGTAAGCGTTTTATGCAATCTATATCTTGCCATACTTTTTAGATATATTGCTTTTTGATATAAAAAATCAATAATTCTCAACAAATTCCCCTATAATCACCTATTTTTACACATATTGCTCTATAAAATAATTCTTTATCAAGATTCTTATAATAGAAACACCCTCATTATATCACATCTGATATTTTGTCAGTATATTGTTTTTTTTTTTGTTATATATTCAAATCTGCTTTGCATTTCATTATAATAAACATAGAAAGTAACATAGAGGTGTATTTATGAAAAAAAAAAAAAAAAAAGCAAATGTTTTATTGTTAATGTGTGATCAGTTTCGAGGTGACTGCTTATCCATCTGTAATCATCCTGATGTAAAAACACCGTATTTAGATTCTCTGGCAAATGATGGTGTTTTATTTGAAAAAAGCTTATTCGGCTTGTCCAAGCTGTATTCCTGCAAGGGCTGCTTTATTAACAGGCAGAAGCCGAGGAAGCACATGGACGTGTAGGATATGAGGATAATATCCCATGGGAATATGAACATTATATGGCAGAAGAGTTTTCAAATCATGGCTATCAAACGCGGTGTATTGGGAAAATGCATGTACATCCACCACGTTTATTATGTGGATTTCAAGGGTTAAAGCTGCATGATGGTTATCTTGGGGCTTATCGTAGTCAGGATATTCCACATTGGATGCATCAGGATGTATGTGATGATTATCTGTTTGATTTACGAAATACCTATGGTATGCATGCAGACTTCAATGCCAGCGGAGCGGAATGCAATTCTGGGTAACCCATCCATGGATTTATGAAGAACGATTGCATCCTACCAACTGGGTAGCTGAGCAAAGCATTCGTTTTCTACAAACAAGAGATCGTACCAAACCCTTCTTTTTGATGTCTTCTTTTTGTTCGCCCTCATCAGCCATTAGATCCCCCACAGTCCTATTATGATATGTATAAAGACAAAGACTTAGCCTCAAGTGCAAAAAAGGGGATTGGAATGATGAAGAAAACAAATGAATTTGGATATACAAGTGATTCTATTTATGGCTGCAACGATGCGCAAATGCGCCATGATGCGAAAGCTGGATATTATGCATCCATTACTCATGTTGATCATCAGTTAGGAAGAATTTTATCTGCCCTAAGAGAAGATGGTACTTATGATGATACGATTATTTTATTTGTAAGTGATCATGGGGAAATGCTGTTTGATCATAGTCTTTGGAGAAAAGTATTCCCATATGAAGGAAGTACACACATTCCCTTTTTAATGCATGTAGGAAAAAATGTCGCCCACCTGATTCCTCATAAAGTAGATGGTGTCGTTGAACTAAGAGATATAATGCCTACTTTTACTAGATCTATGTGATATACCAATTCCCTGATACCGTAGATGGAATTTCTTTAAAAAAAGCATTTACCAAGAGAACCCTGTAGAAAGAGAATATCTTCATGGAGAACACAGTTTTCATTCTTCCTTAAGCAACCACTATATCGTAACCAAAAAGATAAATATATCTGGTATAGTGAAACAGGAAGAGAACAATACTTTGATTTAGAAAAAGATTCAAAAGAAAACACATGATGCCATCCATGATGATATATATCAAACACGTATCCAACAACTTCGTCAAATTTTAATTCAGGAATTAAAGAGCAGAGAAGAAGGCTACAGTGATGGAATACAGCTTATTGCTGGAAAACAGCCAAAAATATGCTGGAACATCCATTTACAAAAAAGAAAATTAATAAGCAAAAAGAATCCTATTCCTTGTATACATACAAAGAACAGGGATTCTTTTTTTTGTATATTTTTCTTTTACATCGTAAACCAGCGAATTTCACTAGCTTCTAGTTCTACTTCAAAGTTATCTTTATCTGTATAGATTATGGTTTTTTGTGGTTCATAGGTATTATTCACCACACAGTAACTGTTTGTTGATGGATATACATTCACTTCTACGTTATAGTTTTCACTATACCATTGTTTCATTTCTGCTTCTTTTTCCAGCTGCATAGTAAATACTTCTATAAAGTAATCGTGCATTTTCAAAAGAGAATGGAAGTCCATTAATATATACACTATGACCTTTTCCATAAGTATTTGCCGCAAGATTTACATTATGATCTTTTGACGAATCACAGTTGTATCACGCAATGCATAAATATTACGTACTTCCTCTCCAAAATCATCCTGTGTCAATTGCTCACTAATAAAATGTTCTTTACATTCCCAATTGTATTTATCTGTGGACAATGTAAAACCAAGTTCTTTATCAACTCCTAACACATCATATAAAGTGAAGAATTTACCGCCATTTTCATTTGCGCTAGGCTCTCCTACACCGATAAATCCTCCCCATTATCTACATATTTTCTAAGTGTCGTAACGATTCCTTCATCAAATTCTTTTCCACCGCTGTATGCGGTATAGGCATCTCCTGCATTGATGACTACATCTATATCATCTAAAACAGATGGATTGTTGCGAATATCATCAAAACTGATAAAGCGAACATCAAATGGGAATCCACTTAAGGCTTCGATAACTCCATTATAAGAGTATGTTTGTTTATATGGAATCGCATGCGCCACCATATGCGTTCCCCATCTACGAAGTTCTCCCCAGCTATTTAATACCGCAACATTTAAATGCGTATAAGGCTTTTGTTGATTCACATGATCATATAACTCTCTAAATTCCTCACAAACCTTTTCAATATAATCAATGAATGCAGGAAATTTCATTGCGAGTTTTAAATATCCGCCATACCCAATACGATCTAGCGGCTTTCTTAAGATTGCACGACGTGCTGTTACCCAGTTTACTTTTGCTTCCTGTAAAGGATCCTCCTTCATGGAAAACATCGGGAAGAAATATGGAAGAAATCTTTCCTTCTGTATAGCGAACACCTTCAATATCTGAAATCAAACGCAGAGTAGCTCCACTGCCCACACTTCCTACAACTGCATCCAATCCAATATTTTGAAAGTATTTTCCAAACGGTTCTGTTCCAATCCAGTGATCTCCCTAAAAACATCATGGCTTCTTTACCACCTTCATGACAAATATCCACAAATTGTTTTGCTAGTGCGCAAACTTCCCTTTGCTGAAAGTCCATAAAATCCAAATATTCTTTTGTTGGTACACAGAAAGTAGAATTGTTGAATCCCTTATTAATTATGTATTCTGGACGAAATGGATAACCGACTTCTTTTTCAAACTTCTCCAAAATATAAGGGGAAACAGAACCACTGTACCCAAACCAGTCTACAAATTTTCTCTGGCATATTCATCAAACTGCAAAGTGAACTGATGAAAAAAAGTAGTAAAGCGAACAACATCAACATCTTCTCTTTCTTTCACAAACTTGCGCATTTTTTTCTAATACATATGCCTGTGTTTTCGGCTGTCGCACATCATAGGTCATCTGGTGTTCTTCATTTTCCATTCATTTGTCAACGCATTGTACATATGTACAGGATCCCATATAACAAATGCCAAAAAACTTACGGTATAGGCATGATATGGTTTCGTATTATTAATGATGACTTCTTGTTTTTCTGCATCATACTCCCTGTGTGGAAATTACGTTATCTTCTGTTCGATCAATCACTTCCCACCATCTGTGAATATCATCGAGTGTATTTGGCTTTAACTGTTCCTTATAAAAATGTTTCATAATAGGAATATGTAACGTTGTATCTTTTGCAGTATAATACTCACTCATCAAATACATTTGCTGAATTTCTTCTGGATGTGCCTTTGCCCGGGCATTATCTTTTTCTTGTTGTATAGTATGTTGCATATTGTTTGATATCCATATTTCTTAGTTCCTGCGGCATATCCGTACCATCACAATCACGAATCGCATCTGCTTTCCATCGTCGAATAATTTCTATTGTATCCTGTACCACATCCACATCGGTTGGTACGGTTACACGTCCTTTTTCTGTTTTCATGTAGAATCTCCTCTTTTTTTTTTCTTCATTGTAGTTAGAAAAAAAGATTGTCAAACGCTTTCAATTATTGTACTATACATTAAATCACCAAGATTTCTAAAAAACAAAAGGAAAGTATGATGAATACACACTCATTTCAAATGCTTTTTCTCTTTTTTATAAATATTGTCAACTTTTAAACTTTCGCAAAAAACTAATACTTGTTATTGCTTTGTTCCTCACGTATAATGAATTTATCCGAGGTGATCTTATGGGAATTCAACGATTCAATTAAAAGAAAAACAGAACATTGTAAAGGCAAATTTCCGTCTTTCTATATATCCTCTTCTATTTATGAAAGTGACTGGCATTCTACACCACATGCACATCACTGTACCGAAATCTTTTATGTGATAAAAGGAAATGGTAGCTTTCTTGTTAATGAAGATGTTTTCGATGTGAAAGAAGACGATTTAATCATTGTCAATCCTAATGTTATGCATACAGAAATGAGTAAAGGTGGAAACCCTCTTCAATATATTGTATTAGGAATTGAAGGTCTGCAGTTTACAAGCCTGTCAAAACAGGAGGAACTGGATGATTACAGTGTTCATAATTATTGTAACTACAAGCATGAAGTTTTATTTTATATGAAAAACCCTGCTGCAAGAAGTAAATTATCAAGATGAAGGATATGAAAGCGTCTGTCAGAATTTACTAGAAGTCCTAATCATTAATATGATTCGCCGTACAAAAGCTAATCTAATTGTTGCCCCTGCTCAAAAAAGTCACGAAAGAATGCAGATTTGTGGAACAGTATATCAACACACACTTTCAGGAAGATATTACTTTGGAACTGTTAAGTGAAAAAGCATTTATGAATAAATTTTATTTGGTACATGCGTTTAAACAATACAAAGGAATGTCTCCTATCAACTATTTGATTCATCTAAGAATCAAAGCAGCCAAAGAACTTTTAGAAACAACAAACTATTCGATTGCACAAATTAGTGAGTCCAGTGGTTTTTCTTCTCAGTCTTATTTTTCACAGGCTTTTAAAAAGAAACCGGTATGACACCAAATGCTTATCGTAAAACAAAAGATATTCATCGCAAAGAAATACAATTGTCCTAATCTATGTAAACCGTCTTAAAGTGACGGTTTTTTTATTTTAATTTTCCCTGCCCTTTCTCATACATGGAAAGTAAATTTGTATTCCAGCTGTGTATTTTATTATGTGATATACGATACTTCTTTAATCCCATCTGTAATACATCATCTAACAGTTTTGAAAAAGACACTCCACTTTTTTTCCCAAAGATAACAGGAAAGAGAACCGGGTATGGTATTAATTTCATTCACATAAATCGACCCATCACAATCAATCAAAAAATCTATGCGACATACCCTTCACATTGCAAAGCATGAAATGTATTTACTGCATACTGTTTTATTTCTTCTTCCATATCGGAAGAAATATCTGCTGGAATCTTACGCTTTAAAGATGCCATACCCTTTCCTTTTTTCTCCTCTTTCATACTTATCCCTAAAAGAAAGAATTTCATCTTCTTTTTACGACTTCTTCTAAAACACTTGTCTTACATTGTGTTTTATCCCCTAATACAGAACAGTTTATTTCTTTTAGATGCACGATTGCCTTTTCAATCACAACAACGGCATCATATAAAAAATGCATCTTTCATAGCCGTTAAGAGTTGTTCCTCATCTTCTACCCAGTGAATTCCAACACTGCTTCCAAGATTCGCTGGTTTAATGATAACTGGATACCTAAACGTTTTACTTTCTGAACAAAAGCTTCCTCCATTGTTTGATGTTCTTCCCAATAAAACGAGGGGAACAATAGGAAGACCTCGATCTTGCAGCACCATTTTCATAACTGCCTTATTCTGCCCTAATGCACCACCTAAAACATCACACCCTGCAAAAGGAACATCCAGTGTTTTTAAAAATCCCTGAAAACTTCCATCTTCTCCATTTGTTCCATGCAGGATAGGAAAAACGATATCAAATGGTATCTTTTGTAAAGCAAACTTCTTTTTATAAACCAGCATACCATTTTGTTCATGTTTTATTATATGCACAGGTTTTTTATTTTGAAGTACATCATCTATATTTTGAAATGTTTCTATATCAAGAAAAGAAGGGTCGCTATACATCACTCCAGTTTTCGCAATATATAAAGGAATCACATCATATTTAACTTGCAAGACTTCTATAGCCTGAAGAGCTGATATAATACTAACTTCATGTTCAACAGATACACCGCCAAAACGACCAAAACTCGTAACTTCATACCTTCCACCCTTTCTGCTATCTCATAGTATGCAAAAGGAAAAGCTGTTAATGATGAAAGGCATCGGGAAGATCATTTTCAAACAAAACGATGCATCCCTTTGTTTTGATCTTGTTAAAGATATTTAATGCCTGCGTGAAATCATTCGCAAATATACACATGACTTTTTTGGAAATTCTGTTTGTTTTATTCCTTCATAATACGATGTTGTCTGTTTCTGCTCCTACAAGGATAATATCGTCCGCACAATCTGTAACATAAACTCCCAGTTTTCTATTTTTCTTCCTCCTGCATATCCCCTAAATCAATGCATCCGGGTGTAATGACAATACGCTGTCCATCCATTTGTTTTAAAACATCAAAAGCATATCTTGCCCCTATAGGATTAAATTATATGCATCATCTAACAGGATATAGTCTTTGTATACTTTTTTCTCTGATGTTCCACAAAAGGTAAAAGTTCTACTTTTTTTCTGCAATATTTCGAGGAAATGCCCAGTGTATGGGCAATCGCAATAGCTCCGCAAATATTTTGCAAATTATGTTTTTCCCTAACAAAGGGTGGTAAACAAGATATTATGATTTTGATAACAGATAGAAAAACTTGTATGTGTTTTTATTATAAGAGATATTATGCAAATAATAATCAGCCTTTTCATTTGTCCCATACCAAATAATGCGGCATGTATTCTTAAGTGCATAGTCCACAATCCATGGTTCATCTATATTTAAAAAGCCAATACCATCTCTTGGTAATTTTCTATCATCTGCATCTTTTCTTTTTGAATATTTTCCATTGGTGAAAGGTTTGTAAATGTTGAGAACCAATAGAAGTTACGATACTCATAGAAGGTTGTACAAACTCCATTAATTCTTCAATATCATGTACATGATCTGCCCCCATCTCACACAAAAACACTTCATGAATCGGCTTCAACATCGTTCGTATTGTTTTGTAATTCCCATAGGATTGTTGTAGGAATGTGGTGTTTTTAAAGTCATAAAGGTATCGTTTACTAAATGATATAAAATATTTTTTGGTGCTCGTTTTCCCATAACTTCCACCAATTCCGACAATCAAAAAGATGTGGAAGAGCGGAAAGCATAGATTTCGCCTGTCTTTGATAATATTGGGCAATCTTTTTTTCTATTGGCTGCATAAGACAGGAAGAAAAATAAACAAAGATCAAGGTAAAAAATAAACAAAAGGAATAAAAAAGATTTGCCAAAATATCAGTAAAGAAAGATATCCTGTAAAAAACTCCTATTAGAAAAAATTTCCATTACCGGGATTCGCTTTAACTCTTGGTGTATATACAAGTGCTTTGCGATATAATTTTCTAGTTTCTACTTTAAAATCCAAATAGGCATATATAAATAAAAGAGTAGCTAACAAATACCCATCTGGATATAAAAGCAGAAAATACACTCCGCACAAATACAAAAACTGTCTTCCTATTTCTTTTTGTTTGATCATTATATCCTTTTTATCCATGTACTGTAACGATCAAATCGATAGCGATTTTGTTGAAACATATGCAGCGAATGTTTGATTGGCACTAACAAAAACAAAGATAAGATATCCACAGTATGGTATTCATACTTCTCCCTCCAGAAATGCATCAACAATTCTTTGAAAACGAAGGCTTTGATAAAAATAAGCAAAGTGTCCTTCTTTTTTGAAAACAATAAAGTGATGCATGGGAAGCAACTGCTCCATTCTTTTCCCCATCCATAAGGGAGTCTGTTCATCTTTTTCTCCCCATACTAATAATGTCACAGCAATTCGAGGCAAAAGAGATTCTAAATTTTCATTTACTGCCTTTACTAAAACACCTCTCATAACAGAAGATGCCTTTTGATAATCTTCACTTCCCATTGTTAGATTGATCGATAGTTTCTTACAAAGCTTATACATAGATACTTTTAGATAATATAGTTATTCCTCTTTTGGTAAAAGACCTGCTGCTCCTGTAAGAATCAGCTTTTTACAAGGATAGCGTGCTGCATAACATATGGCAATTCTTGCGCCAAAGAATGGGCAATAAGAATGGGATTCTTTACACCTTCTTCTTCCAGCAAACAATAAAGAAACTGTGCATATTCATCAACCGACCAGCAATAAAGCGGTTCTTCACTTTTTCCAAAGCCTGGAAGATCAAGATTAAATACGGTAAATTGATTTTATCGAATGATCCTGCAAAAAACTTCATCATATAAGATTTTGACCCCACCCATGTAACAATACAACAGCAGGTCCATGTCCTTTCTTTTCTACATGTACATATCCGTGTTCCATGTTGTTCCTCCTATAAAATATCGTATGAAACACTAGACATATTTAGACAAAAAAGATCAGAAAATCCTGATCTTACCCATTAAAATTTACTTTTGAAAACTTTGCATTGTTTTTTTGTTTTCCTAAAGTTTTCTGTAAAGCCTTGCTTTGTGTCTTGCTTTTGCTTTACGGCTTCTTTCAAAAGGGCCTTCGTATCTAGTTTTTCTTTTCACTCATAGTAACCTCCTATACCAACTCCAGCAATTCTCTTAAATCCTCAATCTCATGCGTAACATGATAATCATCCGTTTTTCTGTTTTTAGGATTGTACCAGCATGTCGCTATACCAGCATTGTTTCCACCTTTGATATCACTTGATAAAAGAATCTCCAATAATCAGCGTTTTTCTTTATCTAAATCCCCTATTTTATCAAAACAATAAGAAAAATATTCTTTTCATAGGTTTGCGATATCCTACTTCTTCCGATACAAAGATATCTTTTAAAATGCTGATCAAGCCAGAATCTTTTTAAACGAGGTACTGTGTTGCACTTACCCCATTTGTTACGATATAAATCATGATACTGTTTCAACTGTAAAATTACATCCATGGCATGCTCCACCAATTCATGACTTTTTCCAAGTTCATCTTGATACGTATCTTCAAATTCCACCCCATCTAAAGGAATACCAAATTCTTCAAACAATTTTCCAAAGCAGTATAGATGACTTCTTCTCTGCTTATTTCCCCTTTAGGACAGTTATAAGCTTCAAAAGTCTTTTTTAAAGCTTCTTTTTCACATGCATCAAAAATCCAGTAATGTATTGTCTGCATCAAACAATAACGTTGTATATTTTTTCATAAATAGTTTCCTTCCTCTTTTACCCTAGCTAATATAACATAGAAGTCTTTCTGTTTCTATAAAAAATTGTATTTTTTATTGCCAATAAGAAATGTTTATGATAATATAAGAAAGCACTAAGTTGCATAGGGGTATAGTACAATGGTAGTATAACGGTCTCCAAAACCGCTGATGGGAGTTCGATCCTCTCTACCCCTGCCAGTTAGTAAATAACGTCTTTACTTATGTAAAGGCGTTTTCTTTATTACGATTTTTCTTCTTAAAACGATATACTAATGGTAGTGTTTTCAAGAGGAGGATATACATGGAAACAAAGGAAATTATGGATGCTATATCTATCAAACGTTCTCTTACACGTATTACACATGAAATCATTGAAAGAAATAAGGGTGTAGAAAATATTATTCTAGTTGGAATAAAAACAAGAGGTGCTGTATTGGCTGGATATCTTGCGGATAGTATCGCAAGAGTAGAACATGTCGATGTTCCTGTTATGCTTTAGATGTATCCCATTGGCGAGATGACAGAGAAGAGGCCTATCCGATTCCTGAACTAGAAATGCCTGTAAAAACAAAAAGGTTATTTTGGTTGATGATGTATTGTTTAAAGGAAGAACGGTACGTGCTGCAATGGATGCGATCATGCACTATGGAAGAGCAAAAGAAATTCAGCTTGCGGTATTAGTTGATCGAGGACATCGTGAACTTCCTATTCGTGCAGATTATATTGGTAAAAATATTCCTAGTTCTTTACAGGAACAGATACGTGTAAAAAAGTAAATGACATTGATGGATGCGATGGTGTTTATATTAGTAAATAGAGGTGTTAAATATGAATAAAGAATATGTGTGTGATTTTGCGAAAAAACTTCTTCAAATTGATTCTCCTACAGGATATACAAAAAAAGCAATTGCTTATGTAGAAGAAGAAGCAAAACGCTTAGGATATGAAACAAACGCAACAACAAAAGGCAATTTATGGATTTATGTAAATGGAAAAAGCAAGGAAAAACGATTGGGTTATGTGCCCATTGTGATACATTAGGATTAATGGTGCGCTCCATCAAAAGTGATGGGAAATTAGCTCTTACCAATTTAGGAGGACCTATCATTTCCTACCCTTGATGGTGAATATTGCCGTATTTATACAAGAGATGGAAAATGTATACAGGTACAATTCTTTCTACTTCTCCTGCAACTCATGTATATAAAGATGCTTCTACAAAAGTACGTGATATCGATAATATAGAAGTTCGTATTGATGAAGTCGTATATGCAAAGGAAGATACAGAAAAATTAGGTATTCAAAACGGAGATATTGTCGCAATTGATCCAAAAGTACAAATTACAGAAAGTGGCTTTAATAAATCTCGTTTCTTAGATGACAAGATTTCTGCTTCTGCATTAATGGGTGTATTGTACGAATTAAAACAGAAAAATATTACTCCATCTTTTTAATCTGATTTTTTATGATGAGTACATATGAAGAAGGTAGGTCATGGAATGGCGCATATTCCTTCTGAAATCAGTGAACTTTTTTGGCAGTTGATATGGGATGTATTGGTTTTAGATCTTGCCTGCACTGAACAGCAGGTATCTATATGTGCAAAAAAGATTCCAGTGGTCCTTATGATTATGACTTTACAACACATCTGATTACACTGGCTAAAGAAAATAACATTAATTTTGCCGTTGATATTTATCCCCTATGTATGGTTCTGATGTCAGTGCCGCAAGAAGTGCTGGCAATGATGTTAAAGGTGCTTTGATTGGTCTGGGGTTCATGCTTCTCATGGTATGGAAAGAACACACATAGATGGTGTTATGGAAACCATGAAATTAATCCTTGCCTATATTTGTGCATAAATGTTTGCTGTCATTTTTTAGAATGGCAGCTTTTTCTATGCCAAAATAAGTTTATGTTATATAATTAAAAAAACAAAGGAGGTATATATATGAAAGATACATGGTCATTAGATATCTTATATAAAGGTTATGATGATACTTTTCAAAAGATATCAAAGCTTTTGAGAAAAGCGTAAAACAATGTGATGAATTAGCAGCATCTTTATCACATGACAATGAAAAAGAAACTTTAGTAAACATTTTAAAAACAATGGAAGAAATGGCACTTTTACATATGCGTTTAGGTGAATATACAGCTCTTCGACAATCTACAAATACAACCGATTCGCAAACAGCTGCCTATGACAGTCAAATCACAAGAATTGCATCTTCTTCCAGTAAAGGCAATTGCTGCATTTCATCGCTATATTTCTGAAACAGATAATTTAGATACTCTTATTGAACAAGATGAATTTTGAAAGATTATCGTTATTTACTGCATACGATAAAAGAAGATGGAAAGTATCTTTTAAGTAATGATGTGGAAGATGTACTATCAAAATGAATATTTCCGGTGGAAATGCATGAAATGATGCACAGCTATCTAACAAGTACATTAGAAGTAAGTATAAAGGAGAAACAACAACTTTATCTGCTATACGAAATCTTGCTTACGATGACAGTCAGGAAGTAAGAAAAGAAACTTATGAAGCTGAATTAAAAGCATATGATAAAATCAAAGATGCAATTAGCTTTTCCTTAAACAACATTAAACAGCAGGTATTATGCGAATGCGATTTGCGAGGATATGAAAGTCCTCTTGCTATGACACTGCATCAATCTAGAATGAAAAAAGAAACTTTGGATGCTATGCTAAGTGCTATGAAAGACTATATGCCTATTTTCCATAAATATTTACGTCGTAAAGCAGAAGTTATGGGATATAAGAATGGACTTCCCGGTATGAATTATTCGCACCAATGGGAAAAACAAACACGAAATTTACAATTGAAACAGCGACTATTTAATCAGTCACTTTTCTCCATTTGCCAGCGATATGGCAGATATGATGAAACAGGCATTTGAAGAAGAATGGATTGATTTCTACCCTAAAAAGGAAAAGTAGGAGGAGCTTTCTGTGCAAATCTTCCATTTGTAAAAACAAAGCCGTGTTCTAACTAATTTCGATGGAAATATTGGAGATGTGGTAACTCTAGCACATGAATTGGGACATGCATATCATGGTATGATGATTGAAGATCATCGTATCTTAAACACTGACTTCTCCATGCCAGTTGCAGAAACTGCATCTACTTTTTAATGAAAATATCATTATGAATGCTGTTATCGAAGAAGCAAGCGATGAAGAAAAACTTGTATTGCTGGAAAATCAGTTACAGGATCTTACGCAGATTATGTGCGATATCTATTCTCGTTTCTTGTTTGAAAGTGAAGTATTTGAGCGCAGAAAAATGAATTCCTGTTTTCAAAAGATTTAGAAGAAATCATGTTAAACGCACAAAAAACTGCATATGGAGATGGATTAGATCCAAATTACTTGCATCCTTATATGTGGGTAAATAAAGGGCACTACTATTCCTCACAGTTAAGTTTCTATAACTTCCCATATGCTTTTGGAGGTCTGTTTGCCAGAGGTTTAATTGTAAAATATAAAGAGATGAAAAGAAAACTTTGTACCTAAATATCGTGAAATGTTGAAAGCCACAACAGTTTCAGATGTAGAAGATGTCGCTAAAATCTTAGATATTGATTTAACATCAAAAGATTTCTGGATCAGTAGTTTAGAAACCGCAAAAAAGATATAGAAACATTCCTTTCTCTAACAGAAAACAAATAACACAAAAAGCTGCATAGATTTCATTCTGCTGCAGCTTTTGTATTTATTTTTCAATTTCTTTTTCTTCTTGCGTACTTTCTAGACATAAAGACATCACATGCGTTAAATTTGTAAGTTTCCCCATAACTACGCCTAATCCATAACAAAGAATAGCATATGCAAAATAAGGAGCACAATAAGTAAAATAATTATCTAAAGCTGCAGTGATATTTATGCTTTGTCCAGCCTCTGCATAATTCGATATCATCACATATGTCTGCCAAATATAAAATACTGCAATACCAAGAAATACGACTGCCGCAACATAAAACAAAATGCTTGCTGCAGAGATTTTAAGCTCTTTTTTCATCTTTTATCACCTTTCTATAACGCATTCTATTATCATATATTATTATGGGAATAAGATGTGATATATAAATTATTTCAATAACTTTTTAGACAAAAGAGTAGCTAATTCAACAGAAATAGTGTATGATTATGGACGTAAAATGCAGAAGTGGTGGAATGGCAGAACACGCTATCTTGAGGGGTAGTGGGCGTATGCTCGTGTGGGTTCAAGTCCCATCTTCTGCACCATTGAAAATTACTGGACTACTTGCTGGTCCTTTTTATTATATATATACCAAAAGCAGCATCTTTCCTATAAATAGGATTCGATACTGCTTTTTATACTTTTAATATCCCCAGAAAGTTTCTGGACGCATTCGACAAGGAGCACTTCCACAAGCTTTTGGATCTATTCCCCATCCTACCCAAAAGATAAGTCTTTTGGATAACTATAATATCCTGTATTATATCTTTGTACTGCTGTCTCTAATGAAATATTTCCAAGATTAATAACTTCTATGTGACAGTGTGGCCCTGTTGAGCTTCCACTATTTCCAGTATAGGCAATTAGCTGTCCCTGACTGATCATACTTCCAACTGGGGCAACTGTTGATGTTAGATGATAGAAGGAAATTGCATAGGTTGTATTGTTTGCGCGAACAACAATGGTCATATTATTTCCTGTCGTATTTGGAATTCCACATTGATTTCCAAGATAACCATTATTGGCACATCCATTATATGTCCATATAACAATTCCATTTGCGGGGCCACTACAGAAAGTCCTGTTGCACTGTAAGTACCGAAATCCATTCCTCTATGAACACCGCCATCTGGATAAGCCCATGTTCCTGCACTTCGATACCATTTACCCTGAATTGGTACAATTAACTCTGCTGCTTGGCTTAAATCCTCCACCACCAGAAGAGCCTCCTCCGTTTGAGGAATCTCCACCACCTGAGGAATTACCTCCATTTGAAGAATCTCCTCCACTTGAGGAATCGCCTCCATTAGAATTATTATCATTTCCATTATCTGGTTCTTCTTTAGGAATGATAGATGTATCAATGGTAGGAAGATTGGATTGTGCTAACTGCTTACGAATCTTCGCATCTAGAAGTTCATCTTCCTGTTTTCGATATTTGCTCATCAGCTGATCATTCACTGCCTTTAGTTCTACAGCCTTTTCCTTATTATTTTTCAAAGAAGCTTTCTGTGTTTCAAGCATATCCTTTTGTTTTTGTACTTTCTCTTTATCTTGATACAATTCTTCTTTTTCTTTATTTAAAGCTTTTATTTGTTCTGATTCATACGCATTCAATTCACCTAGAATTTCTGAACGGCGCAATAAATCCGCAAAACTGCTTGAACCCATCAAAAATCAACGAAATTGTTACTTCCTGTATAAACCTGCATCTCTACAAGTCTCTCTCTCATCTGCTTATCTCGTTTTTCAATGTTTTTTGCCTTCTCATCAATTTTCTTATTTAAAGAAACGATATTTCGTGAAATCGCATCAATGCTATTTTGCACATTAAGAATTTTAGAATCGAGATTTTTAATAGTATCATTATTTTTCTTTAATTGTTCCGTTAATTTATTAATATCATTTCCAACAGCACTCAACTGTGATTTTATATTTTGAATATCCTTGTTTAAATTTTGATTCTGTTCTTGTATGTATGCCTTATATTCTTCGCATTCTCTTTGTGTTTCTTCATCATAAATAGCAGAACATTTCTGATTCATCTCTTCTTCTCTTCCCGCAAAACTTTTTGCCTGCACTGGATAAGCACACATTATAAACAGTGAACTGCTTAATGTTAAAAGAAGTAATTTTTTCTCATCGTATTCACACTCCTTCTTACCGTTTCCATCTAAGATAACGACTAGTTGAAAAGAAACTTCCAATAAGCCCCACAAGAATACCAATTCCTGCAAGCAGTATAGAAATATGTAAAGTCAATGGATATACCGGCTGTAAAGTAAACATGCTGCTAAGCATAATGCCATTTCCTAAATCATATATCCACTGATATATGACGATTGTTAATACAATCGGAATCACTGCACCTATAAGACCGATAATCATCCCTTCCAGCATCATAGGAAAACGAATATTCCAATTGCCGGCACCAACAAAACGCATAATCGCAATTTCAGATTTTCTTGTATAAATCGACATTTTAATTTTATTAGATATTAAAAAAACAATGCTACTAAAATTAAAAATGCAATAAATATCATACTTCCTTTTTGTACTGCAGAAAAAAAGTTTCCAGCATGGACGCGGTTGCCTCTCCTCCATAATCCGCTTTTACAATTCCTTTTTTTTTCAATCAAAGCTGTTGTATCCGCAATTTTACTGCTGTTTTTACTTCTATAACAAATGTATCACGAATAGGGTTCGTTTCTCCTTCATACATATCGAATAAACTGCTTTCATCTGCATATTCTTTTTATAAGCTTCTAATTCTTCATCACCAGTAGAAAGCTGCACACTTTTTACATTATCCATTTTCTCAATTTTTTCCTGCAAAGCAGCTTCTTCTTCCTGTTTTACAATTGGATCAATTGATGCACGTATTGTAACCTGACCCTGAATATTCTCTCCAAAGTTTGAAAGATTACTTGTTAACAGCAGGAAGGAAGATATAAGTACTAAAGTAATTGTAACTGAAAAAGCAGCTGACATTGCTAAACCGAAATGACGAGCTAAATTCTTTCCTGTCATTTTTAATTGAAATTTAAAATATCTATATAATTTCTTCATATAATCACTCATTATTCCTTACTTTATATCAATCATATGATACCTTACCCAATATAAAAGTAAAGATTTCTAACACTTTTCACATATTCGTTTCACATTTTTAAAAAGAAAAATTTCTTGATAACAAAAACCATTCTGCTATCAAGAAATTCAAAGCATTATTTTATAAATTGTTTAACATGATATTACATCCATCAACAACACAATGCAGTGCATTTTTCCGCAATATACACAGGAATTTTTAATTCTTGTTTTAAAGTTCATCAAGTCCATGCAGCAAAAGATCCACCACCTGTACAAACAAGTCCTCTTTGCACAATATCACTTGCTAATTCTGGCGGAGTAATTTCCAAGATTGTTTTTTGTCGCATGTATAATTTCCTGTAAACTGTCATGGATATAAGACTCTACTTCGTTTGAATTGATTTCAATTGTATGTGGAAGTCCTGTTTCTACATCCCTTCCACTTACGGTAATAACTTCTGGATTTTCCATTTTGATAGCTGTACCAATTTTCTGCTTGATTTCATCTCCAGTCTGCTCACCGATATACATCTTTTTATGTAAACGTACCCCTTCTATAATGTCATGAGAAAGACGATCTCCTGCCACTTTTATAGATGTAGAACAAACGATATCTCCTAAAGATAATACCGCAATATCACTGGTTCCTCCCCCAATATCTAGTACCATGTTACCACTTGGTTTTCCAATTTCAAGACCTGCTCCAACAGCGGCCACTTTTGGTTCTTCTTCCAAATATACTTTTTTCGCACCGGCACGATATGCACAGTCACGAATTGCATTTTTTCTCTACCGATGTAATTTTGTTGGATGACAAATTAAAATCACATTGCGTTTGAACCATCCTTTTAAATTACATTTTTTAAGAAATAATTTAACATCATATCGGTTGCTTCATAATCCGCAACTACTCCATCTTTTAATGGACGGATACAAATCATGCTTTTGGCGTTCTACCAATCATTTCTCTTGCTTCTATACCTGCCGCAATACATTTTTTTGTAGATGCATCAACTGTAATAATCGAAGGTTCATCTACAATGACTCCACTGTTGTTTAAACACATTAACAAATTTGTTGTACCCAAATCAATACCTATCTTTGTTACCATTTTACTTACACTCCCATTTATCAATAAAACTACTATCATAATATACTACACATAACAAAAAAAACGCAAAACAAAGAAAGAACAGAAGACAAAAATATTACAATTCAAATATACTTGCATGCAACAAAACAAAAATTACAAGAAAAAGTATTGTTTCCTTTTACTAGCAGCATGCTGAAAACAGATATTTAACTTTACTTTTATCTAACAAAAAATCATAAGCATAGTAAAGAAAAGACAGTACAAAGAGATAAATCTTGTCTGCCTTTTCCAATTTTATTCTGCATTTGATGCGATAACTTTTACTTTACTGAATAAGGAAGAAATGACTTTTTGATTTCTCCATCATATTTGAATACTTCATCATTTTTTATTTCCAGTTCTTGGAATGTACGCATTAATACCTTCATAATCTGACTTAGACAATTCTTCCATAACTTGTTTATTTGGAGACGTATATCCTACCTCACTGGAATTATTCATAGCTCCTTCATAGCTGGATACAAAGTTAATAAACTCATGAGCTAGTTCTGGATTTTTTGCATTCTTAGGAATTACCATTGCATCACTCCACAAGTTTGTACCTGTTTCTGGCATATAGAATCCCATATTTTCATTTTCACTCATAACATAAGCTGCATCTCCAGAATAAATTAATCCTAAAGCTTTTTCTTTCCTGTGCCATGTTATCAATGATCTCATCCGTAACAATTTCAGGCTCCATCGTTTCTACACATTTTACAAGCCATTCATATGCTTCTTGAAGTTCATTTTCATTTTTTGTATTCATAGAGTAGCAAAAGAGCTTTTTAAAGCCATCATAAAGCTATCACGTTCAGAATCATATAAGTAAATATCCCCTTTGTATTTTGTATCAAGGAAGATATTGAACCCTTCTTTTTCCAAATCTTTGATATCCACTTTTTGTTTTGTCATAAACAATTCCAACCGTTCCCCAGAAATATGGAACAGAATAATCATTGTTTGGATCATATATAAAAAACCTTTTACACCATCTGATAATAAATCCATACAGTTTAATTTACTCTTATCCAGTTTCTGCAACAAGTCTTCACTGATTAAACGTTCAATCATATAATCACTTGGCACAATAACATCATAAGAATCCCCATTTGCCACCTTGATATACATTTGTTCATTGGATTCAAAATTTTCCATAACAACTTTCGCACCTGTTTGTTTTTTCAAACATAGGAATGACTTCCTGCCCTGTATATTCTCCCCAGTTATATAGATGCAGTGTTTGTCCTTTTTAAACTTCCCTGCACCATTTTGCATATGCTGTAATCCAAAGAAAGATGCACCCGCAACTACAACTACAAGAAGCAGTGCAAGCAAACTTCCTTTTCTTCTGCTTTTTGGACTGGCTGTTTTTTGCTGCTTTTTCTTTTTGCTGTTTCAGTACAACTACCAAAGTAGAAATCGCATTGATACTTGATTCACACGTTTGCTCATCGTATACACCATGATACTTAGGTTTTTAACCCCTCTGCCTGTGACAAAATAAGAAATGATAAAATCATCAAAAGACATAGTAAAGGCAATTAACGCACCAGATATGATTCCCGGCATAATTTGTGGAACCATAACTTTTGTCAGTGCCTGCCAAGGCGTTGCCCCAAGATCCATTGCTGCATCTGCTAAGTTTGGATCCAGTGATTTGATTTTGGCATTACCGATAACATTACATAAGGAATACAGAAGGCAATATGTGCCAAAAGCATCGTAATATATCCTTTTTCAATCTGGAACGTAATAAACAGCAGCATTAATCCAATCGCTGTTACAATTTCCGGATTCATCAAAGGAAGATCATTTACCTGTGTAACAATTTCACGTACTACCTTACGTGATTTGGATAATCCAATAGCGGTAATCGTACCAATGATAGTGGATACGATCGTTGCGATAATAGCTACACTAAATGTCGTATACAGGGAAGAAACCATATCATTGGATTCTAACATGTGTGTATACCATTTCAAAGAGAATCCGGTAAAGTTTGTAAGTGATTTGCTTTCATTAAAGGAAAAAAGACGATCATAAAGATGATTGGCAAGTAGAAAACAGAATCATCAAAGTCATGAGTCCTTTTCCAAACAGTCTTCTCTTTTTTCATGATTCTTTTTCTTCCCTCCTCTATTTCTTTCTTCCATCTTTCTTACGCCCATCATCATAACCATCATCAAGACAGCCATGACCATGGAAATTGCACTACCAAAGTTCCATTCTCCAACGGTAATGAACTGGTTTTCAATCACATTTCCAATTAGGAAATACTGTCCTCCACCAAGTAGTTTTGGTATAAAGAAGGAACTAACGGCAGGAAGAAATACCAGTGTAATCCCACTGATGACTCCCTGGCAAAGACAAAGGAAAGGTAACTCTCCAAAATGTCTGAAAACGATTTGCACCTAAATCACTGCTTGCCTCCAGCAAGGAAGTATCCATTTTACTTAAAGAAGCATTGACCTGCAAAATCATAAAGGGAATAAAGTTGTATACCATTCCCAGCAATACAGCCCCTTCTGTATATAGAAGCTTTGTATCGCCAAGACCAAACCATCCTAAAATTTGCTGTGCAATACCTCCATCAGATAAAATTCCAATCCATGCATACGTACGTACCAGCATATTGATCCACATAGGAAGCGTAATCACCAGCACTAAAATATTACGTACACGATCAGAACTTCTTGCGATAAAGTAAGCAATTGATAGCCTAAAAGTACACATATGATCGTTGTTTTAATCGCAATAACAAGAGATCTCCATAAGATAAGGAGAAAGTCAGGGTCGGTAAAAAACGTTTAAAATGATCCAGTGTAAAAGAAAAACTAATAACGCTGTTCCCCTGCGTTGTTACAGAATATAGGAAAATCAGTAACATTGGAAGAAGCAGCATGATTGCACACCAGATCATATATGGCCATGCTAGCTGTGAAAAACGTTTCATTTAGAATCCCATCTTTTCCATGACATGAAAATCTTGCGGGAAGAATGTTAAACCGACCTCTTTTCCTTCCTCCACAAAATCTGTCGTGTGAATTTTAAATTCTCTACCAGTTGTCCAGAACGTAATTTTGTATACACCTTCACTGATATTTTCATCATCGAAATCATAATCTACACTGATATCCACAGCTTCATTTTCATCAGACAGTTTCCATCCCTGTGCATTTGCCCATGTTTTCAAATCCGTATCAAGTGCTACAGATTCTTTGATTTCATCTACTGTTTTAAAGAAGTTAAATGCCATAACTGCTTCATTTGCTTTTTTCATTTTTTACAAATGGCTGATTAACAACAAAAATGGTTCTTTGAATGGATGTTCCATTGGATGTAGAAAGTTACCGGATATTCTCCAATTTCTTCTTTTAATTCATATTCAATCTTACTAATGGAGATGTACTCATCCGTTTCTGATTCCATGCCTGTGCATCCGCACGTGCAACGATTTCTTTATCATCTAATTCTTTCAAGTCTTCAATATCCACATAGAAATCATTCGCACTTATTTTTTCTTTTTTTCCATTTTCTGATGTGACATCATGATTTCGAATGACATGCATATTTACGCTCACAGAAGTTCCAGGTAACTGTTTCTACCATAACTTCATAATGTACTCCTTTAAATAATACACTTAAGACTTCTCCTGTCATCTTTTCCATCTTTCACATCTACAATATCAATATCTTCTGGACGAATGACAACATCTACCGGCTCATTCTGTTTATAACCAAAATCTACACAGTCAAACACCTTGTCATCAAACTTCACTTTGTAATCCTCCAGCATTACTGCAGGAAGAATGTTACTTTCCCAATAAAACTTGCGACATAGCGATTTTGCGGTTCATTGTAAATATCTTCTGGTGTTTACCTGCTGAATTTCTCCATCCTTCATAACAACGATCTTATCAGACATTGTCAATGCTTCTTCCTGATCATGTGTTACAAAATAAAAGTGATTCCAACTTCCTGCTGAATACGTTTTAATTCATACTGCATTTCTTTACGCAGTTTTAAATCCAACGCCCTAATGGTTCATCCAGCAACAATACTTTTGGCTCATTTTACCAAAGCTCTGGCAATCGCAACACGCTGCTGCTGTCCTCCGGAAAGAAGCGTTACATTCTTATTTTCATATCCTTCTAATCAATCAGCTTCAACATTTTCATGACTTTCTGCTCAAAATTACGTCTTTGCTCATTTTCTTGATTTTAAGCCAAACGCAATATTTTGATAAATTGTCATACTAGATTGATTCCTTTTAATACAAATCTGTCCATCGAAGTCTTTCACAATATTGCGAAACTGAATCAAGGTTTTTTCTTTTCCATACGACATCCTCCTAAAACATTGGCGGGGTAGTAATCCATAAAATCTTCGCATCACTATTCCCTATGTTCACAAGATAATGGCTTATTTTCCCATTAAGATAAAACGTTTCCTTTGCCTTTAAACGATACTTTTTATTTCCACGTACAAGCATCACATTGCCTTTTAACACATAGCCAAACTCTTCTCCGCTATGACATTCCATAACTTTGCTTTCCTGTCGTGGATGCAATGTCAAAAGTATCGGCTCCATTTCATTTTTCTGTGCATTGGGAATTACCCATTCAGTGTATATTCTTCCTTTTCATCCACAAAAAAAATCCTGTGTCTGAAACACAATTTTTTCTTCCTCTCCCACGAAAAAAAATCCGAAAGGTTTGTCCCAAGAGCCTCTAAAATATCCTCTAATGTAGAGATGCTGGGGCTTGTTAGATTACGCTCAACCTGTGATAAAAAGCCTTGGTAAGCTCACTTCTGGAAGCTAATTCCTCTAAAGTAAGATCATTCAAAATCCTAAGATCTTTTAATCGTCTACCTATATCCACGCATGCTCCTCCCTGTTTTCTTTTACTAAACATTTAATTCTAAAATCAAACAAAACAATTATATCGTTTTTTCTACAAATTTCAATATGATATTTAAAAAATAATACAGAAATTCAGTAAGACTAAAAAGCAAGTTTAGCAATATTTAAATTGTGGTCTAATTCCTATTTATATTATTACAAAGATTAGAATCGATCTTGCATTTTTTCCATGCAAATATCAGCATAATTCTTCTGTTAAAAATGTTAAAATAAAAAAAGAAAAGAATAAGGAGGATTTGCTCGCTAAGAAAATACTTGTAGGTTCTTGTTGCTCATACAGAATTAATAAAAAACACTATACTTTCTATAGATGAACCTTCATTTGTTTACGAAGGTAAAAAAGGATTGAATATGGTATTTAGTTGTCCTGATGGAGATGAAAAAGTCATTGGCTACGAAAGGTTAAGATACATTAAAATCATTACCTGAGCTTTGGCGGAGTTTTCTATAATGTTTCATCTTATTAAAACTATTAATATAATCAGTGATTGATGAGAATGTTTCTTTACATTCAAAACAATCACTGATTTTTAATATAAAAAGCAAGGAAATTCAAGAATTTGAATACCTTGCCCAATAGACTAATAATTATTTATCTTTTTAT
>VOFH01002334.1_pt1 | contig 43491 bp, 85 predicted proteins | sample 5384091 | NCBI WGS metagenome assembly VOFH01 (sample SAMN12384727, study PRJNA508395) | human gut metagenome | isolation source: healthy gut G | host: Homo sapiens
CAGAATATTTCGTATGTGGGATCTTAGCTCAGCTGGGAGAGCATCTGCCTTACAAGCAGAGGGGTCACAGGTTCGAGCCCTGTAGGTCCCATTCATTATGTAAAGTCCGAATGAGTAATTCGCCGATGTGGCTCAATTGGCAGAGCAGCTGATTTGTAATCAGCAGGTTATCGGTTCGAGTCCGATCATCGGCTTGCATGAATCAAATAAAACTAAATAGATATAATATGGATGGTTTCCCGAGTGGCCAAAGGGGACAGACTGTAAATCTGCTGCAAATTGCTTCGGTGGTTCGAATCCACCACCATCCACTTGATACACTTCTAAAAAAAGATGTATCGAATATAATTTAATAACGCGGGGTGGAGCAGTCTGGAAGCTCGTCGGGCTCATAACCCGAAGGTCGCAGGCTCAAATCCTGCCCCGCAATTTTTTGTGAGAACTTTAATGTACTTACAGATGTACATGCCCAGATAGCTCAGTTGGTAGAGCAGAGGACTGAAAATCCTCGTGTCGTTGGTTCGATTCCGACTTTGGGCATTATGGGATACTAGCTCAGGTGGTAGAGCACTTGACTTTTTAATCAAGTTGTCCGGGGTTCGAGTCCCCGGTGTCTCAGTAAAATGAAGCCTTGAAACATAAATTGTTTCAAGGCTTTTTATTATCGGTTTGTTGCATTTACGATATATATATATAACGTCTTATGAAGTGTGAAAAGGAGGACTGTCAATGGAAGACAAGTACCAGGCTGAAATTAAAAAGAAACTGGCCGAGAGTGAACGTGCATGGAAGATTATCAGTGTTTCGTAATGGCGTTTCAATTTTGATGCTGATACTGATGGCAGTCAAGCCGGGAGGACCGTTTAAGACGCAGAGGAGGACTGTTTACTGCTTTCTCTATTTGGTTTTGCTTTTTGGTTACGGGAATTGCCATGATTCTGAACCAGAGATTTTGGAAGAGGGAAAATAAAATTACCATCGTTATCTTAATGCGGAAATAGTTTATGCAGCGTTTATCTGTTTTTGGGGATCTTTGCGTTACCCTGAATGATCAGCTGGGGGAAATGATTTAAGCGTATTTACATATATGATGCTGTCGGTGGCAGCACTCGGTTTTTGGAGCCGGTGAAGGCAGTAGTTATTTTTATGTCGGCGTTTGTTTTTCTGAACTTATGTCTTCCGGGAATTCAGACTATTGAGAATAACATGTTCAGTAATATTATAAACAGCTTTTCCATAGCGGGCATTTCTACGGCAATTTCTTATACGCTTTACCGAAATAAGGTGATTGTCACAAAGCAGGAGGTAACGATCCGAAAACAGTACGAAGAGATTACCAGGGTAAATGAGATTCTGAGCCATCAGGCCATGGTTGATGAGCTGACGGATATGAATAACCGAAGATACATGGAATGGTTTATCGGTGAAAAAATTAAGATTCTGGAGGAGAAAACCGGTACAATTTCCTGCATGATGCTGGATATCGATTATTTCAAGCAGTTTAACGATCGGTATGGCCATATTTCAGGTGATATATGTCTGAAAAAGATTGCCGAGATGATTCGGGAATGCTGTCAGGATCAAAATGTGGCAGCGATCCGGTATGGTGGGAGAGGAATTTTTATCTGTCTGTTTCAGTGGAATCGGATGAGGCAGTAGAGATGGCGGAGAAAATAAGAAAGAGAATTGCAGAATGCCGCTTTAAAATCAATGAAGAAGAAGGAGCGGTTACGATCAGCATTGGTGTGTATACATGGCATGGTGAAGGGAAGGTGCAGATGGACGATCTGATTCGTTTATCAGATAAGGCATTGTACCAGGCTAAGAAAAATGGAAGGAACAGAGTGGAGGTATTGAAATATAAAAGATGAGCCAGAGAACCGGATTATCGGTTTTTTGGCTCATCTTCTTTTTTTCTGTGGTTTCGCGTCGGATTAAAATGGGAGTGATTGTTTTATGGACCGGTTCCTTTAGAGGGAGCTGGTTTTCTTTTTGCGTTCATTCATCTGGCTGACAAGGAGACTTACCGCCTCGTTGGCTATGCGGTCTATCTGCTGTCCTATTGTACTGATCGGGATAACCGCTTCCCGGGCAACCGGGGAGTCATCAAAACCAATGATGTAATAGTCATCGGGCAGCCTGCCGTATTTGCGGACGATTAAATTTAACAGAATATTGGCATGGGTGTCGTTGAATACAAAGATTCCTTTTCGTATGCCGGTATAAGAGGTCTCCAGTTCCTCTAAGATATCTTTTAAGTACTGGAGAGAGGAATCATAGGTATTCTCTGTTCTGTGGCAGAAAATTTTTATGGTTCATATTGTTTTCTCTGCAGAAATCCATAAATCCTTGAATTCTTCCATAGGCTGGAATATTCTCTGCAGTGGGCGTATTGATATGAATCAGTATGTCACAGTTATGTCTGGCCAGGAGGCTGGTGGCCTGTATGGCCCCATGTAATTATCGGTGTTGATGCTGGAGACGTACTGGTCTTCCCGTTCAATGGTGACAATGGGAATCTGAAGATCTGCCAGCTCCCGGGAGGACAGCGTGTGGCTCAGGACAATGAGTCCCTCTATCTTATAGGCCAGAAGTTCCTGAATATATTGACGTTCCGTTTCAGCATTCTCATGGCCGATGAATACCAGAAATTTATATCCGTACGTCTCGTATGTAGAAAGAATCTGATTCAGCATTTGGAGTAGTAATGCAGATAAAAGATTATATCAGAATACCGACAAATTCTGTCTTGCCGTTGGCAAGGATGCGGGCGACCTTGTTTTTTCTTTATAGTTAAGCTTTACCAGAGCGTCGGATATAATCTGCTGGTTCTCAAGCGTGAGGGAATCCGGATTATTAAAGTATCTGGATATCGTTGTCTTAGAAAAATGTGTGTATTGTGCAATATCGTCAAATGTTATATTCTTTTTCTGTGCCATCCTGATGCCTCTTTTCAAGGGTTTTTTTTGTAAAAGGTGTATGTTCCAGTGAAGCTTTTAGTATAGCAGTATTAAAAAATAGAATAATGGTTCAAGAGTAATCGGTTAAGTAACCGGTTTTGTAAAGTTCGTACAAATTTATAAGGCTGTAAATAGGCAAATTCACGAAAAAGTCATTTGATTATTGACATAATGACGAAAGAGATGTTATGATTAAAACATAAAGTAACCGGTTACTTTAACCGGTTATATAGAGTGATATCGGATGGTATAGGAGAACAGTGATAAAGGAGGAATGAGGATGATGAAAAGTATTGGTACGAAGGCCATTAAAGTTACGGTTCTGATGGCGGCAGCGGTCCTGATGCTGACAGGATGCAGATTTGGGTTTGCCAGCGATCCGGATGATCCGAACGAGGTGGTACAGGAAGAGCCGATTGATACGTCGGTGGATACGTTTGAGTATGATGCTTCTCTTTCCGGTACGAAGATCACGCTTTTGAATTCCAAGGCGGAGATACAGGTGGCTTTGACGAAGATGGCGGAGGAGTATGAGAAGAAATCGGGAGTACACGTGGAGGTTATGCCGGTTACGGATGGGGACTCTCCTTATACCAGGGTGGTCAGTATGTACAATTCAGGAACGCCGCCTACTATGGCTATTCTGGATACTACCGATGTGATCGCGCTGGCTGAGGAAAAAGCGGTTGATCTGACGGGAGAGCCCTGGACTGCGGAGGCGGAAGGTTATCTGACAGAGGTAAACGGAAAGATATATAGCTTCCCGCTCTGTATTGAGGGACGGGGACTTATTTATAATCGTTCGGTGATTGAAGAAACACTGGGCAGGGAATTCGATCCTTTATCTGTTACGACCCTGGATGAGTTTACGGCACTTCTGGATCAGCTGACGGAGGCGGGCATGAAACGTCCTGTATCTGTGGCAAAAGAAGACTGGTCTCTGGGAGCGCACCAGCTTCAGTACATTTACGAGACGTATAATGGAACTTCTGAGGGAGCACAGGAGGTTATCGAGAAGATTAAGGAAGGGACACTGGATCTAAATTCTTATGACCGCATGAATCAGTTTTAAATATGTTTGATGTCTTAAGGGGGAGTATAACGTGGCAAAAAAAAGATCCGCTGGGGCCGATTATGATGAGATGGCTATTGATCTGGTGGATGGAAAGACTGCTTTCTGGTTTAATGGCACCGGGCATGGCCGAATCTTTCGGAGGCCGGTGCGGAGAATTCAGATGAGTATGGATTTCTTCCATACTTTTTGAATCATGATCCAGGGGATTTTGCCAATCAGCAGATCCAGGCGTCTCCGTCTAAACAGATTATGATAGATGGACGGATTGTCTCAGATCAGGAGAGGGCGGCGGCCAGGGAGTTTTAAACTGGATTGTATTTAGTGAGATCGGTCAGCAGATGATTGTAAAGACGTGTAATCTGGATCCCGCCATTTCAGAATAATCCTTACGAGCCTGCGGATCCGCTGAGTCGGGATATCTACAACCGGGTCCATGAAGAGAGCATTTAACGCATCTGCGATCGTTCCAAATGACCACTGGGCGGTTCTGGGGAGCATCCATGCAGAAGTATCTGGCGGGCAGGAGCAGCCGGGAAGAATTGATTCAGTCGATCGAGAACTATTGGGAAGAACAGAGATAGGAGAGAGGTGTCCAGGATGAAATCAAAGAGTAAAGGGAAAGATTTCTGTATTTTTGCATTGCCCGGATTATTCTTTTTTTTGCAGTCGTGATTGTTCCGTTTATCTACGGTGTCTATTTGACAATGACGGACTGGAACGGCGTTTCGGATGTGAAAAATTTTATCGGTCTGCAAAATTTTGCCGGGGTTATGAAGGACGGACAGTTCTGGTCATCTCTGCTCCTGACCTTTAAGTATGTGATTGTGGTGGTGGTATTTGTAAATCTGCTGGCGTTTATGATCGCCTATCTGCTGACAAGAGGGATTAAGGGACAGAACTTTTTCAGGGCCGGATTTTTTACACCGAACCTGATCGGAGGCATCGTTCTGGGGTATATCTGGCAGTTCGTATTTTCAAGAGTCTTTGTGGGAATCGGTGATGCTACGGGCTGGGGGCTGTTTGAGGCGTCGTGGCTGTCAGAACCGACGAAGGCATTTATCGCACTGGTGATTGTTACGGTGTGGCAGCTGTCCGGGTATATGATTCTGATCTATGTGGCCGGTTTTATGGGGACTGAGTGATGATGTGATGGAAGCTGCTACGATTGACGGCGCTTCTGGCTGGACGAAGATGAAGAGTATTATCCTGCCCCTTATGATGTCCTCCATTACGATATGCCTGTTTCTGACGCTGTCCAGAGCTTTTATGGTATATGATGTAAACCTTTCTTTGACGGCGGGAGCGCCCTATGGGACGACGGAGATGGCGGCCATGCATGTATATGAAAAGGCATTTACATCGAGGAGATTTGGCGTGGGCCAGGCGGAGGCGCTGATTCTGTTCGTGATTGTGGCCTGTATCAGCGGAATTCAGGTTTATTTAACCAAGAAGAAGGAGGTGGAAGCATAATGGCAGGAGAGAAGGCAGGAAGCGGTAAAAAGAGAAAAAATCAGATCTTGTGGCTACAGCAGGATTGATTGTTATATTTATTCTTTACATGTTCCCATTCTACATGGTGGTGATCAATTCCCTGAAACAGAAACGGATATTATCAAGAGCCCATTTTCCTGGCTGTATACGATTAAAGGGCTGTCGTTTGATAACTTCGTGAAGGCTTTTTTGTTCAGATGGATTTTTTAAACGCGTTTAAGAATTCCATGATTGTAACGGTATTTGCAACGGCGCTCGTTACATTTCTGGCGGCTATGCTGGCCTATTATATTGTGCGGAATAATAATGCGGTTTCCAGGACTGCCTTTGTTTTGATGGTGGCTTCTATGATTATTCCGTTCCAGGCGATTATGATTCCTCTGGTGAGTATCTATGGCGGCAAGCTGAATGTGCTGAACCACAGAAGCACGCTGGTGTTTATGCATACGGGATTTTCCATGGCGATGTCCGTGTTTATGTTTCATGGTTTTATTAAGGGAAATGTTCCGGTGGCGCTGGAGGAGGCCGCGAATATTGATGGCTGTACCCATGCTCAGACATTTTTCCGAATTGTTTTTCCACTGCTGAAGCCGATTATTTCCACGATGGTGATCTTAAATTCACTGGCGTTCTGGAATGATTTCCTATTGCCATCTCTGGTGCTGTCGGATAAGAAGCTGCTGACTCTGCCTCTTTCCACATACAGCTTTTACGGCACGTATTCGGCAGATTACGGGACGATCATGGCTGGGCTGCTGTTGTGCGTAATACCGGTGTTAATCCTGTATATTACGCTTCAGAAGCAGATTATCAGCGGTGTGGTGGCTGGAGCAGTAAAATAAGCCGGGAGAGACGGGGCCTGTGTCGGAACACAGTCCGGCGCAGTAATGACAGAAGGAGAGGCGCATACGATGACTGAAAATACAATACATATAAAAGCGCCGGATGCTGGATGAATGATCCGAATGGATTTACTTATTACAGGGGAAGTACCATATGTTTTACCAGTGTTTTTCCTTTTGATACCAGATGGGGAAGAATGCACTGGGGGCACGCGGTGAGCGAGGATCTGGTGCACTGGGAACATAAAGGGAATTGCCTTATTTCCAAGTAAGCGCGGGGACCGGGATGGGTGTTTTTCCGGAAGTGCGGTGGAGCATGAGGGAAAGCTGTATTTGTACTATACCGGCGTCCGTTATCTGGAAGAGGATCCGGAGGATACGAATCTCTGTCTGGATGATCAGTTTGTCTCGGCACAGATGATGATTACATCGGAGGATGGGGTTCATTTTGACAATATAAAGGATAAAAAGAGATCATCGCACCTTTGGAGGACAGGGAAAGGGGAGACGCTGCCCACACGAGGGATCCCAAGGTATGGCGGGGATCAGATGCCTGGTATATGGTTTTGGGAACCCATGGAGGCGACTCAAATGGCAGGCTGCTTTTTTACCGCAGTGCCGATCTGGAAAACTGGTCATATGTGAATGCGGTGTCGAAAAGCGGTTTGGGATGGATGTGGGAGTGCCCGGATTACTATGAGACAAAGGGGGGAAAGGTTCTGTCATTTTCCCCTATGGGATTTTTTAAAGGAGGGTATAAAGAAGAGAATCAGAGTATCTGCATGGTTGTGGACTTTGAGGAAGAGAGCTGTACCATGAGGATGCCGGAACAATATCAGTTTCTGGATTATGGCCTGGATCTCTATGCGGCACAGAGTACGGTGGATGAGGATGGACGGAGAGTGATGGCTGCATGGGTCCGTATGCCGGAAGCAGCTGGATGGGGAATGGATCGGTATGATGCAGCCCCAGAGTGGCAGAAGTGGAAGACGGCCATATTTATTTTCGGATGCATCCGGCAGTCAGAGGGGCTTATACCAGGAAAATTGACCGGCCGGATGAGGCTGCCGAAGCAGGGTATCTGATTGCAGCGGACTTAGAGGAGGGCGATCGGATTGAGATCGGCGGATACCTGATTTACCGAAAGGGAAACCGGATCTGTACGGACCGAAGCCTGACTGCGGGAAATGACAGGGATGGCAGAATGCAGTTTGAGACGCCGGAGATTAAAAATGGCGGTCATGTGGAGATTCTGGTGGATGCGAATCTGATTGAGGTTTTTGTAAATGATGGTGAGTACGTTATTTCAAATGTGGTATATGGAGTTGGAAATGAGATATTGACGGCAAATAAGATAAAGTTATATACAATCAGGGAGACAGGGTGAAATGGATTATTGTAAGGAATATGAGGCACGGTTTAATCAATATTATGATGAATTGAAATGGCTGTACTGCGAGTTATATAAGAATCAGGATGAGGCGCTGGAACAGCTGTGCGGACAGATGTACCGTTTTTATACAGAGAGGAAGGCGGCTCTTAAGAGGATGGACCGGGAACGGGCGAAGAACCCGCAGTGGTATAAAGGAAACCGGATGGTCGGTATGATGATGTATACAGATGCCTTTGCAGGGGACTTGAAGGGGGTTTAAAGCATCTGAACTATATTGAGGAATGCGGGATCAATTATCTGCATTTGATGCCGCTTCTCGATACGCCGGAGGCAGGAGCGACGGTGGATACGCTGTTTCTGATTTTCGGAAGGTGAGGCCCGATCTGGGAACGATGGAGGATTTAGAGTGTCTGGCTGCGGAGTGTCATAAGCGGGATTGAGCATCTGCCTCGACTTTGTGATGAATCACACATCGGAGGATCACGAATGGGCAAGAAAGGCGAGGATGGGGGATCCGGAATACCAGAGCCGGTACTTCTTTTACGATAATTACGATCTCCCGGCGCAGTTTGAGAGGACGGTTCCGGAGGTATTTCCGACTACGGCCCGGGGAATTTTACCTGGGTAGCAGATGCAGGGAAATACGTAATGACTACATTTTATCCCTATCAGTGGGATTTGAATTACTGGAATCCTGTTGTCTTAAACGAGATGGTCGGCAATATGCTGAATCTGGTGAACGGGGGATTGACGATCCGCATTGACGCAGTTCCCTATATCTGGAAGCAGCTTGGCACAAACCGCAGGAATCTTAAAATGCAGGTGCACAGCATTGTGCGGATTATGAGAATTATCTGTGAGATTGTGTGTCGGGGTTCTTTTTACTTGGAGAGGTGGTGACTGGAACCGGATAAGGTGGTTACGTATTTCGGCGCGTGGAGAAGCCGGAGTGCCATATGCTTTATAATGTGACAACCATGGCGGCCACATGGAACAGCGTGGCTACAAAGGATATCAGGCTGCTTCGCCAGCAGATGAATGTGGTGAGCAGTCTGCCGAAGGATTACGTTTTCTTAAATTATCTGCGCTGTCACGATGATATCGGATGGGGGCTTGATTATCCGTGGCTCAAACAGTTCGGGATCGATGAGGTCAGCCATAAAAAGTATTTGAATGATTTCCTGACGGACAGTATCCGGGATCTTTTGGACGGGGAGAATTATACAATTCAGACCCTGAGTCAGGGGATGCAAGGTTATGCGGAACGACGGCGTCATTATGCGGATAGAAAAAGCAGCATACGAGAGGATGCAGGAAGCTCTTTAAAAAGGCGGTAAGGCTGGATCTGATGCTTCATGCCTACATGCTGTCGCAGTCGGGGGATTCCGGTGATCTACAGCGGCGATGAGATCGGTCAGGAGAATGATTATACTTACCATGAGAATCCGAAAAAGGGATGATTCCAGATATCTGCACGGGGCAGTTTCCGTTGGGATCTTGAGAAGAAACGCAGCGTAAAGGGCAGCCTTCAGGAAACGATTTTTGAAGGGATTAAGAAGCTGGAGTCAATCGGGCACAGTTTCCTGTGTTCTGTACGGATGCTGAAGTGTGGACCATTGATACGTGGGATGACGCTGTTCTGGGGCTTGTGAGGAGGTCTGGGGAAGAAAAGCTGATTGCCCTGTTTAATTTCAGTGAATTCGATAAAGTCGCATGGATCAACGAGGAGGATGGGATGTATAAGGATCTGATCTCGGGGCGGAAGCTGGAAGCGAAAGGTGCAAATACCGGCTTATGGGCGTTTACTGGCTCATGAGGGAAAAAATGGGATGAGAAGGATACGGCTGTGGAACACGGAGAAAAATCAGTTTAAATAATAATTACAGTAAAAAAGGATCTGGAGACTTCTGCGTCGATCCTTTTGACTATTCGTCAAAATCTACAATCACATAGTAACCTCTGTCATTTGTTTTTACTTCTTTTTATGATTCCATGGTCGGACTTGATGCGGTCGCGGCCGGTATAGCAGCCGGACATGGCGACCGCCGGGTCGATGATATAGCTGTAACTGCTGGTTCCTTCTCTTTCGATTATGGATACTTCATCGCCTGCCTTGACAAGTCCCGGGCGTTCCATCTTAAATTTATTGTTCTCATGATAACTTTTCTGGGTATTTTTTATTCCTGTGGGGTTGATCTCGATATCTATTATAAGACGAGGGTAAAAAAAGTAAAGAAAGGAAAAACGAAAGAAAATCTTTACATTTTATTATAATACAATATTAAATTATTGAATATCAATAAATAGATATTGAAAAATGATATTGACTATGGTATGTTACAGGAAAGAGCAGTATTGATGATAAGAAGGAGGTTTGAAATATGAGTGAGATGAATTCGATGAATCGGTGGAGCCGATGAGTTCCATGGAGCCGGTTCCGGCATGGAAGAAGGGAAAACAGGAGGTAATGACACAGCAGTTTTTATTGTTTATGGGGGTGGGCCCTTGGATTTGAATACTGTATACCTTTTGTATGTATCAAAATCCCAATGGGATTACGCATCCTGTTATGATTGTGGGTGTTTACGGTGTGCTGTTCTGATGCTGAAACGGCTCTCCATCGAATGGAAGCGGGGCTCATGGTTTTTGGCATCTGCAGCGGTTTTGCTGGGAATTGCGGCCTGCAGGACTGCTGATTCCCTGCTTATTATGATGATTAAGACCGCAGAATTTCTGCTGGCGGTTATCTTTGTAATGCACCAGTTTTATGATGACAGGGAGTGGAGTATCGGAAAGTATTTGTCTTCAATGGCAGTCTACCTCTGCTGTGTGATTGCGGCCGCAGTCTATCCGTTTTTTCAGGGAAAAGAATTTTTCAGGAAGGCAAATTTAAAGAAGTATAAAACAGTTTCTAAGGTGGCTCTGGGGCTAGGCGGCTCTGCCGATTCTGTTGGCAGCCGGATTGCTGCTGGGGCAGGCGGATGCGGTGTTTGGTGCTATTGTTGTTCATTGGCTGGAAAAAGATTCTGAAATGTATGGACCATTCTTATTATGATAGTCATGACGGCATTTGGGACTTTTTTGGCGTTTACTGTCTGATCTGTGGAGCGTGTATGGATCAGATATCCGGTGAAGAAAAGATGGTGAGAACTCATGAGCCGGTTACTGCTGTCACCTGTATGAGCGCGATTGCACTGCTGTATCTGTTTTTTTTGTGGAATACAGGTTATTTACCTTTTTCTTGGGAAAGGAAGTCTGCCGGAGGGCGTGACATACTCTTCCTATGCGAGACAGGGATTTTTTCAGCTGTTGTTCGTGGCGGTTATGAATCTGGTCATGGTGCTTATGAATCTTAAATTTTTAGGAAGAGCCGTTTGCTGAATGGTGTGTTAACTGTGATCTGCGGATGCACCCATGTGATGATCGCATCTGCGGCGTACCGGATGATTCTGTATGTCCGGGAGTATCACCTGACGTATCTGCGGGTTCTCGTGCTGTGGTTTCTGCTTTTACTGGCGTGCCTGATGGCAGGAGTGGTAATTTTAATCTATAAGAACAGATTTCCGCTGTTTAGCTGGTGTCTCGTGCTGATATCCGTATTTTTGTGGGGTTTTCATTTATGAGGCCGGAGCGGGTCATTGCAGAGTATAATGTGAATCATGTGAAGGAATGGAGTGACAGCGATTTTCAGTATATGACACAGGTACTTTCGGCAGATGCAGTACCGGTAGTGCTTAAAGCGCTGGAGGATGATGCCGTTTTGGAGCGGTTTTATTCCGGCGGGAAAAGGAGTTTTAGCGGAGTATTATGACTGGGCGGTCTCAAGAAACTACCAGGTGCGTTCCTCAGATTTCAGAACATGGAATCTTTCCTTTGAAAAGGCGGAACAGTCTTTTAGAAATGAGGAAATGGGAATTTGACATTTTATCTTCAATCTGCTAATCTGGAAGAAAACTATCTGGAGGATGGAGATGGAGAAGTATCTGCTGGACCGATTAATGGAATATGGGGAATCTGACGCCTATCCGTTTCATATGCCGACATAAGAGGCGGACGGATAGCGGATTTGCAGAGAACTTTCCCAATCCGTTTTCTATGGATATAACGGAGATCGGCGGGTTTGACAATCTTCATCATCCGGAGGGGGGTTTGAAGGAATCTATGGAGTGGGCAGGAAATGTATATGGGGCGGACCGGACGTATTATCTGGTGAATGGAAGCAGCTGCGGAATTTTGAGTGCAATATGCGGTTCTGTTTCCATGGAGGGACTATTCATGAGCCGGAACTGCCATAAATCGGCGTATCATGGCGTTTTTTCAGTCACTTAAAGGCGGAATATATTTATCCACAGACGATTCCGGTTGGTATCCAGGTGGATTAGCGCCGGAGATGTCAGACGGATGTTGATAAACCATCCGGAGACGGAGGCCGTGCTGGTGGTGTCGCCGACGTATGATGGAATTGTCTCGGATATTGAAGCAATTGCAGGTATTGTCCATGAGAGGGAATTCCTTTGATTGTGGACGAGGCCCACGGGGCGCATTTTCCTTTGGAAAGGAGGCGGATTTCCTGTTTCGGCGCTGGGGCTTGGTGCGGATGTGGTGATACAGAGTTTACACAAGACGCTGCCATCCCTGACTCAGACTGCAGTTATGCATGTAAAAGCGGGCTTTGCGGATTTAGACAGGATTGACCGGTATGCCCACATGTTTCAGAGCAGCAGTCCGTCGTATGTGCTGATGGCTTCCATTGAAAATTGTATCCGGTGGATGGATGAAGCGGGGAGACATGAGATGATGGCTTTTGGCGGCAGACTGGACCGTATTCGGCAGCAGCTTATGGAGATGGAGTGTCTGACCCTTGTTGACGGTGTGAAAGGCCGGTGCCATGTTTTTGATGTGGACCGGTCTAAAATTGTGGTTTCAGTGGGAACAGCGGTCTGACCGGTCCGGAGCTTCAAGAACGGCTTCGGAGAGTACCGGCTGGAGATGGAGATGTGCGGGCCGGATTATGTGACGGCGATTACAACGGTGGCTGACACGGATGAAGGGCTGGAACGATTGTGCAGGGCGTTTATGGAGATTGATCTTGATCGGAAGCGGCCTGCGGAGGGCTGTGAGAATTCTGCCGGAAGCTGTGTGGGGAGAAACGGGGATAATGCCGGGGAAAGAAGCAGTGGAATTGTGGATAACGGATGGAAAAAGGAACGTGTTTGTGGATGGCCGGAGATTGCCATGACGATTGCCCAGGCGATGGACGCCCGGGACAGCCTGTTCCGCTCGATGATTGTGAGGGGCTGGTTTCTAAAGAGTTTATCTATATCTATCCGCCGGGGAATACCGATTGTGGCGCCGGGGGGGAAGTATTAAAACCGGAGCTGGTAGATGAGATCCGGAAGTATAAGCGGAAGGGGCTTCCTGTTCAGGGGACCGCGGACCCGGAGGTGGGAAGCGGTTCTGACTGTGGCGGATCGGGAAAATATGGTGAATGAAACAGGGAAAATTGAGGGATAGAGCATGGGAAAGATATTTTTATGTGATGGGAAAAAGTATCCGGTAAGGATACAATATATAAAGAACTGCGGAACGGATTCCGGAATTAAAGACGGTGGTCCTTATACAACGAGGCCGATCCGGGACGGGGAGACGGAGGGGTGGAATACCATTTTACGACGGCTGAACGGCTCGGTGATTTTCGCAGGGGAGAAAAAGGCTGATTGAGGAACGGACGTATCAGACGGTGTATGGGCCGTGGAGTTATTTTACGGTGGATGACGGGCAGATCTGTCTGGATAGGAAGGATTCTTATCTGATGATCGGGACGCTGGAATCTTATGAGAAGATGAGAGGATATTTTGGTGAAAAGGGGGTTGTGCCCGTCTATATCGAGGTGGATGACGGTGTGCGGCTGGAACGGGCGCTGCACGCGGGAGAAGGGACAGAAGGAGCCGAAGTATAAAGAACTCTGCCGAAGGTTTCTGGCGGATGAAGAAGATTTTAAGGAAGAGAATCTGACGAGATGCAGGATTAGAAGAAGATACAGGAATGATGATCTGGATATTATTGCATAGAGGAGATTTGCCGGGATATAAGGGCGGGTTACAGGAACGTAGAGTACGAAAAGGGAGGATGGAGAGGAAAAAGTATGGGAAGTATGTTTATGAGGTATCCGGAGGTGAAAAAAGAAGGCGCTTACTTTTAAGCTACGATGACGGGTGGAGCAGGATATCCGCCTGATTGAACTTATGAAGAAGAACGGTTTAAAAGGGACCTTTAATTTAAACAGCGGGCTTTATGCGGAAGAGGTACGGTATACCCGCCCGGAACGGTACACAGAAGAATGACGGAGAAGGCGGTGACGGAGGTCTACGAGGCAGCGGTATGGAGGTGGCGGTTCACGGGCTGACGCATCCGTTTCTGGAGCAGCTGCCGGTAAATCTCTGTACGGCGGAGGTGATAGACAGGGAGAATTTGGGAAGCAGTTTCAAAACGATCGTAAGGGGTATGGCATATCCCTTCACTACCAGTGATATGGTGGTAAATACGCTTATGCAGTCGGGGATTTCCTATGCGAGAACAACGGTTTCAACAGGGGATTTCCGGCTTCCGTCGACTGGCTCCGTCTGACGGCCACGTGCCATCATACCGGGATGAGCGTCTGATGGAGCTGGCGGGAAAAGTTTGTGGAAGATACGCCGAAATACGGTTCCTGGCTGTTTTATCTATGGGGGCACAGCTACGAGTTTGAGGCGGATGAGAACTGGAATGTAATTGAGGAGTTTGCCGCGTATACCGGAAACAGGGATGAGATCTGGTATAACGAATCTGGAATTATATGATTATGTGACAGTGGAGTTCAGCGCGGATGGTCTATGGTTAATCCAACCAGTACAGATGTTTATTTTGGATAAAGACAGGATTTCTTACGGGTGAAGGCTGGTGAGAGGGCTGTCCGGGACATGATGGAGTGGTAAAAGGGCTGGGCGGGCTGTGAGGCGCCGGGCTGGCAGTAAACAGCAACTCCTGCTTCCCGCTTATGGGAATTCCCAGCACTTATTTCTTGTGAGTATGATTTTATATGCTATAATAAATCGTATATTTTGAGACGGCAGGTAAGCAGATGCGGACGGGAGGTGCCATGCCGGGATTTACTGATATTATCTGTCATGAGATGATAAAAGAGCATTTTAAGAAGGCGATAGAGACGAATCACGTATCTCATGCGTATATTCTGACAGGTGAGGCGGGAATGGGGCGTAAATCACTGGCGAACGCATTTGCCATGACGCTTCTCTGTGAGAAGGGGAAGAAGGAACCGTGTATGCAGTGCCACGCCTGCAAGCAGGTGATGAGCGGCAGCCACCGGACTTGATTTTTTGTAAGTCATGAGAAACCGAACAGCATCGGCGTTGACGATATCAGGGAACAAATTAATGATACAATTATGGTACGGCCTTACAGCAGCTATTATAAGATCTACATCGTAGATGAGAGCGGAAAAGATGACGGCACAGGCGCAGAACGCCTGCTTAAGACCATCGAGGAGCCGCCGTCCTATGCGATTATCATGCTGCTGACGACGAATCAGGAGGCATTTCTTCCAACCATATTATTTCGATGCGTGCAGTTAAAGCTTAAGCCGCTTCAGGACAGTGTTGTGAAGACGTATCTGATGGAATCCCAGGGTATTTCCGAGGTGAAGGCGGAGATTTACGCCGCGTTTGCCAGGGAACTTAGGGAAAAGCCATTCATCTGGCATCCTCAGAGGATTTTCAGCTGATGTATACGGAGCTTCTTCATATGCTGAAGCATCTGAAAGATATGGATATTACAGAGCTTTTGGACTATATTAAGAAGTTAAAGGACGAAGAATCTGGATATTTATGAATGCCTTGATTTTATGCAGCTGTGGTATCGGGGATGTGTTGATGTATAAGGTGACACAGGATATTAATCTTCTGGTGTTTAAGGAAGAATATAATACAATTAAGGAAATGAGCGCCTCGCCTGCGCCTACGATGGAGTTGAAAGATTCTTCAGTCTATTGACAAAGGCAGGAATACGGCTGAATGCCAATGTGAATATGGAACTGGCCATGGAGCTCATGTTACTGGTAATGAAGGAGAACTGATTGATGATAAAAGTGATTGGTGTAAGATTCCGCAATGCGGGGAAGATCTATTATTTCGATCCGGCCGGCAGAGATTCATACGGGTGACCACGTGATTGTGGGAGACGGCGAGAGAGGATTGAATACGGTTATGTGGTGCTGGGAAGCAGAGAGGTGCCGGATGACAAGGTGTTCAGCCGCTTAAGTCTGTAATCCGGATGGCATCAAGGAAGACGAGGAAGTGGAGTTAAAGAACCACGAGAAGGAAAGGGAAGCGTTCCGTATCTGTAAGGAAAAGATTCAGGAAACACGGGCTTCAGATGAAGCTGATCGATGCGGAATATACCTTTGACAATAACAAGGTGCTGTTTATTTTACTGCGGATGGAAGAATCGATTTTCGTGAACTGGTAAAGGATCTGGCATCGGTATTTAAGACCAGAATTGAGCTCCGTCAGGTCGGCGTCAGGGACGAGACGAAGATTGTGGGAGGAATCGGTATCTGCGGCAGACCGCTGTGCTGCCACTCTTACTTATCGGAGTTTATCCCTGTTTCAATCAAGATGGCGAAGGAGCAGAACCTGTCGCTGAATCCGACGAAGATCTCCGGTGTCTGCGGAAGGCTCATGTGCTGTCTGAAGAATGAGGAAGAGACGTACGAGGACTTAAACAGCAAGCTTCCGAATGTGGGGGATTATGTGACCACGGACGACGGTCTGAAGGGCGAAGTCCATTCAGTCAGCGTACTTCGCCAGCTGGTGAAGGTCATCGTTATCACGAAGGATGAGAAGGAAATCAGAGAATACCGTGTGGATCAGCTGAAGTTTAAACCAAGGCGGCGCAAGGATAAAGGCTCTGTAGCGGATGCGAGAGCTGAAGGCTCTGGAAGCCCTTGAGAAGAAGGAAGGGAAATCCAAGTTAGATGATAATTGAGCTTAAGGGTGAGGAACGGCTTGATGATTTACAGAGGAATGGTTATCAGATCATTCAGAAGAAGAACGGGTTCTGTTTTGGTATGGATGCAGTGCTTTTTGTCAGGCTTTGCGAGGGTGAAGCAAGGGGAGAAGGCCATTGATCTGGGAACCGGGACGGGAATTATCCCGATTCTTCTGGAAGCGAAATATGAAGGCGAACATTATACGGGTCTGGAGATTCAGGATGAGGTGGCGGACATGGCCGCGCGCAGTGTGGCGCTCAATCACTTAGAAGAGAAGGTCTCGATCGTAAAAGGCGATATCAAGGAAGCCAGCCGGTTCTTTGGTGCGGCTTCCTTTGACGTGGTGACATCGAATCCGCCCTATATGAACGATGCCCATGGACTGAAAATCCGGACCTGCCAAAGGTGATTTCCCGGCATGAAGTGCTCTGTACACTGGATGATGTGGCGAGGGAGGCCGCGAGACTGCGCCGCGGCCGGGCGGGAGATTTTACATGGTGCACAGGCCGCACCGGTTGATTGAGATTATTACAGCACTTACGAAGTATAAGCTGGAGCCGAAGCGGATGAAGATGGTTCATCCGTTTGTGGAGAAGGACGCCAATATGGTTCTGATCGAGGCTGTACGCGGAGGAAAATCCATGATTAAGGTGGAGGCGCCGATTGTGGTTTATCAGAGCCGGGGGGTGTATACGCAGGATTTGGCGACATTTATGGGTATTGAAAATGATCTATGGTATCTGATTATGGTTGTTAGACGGACAGGACTGATTCCAAAAAGGCAGTCCTGTTTATTTTTGCCGTTATTATCTGTAAATAGTATTTTTAGTTTCCAATTTTGGATAAAGATTATGAATTTTGGGATTGGAGTAAGAATAATGAATGCTTATAATTAAGCCATAACAATTCAGGAGGTTGATAGGATTATGAAATTAAAAAAGTGTGCATCTCTGGTAATGGCAGCGGCAATAGTATTGGGGACATTAAGTGGGTGTGGAAGTACAGGGATACGGCAAAGAGCAGCGAGGCAGGTTCCGCGGATACGACGGCGGAAAAAGCGCACAGGAGGTAAGGAAAGCAAGGAGAAGCAGTCAGGCGGTAATTTAGTGGTCTATTCTGCTTGCTAATGATCAGATACTTAACACGCTGATCCCGTTATTTGAAGAGGAGACAGGCATCAAAGTAGAGCTTCTGGCTGGCGGTACCAGCGAAATGTTAAAGAGAATCAGTCAGAATCGGTTAATCCATACTGCGACGTGATGCTCGGCGGAACAGAATCCATGTTCTATGATTTTATGGATTATTTTGAGGATTACACCTCGGTAAACGATGAGTTCATGCTGGATAGCCCACCTGTGTGTACAGGAAAACTGACTCTATCAATATGGATTCTGCGGTAATTATGTGGAATAAGAATCTGATCGGAGATATCCAGGTAAACAGCTACAAGGATTTTTTAAATCCGGAGCTTAAAAAGGAAAATCGCTCTTCGGATCCGGCCAAACAAAATGGAGTCCGCACGATTGCAGACATGGCATGGATCTACAATGACCATGAATGGGAAGGCGAGGCAGGCTGGAACTTTGTGACAGATTTCATTAAGCAGCTGGATGGCAGGTGGCAGCCAGCTCGGGCAATGCTCACAGAGTGTGAAAGACGGAGAGAATACGGTGACGATTTACTTATGGAAGGCGCTGCTTTTTGCTTATTTGAAGGATAGCGCCGATGGCAATCTCCTATCGCTTCGGAGGGGAGTGATTCCGGGGCAGGCGGTTTCTGCAATCATAAAGGACTGCAAAAATCAGGGAGAATGCCAAGATATTTATTGATTTTGTGACGAGCGCGGAGGTTCAGGATTTATTTGGTACAGGTTTATGAGCCGCCCTGTAGAGGGCGCAAAAGTGGCTGATTTTATTCTGACGCTGACAGCATTACCTATATTGAGCGTGATCAAGCGAGATTGCGGAACATAAGGCTAATGTTATTGATACGTTTAATGAGATTTTTCACCAGAGGTGCAGTAATAGATGAGCGTAGAATTACATTTCATGAATTAGTAAAAAGTATGGGCAGAATACCGTGATTCCCCAAACTGGATCTGAAAATCAGAAAGGGTAAATTTTTCACCCTTCTGGGCATCAGGGATGCGGAAAAAACAACCGCTTCTGCGTATGGTAGCCGGATTTAACAGTATTGAAGGCGGCACAATTTCCTTTAATGACCGGTGATTAATGATCTAGACCGGCAAGCGTAATATAGGCATGGTATTTCAGAATTATGCGGTCTTTCCCCATCTGACGGTAGCTGGGAATGTCGGTTTGGCCTGGATAATCGTAAAGTTTTAAAGGCGGGCACAGAAGCGGGTAGAAGTTCTTAAGGTTGTAAAAATTGATAATTTGAAAGACCGGCTTCCAGAAATATGTCCGGCGGCCAGCAAAGAAATTGCACTGGCACGCGCAATTGTAATCAGGCGGATAATGTCCTGTTAATGGATAGGCCTTTCCAATCTGGATACTGCAGGTGGAGATGCAGGGATGTCATTGAACTGCAGCATAAGGTAGGTATAACAACAATCTATGCAACCATGACCAGGAAGAAATGGCGGCGTCTCTGACCGGATCGCCGTTATGAAGGACAGGGTGATCCAGCAGGTAGGCAGACCGCGCAGCATCTATCACCGACCAATACATTTTAATTTGCGACCTTTGATAGGAAGCTCAATATAATTCATGGCCGTCTTTGCGGGGATTTTGGATATCGGATACAAGAATTGGAGAATAAATCCTAGAGATTGAAGAGCAGAAGGTTAAGGACAGAGGCGGTTTTAGTTTCATCAGACCGGAAGATTTCGTAATCAGCAAAGATCAGGCGGGCTGAAAGGGCGTGTGATATCCAGCGTATTTTTAGGGAACTCCACAAGGTATATGATATTGAACTGGAAACAGGGATAATCGTGATGCTGATGGAGGAGTCCACGGAGACGGATCATCTGATTCTGACAAAGTGTACTTAAAAGGTAAAAACTAGAAAAATCAATGTCTATGACAGGAAGGAAATGTCAATTATTCGAAGGAGTCGTGAGCGATCTTGAGTAGAAGAAAAAAAAATCTGGATATTTGGACCGTAGTCACGCTTCTGGTATAGTGTCTCTATATTCTATTCATGTTCTTTCCTCACTATTTTAATCTGTTTAAATCCAGTGTGGTAGATCCTCAGACAGGGACATTTACATGGCCTGCTGTAGTTCTTCAGTAAAAAGTATTATATGAATACGATTGGAAACAACTTTAAGGTAACCTTATGTGTGACGGTTCTGGCTGTAGTCTTAGCCCGCCTCTTATATGTTATAACGACGATGTCTAAAAATTAAGGGGGCCAGTGGATCGGTTCTGATTCTTATTTCTTGTTCTGCGCCCTTTATCGGTGCTTATTCCTGGATTTTAATGTTCGGAAGAAACGGAAGCTTCACCAATCTGTTTAAGCATATTTGGGATTACCGAATTGCCGGATATTTATATGGGTTTTAAAGGGAATTGTGGTGGTGCTGACCTTACATTGATACCGCTGGTCTTTACTTACGTGTCGGAGCGCTTAAGAACATGGATAACCTCCCCTTTTAGAGCGGCCGGGAAGCATGAATTGTACCAGCATAAGAAAGATGTACAGATTTTGATTCGCTGGTTCTTCCAAATACAGCAATTCACAGGTATTCATGCGGGCACTTGCAGAACTTTGGAGTACTATGCTGATTGGCGAGAGTATAAGACGATTCCTGTATTAGTCTACAATGAGTTTATGGGGAAAATGGCGGCGATGTCGGCTTCATCCTGTCAACATTATAATCCTTTTACCACATTTCACTTCAGAAGGTGGTTTCCAAGAAACTGTCATACAGCCAGGGCGCATTAAATCCGATTCAGGCAGAAAAGCGGCAGGAATTAAAATGCAGCAGCCTCACATATTTGTGTATGCGTATCTGCTGATCGCCTTCTTCCGCAATTCATCACAGAGAGACATCTTTCCGCAATACGGAAGTTGGGCATCGTCTTTAAAGCAGGCCATTCGCTAAAAGCTGTGTCTCGGTTTTTCGAAAATGGGGCTTGCCATACGGAATTCTCTGACGCTGGGTATGATTGTTCCGGTATTTATTGTTTTTCTTTCCCGTTCTGATCGCATATGTGACGGTCAGAAGGCCAGGGATTCTGACTGGGGGTCTGGATATAGCAACCATGTTTCCGTACATTGTTCCGGGTTCTGTACTCGGTATTTCCCTGATTACCGCGTTTAATCAAAAGCCTCTGATGATCGCAGGAACGGCGGCCATATATAGTGGTGGCGTTTACAATTAAGCGAATGCCATATGCCATCCGCCCAGCGCTGCAATCCTGAGAGGCAGACGGGAATCAGCGTGGAAAGGGCCGCTCAGTCTGGGCGCTTCCAAAATAAAACATTTTTAACGCTGCCGATGATGGGAGCCGGTGTCATATCGGGGAGCCATTATGAGCTGGATAACGATTATCACAGAATTAAAGTTCTTCTATCCTGCTGTATACAGGCAAGATAAAGACGATGACGATTGTTGATATTCTGTTCGGAGGTTATTCGCGGAAAATTAGTACGGTATTAAAGCTGGCGTTGTCCACCATCTTGACAATAAATTACAATATGTTCTATCTTTATATTATTTAAGGTAACCGGCACAAGAGAGATATCGATGTAACAGGAATACAACAACGGGAGAACGGCAGATACTGATCAGAGCTGGTAGGGTTTTATAATATACGAAAGAATTTTCTGATAACGGCTATTATACCACTTGCTGTTTTACTTCGGTTTTTATTCTGTTTATTGGATTCTTCAATGAGATCTCTATCCGTGGAAGGACGAAAGGGCGGCGAATGTCCGGCAGAAGATTCAGCAGATGGATCACTTTTACCGCTCTGTGTGTGAAACAGGCTGGGATGAGGGATTAAAAGGTTTTTTGCGGTCAGGGCAGGAAGCAACCGCGTGTTGGGGACTACTACAGGATTTATCAACCAGTCGGAAAGTAAGTTCCAGATCTGGCGTTCTTGATTCTGAACAGGAATGTAATAGTAAAAATCGGAAGTAAGGATAATTTTTAGCGAATTATTCCTTTCTTCCTCTGTATTGCATCGGAAGAAGATAACAGGTAGTGGTTATTATCAGGAGAACCATGATATAATCGCAGGAGTATTATGGGTATGGGACCATAATCTATGAAGAGGAGAACTTCTGGAATATGGTCTATTATGCGGATAATAAAGAACTGCAGGAACTGCTGCTGAAGCAGGGGCAGAGGAAGTAGTCGTGACTAATCCAGTTCGACACGATTGCTCGTAACTACCAGTGAGAATGCCAGGACCAGTTTAAATAAGCTGGCGTAAAGCAAATTCCCATGGACAGGTATCAATACAGGGCGATTTATTCCAGATGGGCTGCAAATCGATGGAGCAGGAGGCTTAATATCCTATGCTTTAAATCAAAAGGGATATGAGGGCTATATTGGCACCCTTATATGCTTCAGCAGCCTCGTCCTGATCTTAATCACTGTCCTCTTCTAGGCTGTCAAGGACCATGAGCAGGAAGGTGAGAGAGAGCAAGAGACAGTCGGCGCCATGCTGGATACCGTCAGGGAGACAGTGACGGAAAGTTTGATATCCAGCCTGGGCTGGGAACCGAGGGGATGAATTCGATACTCTGGCAAAGGAATACAAGCTCTACTATGGTAAAAAGGTGGATAACTGATAGAATCAACAAGAATATGGCGGAGCTGCAGCGTCAGGCAGAGTTTAAAATGATAAGAAACCAGTTTAATCACTTTATATTTAATGTTCTTGAAACCTTGAGGTATACCGTCTTTATCCAGCCTGTCGAGGCGGAAAAAATGATACTGAGCCTGTCAAAATTTCTGCGCTATAATTTATATAATCAGGATAAATTCGTGCCTCTCAAAGAAGATATTGAGCATTTAGAGTTATCTGATGCTTCATAAGCCAGATTCGGAGCGTCTGAGCCTATGAAATCTCTGTAGAAGAGGAAGCCGGACAGATAATGTTGTACCGAAGTTCTTTTCACAGCCATGGCAGAGAATTCCGTAAAATATGGCTTTCAACACCGCGATCAGTTTTCATATTGCAGTCCATGCGGCAATCGTGGAGGACAGGCTGATTATGAAAATTGAAGATAATGGAGGAGGAATGACGGAGAACGTTATCTTCCGGTTATGGAACATCTGGCCGGAATATCCGATGACCATGTGGGACTGTATAATAGTAAACCGGACGTTACAGCTGACCTATGGGAGAAGTATGGAATCAGGCTGGAAAACCGGAGTGGTGACGGCTTAACTGTTTTTATTGAGATACCGGCGCAGAAATCACAGATAGGACGGACATGTACAAGGTATTGTTAGTTGAAGATGAGAAATGATTCGAAAGGGCCTTGCCTATAATTTTGACTGGATTGGCTGTGAATGCACAATCGTAGGGGAAGCGGGCAATGGCGAGGAGGGCGTGGAGATGATTCGCAGCCTTAACCCGGATATTGTTGTGACCGATGTGGGATGCCTATTAAATGGAATCCAGATGCTGGAAGAGACCATGGAAGCTTACGGGTATGAGGCAATTATTCTGTCTGTTTGCATGATGAGTTTCATTACGCCAAGGCGGCTATGCATTTAGGGGTGGCGGAATATTTAATTAAACCGCTGGAGTATGAGCAACTAAAAAAGCGCTAAGGAGAAAGCCAAGCGCACAATGCGGATGAGCAACATTTCAGCGATGCGGAGACTAAGACCAGGGAAGCGCTGAGCGCGATGTGTTTGATTTTAAAATTGTATTGCCGGAGCAGTCTTATTCTCCCAGAACAAGGTGATGGTTACCTATATCAGGGATAACTACCAGAAGAAAATCAGTATCAATGATTTGATTGAGCCGCTTCAGACCAGCGCCACCTATTTAAAGCCAGCTTTTAAGAAGGAAAGGATTTCCGTTAATGATTTTTTAAACCGTTACCGAATTCAGATGGCGATTCAAAACTGAAGGATGATGACTGTAAGATTTATAATGTAGCTGTGGAGTGTGGATTTAAGGAGTATAAGTACTTTATCATGTATTTAAAAAGTATACGGAATCCTGCTGAGTGCATTTGTAGCGTATTATCAGAAAAAGGAGATCATAATGGATGAGATGACAGAGAAAAAAAGGAGTCTTCGAGGAGATTTCTGCAATGGGCGGCGCGGATTGGCTGATCAGCTGGAAGGCGGTTACCTGGAGGGCGAAAAGGGTTAGCTATTATGGATGTGACCACTGGCGAGAGATGTACACCTTAAGACCTTTACCCATAAGGTCCTTCCGGGCGAAATTATCCAAAACCATGAGGCAATAGATTTTTACCACAGGTATCGGGAGGACATCCGCCTGTTTGCAGAGATGGGATTTAAAGTGTTTTCGGACCAGCATTGCGTGGACCAGGATTTTCCCTCTGGGCGATGAGGAAGAGCCGAATGAGGATGGACTGCGCGTTTCTATGATGACCTCTTTGACGAATGTCTGAAATATGGAATACAGCCGGTGATTACACTGAGCCATTTTGAGATGCCGCTCCATCTGGCAGAAAGCATTGGGGGATAAGCGGAACCAAGTTGATTGACTTTTTGTACATTTTGCAGTTGTATGTTTTGAACGATATAAAAATAAAGTAAAATACTGGATGACATTTAATGAAATTAATAACCAGGCAAACTACTGGAGTGATTTTCTGGTATATTCAGATTCGGAATACAGTACAGCGAGGGTGAAAGAACAGGGAAGGAGTCATGTACCAGGCAGCACACTATGGGCTGGTAGCCAGTGCGCTTGCAGTTTTAAAGGGACATGAGATAAACCCGGATTTTCTGATCGGTTGCTATGCTGAGTGTGACTCCGGTTTATCCTAAGACGTGCCGGCCTGAAGATATCATGATGGCCGAGAAAGCCATGCAGAGAAAGTACTACTTTGGAGATGTGCATGTAAAGGGAGCGTACCCTCCGGGAATACCATGCGTATTGGAAACAGAAGGGATTTTCCATTGATTAAAACTGAAGAGGATCTGGAGATTTTTGCGCGGCGGCTGTGGGGATTATGTGGGGTTCAGCTATTATATGTCCTATACCACAGAATATCAGGAGCATTCGCCGGAATATGCATTTTGCGAACAGGATGATCTGATAACGAACCCATATGTAGAACAGTCGGACTGGGGCTAACAGATCGATCCTGTGGGGCTTCGGTATGCATTTAACTGGCTTACGGACCGTTATGATGTCCTTTATTTATCGTTGAAAACGGGCTGCAGGGCATACGACCAGGAGGGAGGCAGACAGGAAGATTTGCGAACGACTACAGAATTGACTATTTAAAACGCCATATTGAAGAGATGAGGAAGGCGATAGATCAGGACGGTCTTGCGGCTGATGGTTATACTCCATGGGGCTGTATTGATCTAGTAAGCGCAGGAACCGAAATGGATAAACGCTACGGATTCATATATGTAGATAAACACAATGACGGAAGCGGAGATTTGAGCAGGAAGCCGAAGAAGTCATTTTACTGGTATAAAAATTATTGCCAGCAATGGGAGGATTTGGAGAATTAGGTGAATATGGCAGGGCGGAGAACCAGGGTTGGTTTTCCGCCCTGCCATTTCCGCCTTTCAGCTGAAAAGTCTCGCCCTCTGTGTTAAAATATCTACTAATGATAGAAGAAACAGGCCGGTCAAACAGCCTGAAAATAGCAAGAAAAGTTGGAAAGAAGATGGAAGAGACAGGTAAAGGATCAGAAAACAGGAAAGCTGTATTTATGTGCGACGCCCATTGGGAATCTGGATGATATTACCCTGCGGGTTTTAATACGTTAAAGGAAGTGGATTTGATTGCGGCGGAGGACACCGGCACAGCATTAAGCTGTTAAACCACTTTCATATTAAGACGCCTATGACAAGTTATCATGAATACAATAAAGTGGACAAGGCTAAGTATCTGGTGGAGCAGATGAAAATGGGGTTTCGATTGCATTGATCACAGATGCGGGAACGCCCGGGATCTCTGATCCAGGCGAAGAACTGGTGAGACAGTGCCATGAGGCGGGAGTACGCTTACATCTCTGCCCGGGCCTGCGGCCTGTATTACGGCTCTGACCATATCGGGACTGGCTACGAGGCGTTTCTGCTTTGAGGCATTTCTCCCTTCTGATAAGAAGGAAAAACAGTGGATTTTAGAGGAACTGAAGCGGGAGAGAACGATCATTATATATGAAGCGCCCCACCGGCTTGTCAGGACGCTGGAGGAACTGAGAGAGGCCCTGGGAAACCGGAGAATTACCATATGCAGGGAACTGAGGGAACGGTATGAGACGGCGTTTCAGACTACGTTTGAAGATGCGATGGCGGTCTATGAGACTGAGGAGCCGAGAGGTGAGTGTGTTGTTGTAATCGAAGGAAAGAGCATCAGTGAAATCAGGAAGAGCGGATGAAAACGTTTGAGGAGATGTCTTTGGAAGAACATATGGAGTTGTATGAGAAACAGGGAATAGAGCGAAAAGAAGCCATGCGCATGGTGGCAAAGGACCGGGGAATCAGTAAAAGGGATGTTTATCAGCAGCTGATGAGTAGTAAAGGGGATCATGGAACTGCTGGTTCCGTATAAAGGGGCCGGATATCCGGCTTTTCATAATTGGTCAGATGGTGTAATACCGTTGTATCTAGCGAAGCAGAGGAAGATATCCTGTCAGCTCATTCACGGTTTTTTTGGTCCGGGCAGATTGCAATTCCGAGATAGGTAAATGATTTTTCCTCGGTCGGCATTATCGATAAATTCATCATCAGTCTTACAGCTCTGTGCCGTATCGGAGAAATCCACCACGGTCAGATCGGCGTACTCGGACGGTAAAGCTGTTCCCTAAATTCCCGGATCTTCGCACCGTCAGCTTTTAAAACAGGTACCGGAAACTGAATGATTCCCCCGGTGGGAGCAGCCGGTCTTGTCCGTGACGTCAGGTCCACAGTATCCGGCATCTCTTTGCCAAGCGTGATTCCCATAATTTCGGCCGTGTTGGCGATCAGGCCGGTCGGGGAGTGTCTCATCGATGACCATTACATTTTTCATTCTGCAAATCCATTTGTATTACTTCCTTTTCTGTTTGTTGCTTTATTTTACCACTTGTCCGGCGAAATTTCTTGAACGATATGGCATATTGCAGGATACAGAAAAAGGGAGATTCCTTATCTGCAGTCAGGTGTCTCTCTTTTTTTCCGTAACAGCATTTCAGTTTTTCACTTTTTTCCAATCACGGAACCAGCCCCTCACCAGTTCGGTATCCTCCTCACACAAGCCGGCCACATCTTCTTCTGTCATACCCCGTAAATACATTTTTTCGCTATAATCTGCTCCGTCTCTAATTTTCCTTTCAGATTTCCTTCTCTTAATCCTTCCAGTTTTCCTTCTATCCTTCCATCCTCAATCATTCCCCGTATCGCTTCGCACATGTTGATTTTTTCTCCTTTCTCTCTGTATGTTTCCTTTACTGCTTCCAGTTCCTTCGATCCGGACATCACGGTAATTATATCGTATGCATCTTCACTCAGCTGCTCAAAGCTTTCCCGGTGTCCAAACACATAACTGCGCTCTGCTTCCTTATCCCCGGAAAAACCTATAAACCCAAATACTTCCGCAGATCGGTCTGAAAGAGATCGGTATCTTTAAAACGTCTGACCTCAGAACATGCAGCCTGTAGTTGTTAAACAGATTCTTCAGACCTTCCGGTATCTCCTCAAAATTGATAAGCGAATACAAATCCCCTGCGCCATCCCACGGTTCTGCACCGTAGTACAGAACGATGGTAAAAATTGCGTTTAACCGGTCTTCTTTCCGAAAACCGCCGAGAAACTCCCCTCTCGACAGGCCCCTGGCCTTTCGATTCTTTCTGGATTCTCCGCATCTGTTCGTCGTATCCGGCGGCATCCTCAGCATGACCCGGATCGGCATCCGTAATGAACCAGATCCTGATGCTCCAGAGCGATAACCGCAAAGTTCATCCCCGGCTTTACCGCATCACGGTATTTCTGGACTACAAACCACTTTCTCACTGTCCCCAAAACACCGGTCACCAGGATATTTTTTCTAAGATATCCGGAGCCGGATACTACCTGTTCCCCGGAAAACACGTATCCGTTAATGATCCGCATATCGGTCCTCATCTTCAAAATATCTGGCCCTAGAGGCAATATCCTTTTTTTCCCATACACATGTACTCCCGCTTTCAATTTTACGCAGGAAGAAGAATTCCATACCATAATTATAGAGGGCATCTACGTAAAATACAAGTGTTGGAACTCTTTTTACTCTTCCTTTTGTTATTATTTACTTTTTATTGTTTACTTTGTTTTGGATTTCATTGGCGAAGCCGGAATTATTTCAATCTACATTTGAACCCTATATCATTCAAAATGACACAGCAGCTTTCTTTGCTTTTATCGGTGCCGGATAGTCTTGACTTCATGTCAGTGGGGGATATATGTCCACCACTGCCGTTAAGTTTTTGTTTTTGGCGATTCAGCCCTCCACCTGTAGCGGTGGGGGAATCCTCGCTTATTTTGTTGAAAAAATTAGATAAAAAAATTAGATAAAAAACCGAAATAGCTTCAGGGTGTAACTGAATACATCAACAGTATATAATACTGTATTTTAGAGTAAAAACGAAAAAATAAACATCATGCCCGAAACCGGACAGGAAGGTGAAAAACAAAGTGGGCACCGCTGGTTTTGCGGCCACCCAAAATTTGACAAACGAATTGGGATTGATGAATTGGTTTGAATATCAAAATATTTGAAACAGAAAATATCGAATGGGGAAATTATGACGACGAATAGAAATTATGACGACTAGAATTATAGGAACAGGTTCGGCTGTGCCGAAACAGGTGGTAACCAATGACGATCTGGCAAAGATCGTGGATACCAGCGATGAATGGATCAGGCCGAGAACCGGAATCCGGGAAAGACGGATTGCAGCTGGCGGAATCGGGAACAACCGATCTGGCGAGCAGAGGCGGCGAGAATGGCGATTGAGCAGTCTGGGATTAAGCCCGAAGAGCTGGACATTATCGTACTTGCGACTTCCTCGGGTGACTGCTGTTTTCCAAATGGTGCCTGCGAGGTACAGGCCGCGGTCGGCGCGGTCAATGCGGTGGCGTTTGATATAAGTGCTGCGTGTTCGGGATTTGTTTTGCATTAAACACGGTACATAGCTTTCTGTCTGCGGGGATCTACCGGACGGGGCTTGTGATCGGAGCGGATACACTCAGCAAACTGGTGGACTGGAATGACCGGAGCACCTGCGTTCTCTTCGGAGACGGTGCGGGAGCGGCTGTCGTAAGGGCAGAGGACACCGGAATCATGGGGCTGACCATGGGCGCGGACGGAACGAAAGGCGACGTTCTGAAATGCGGCGGACGCACTACGGGAAATTTCCTGACAGGAAAGAAACCGGAATTAGGCTATATGACCATGGATGGCCAGGAAGTTTTTAAATTTGCGGTTAAGACCGTGCCGGAGGCAATTAAAAGACGATTGCCGGGAGCGGAACCGAATTAGAAGAAATTAAATATTTTATTCTGCATCAGTCCAATTACCGGATTTCCGAATCCATAGCGAAAAGACTTAAATTACCGATGGAAAAGTTTCCAGCGAATTTAGAGCGGTATGGTAATACTTCCGGAGCGTCGGTGCCCATCCTTTTTAGATGAGCTGAACCGCGAAGGAAAATTGAAGCCGGGCGATAAATTGCTTTTAGCCGGTTTTGGTGCAGGGTTAACCTGGGGAACCACTCTTCTGGAGTGGTAATTAAAAGACTAATACTTTGAAAATCAAAGTAATTAGATAAATATTAAAAAGATCAATGGAATAAAAGATGGAAAAGTGAAGAGGAGAATGAAACCATGTTAGAGAAGATGAAAAGAAATTATCGCAGAGCAGTTAAATGTAGACGCAGAGGCCGTTACAGCAGAGTCTTCCTTTAAAGAGGATTTAGGAGCAGATTCCCTGGATTTATTCGAACTTGTTATGGCTCTGGAGGATGAGTATTCAGTCGAGATTCCTTCTGAAGATTTAGAGAAGCTGACGACCGTAAGCGCGGTTATGGACTATTTAAAAGCAAAGGGCGTGGAAGGCTGATGAAAACCAGAATAACGGAACTTTTTAGGAATTAAACACCCGATTATTCAGGGTGGAATGGCCTGGGTTGCGGAACATCATCTGGCTGCTTTGCTGTATCGGAAGCCGGCGGGCTGGGACTGATCGGCGGAGCCAATGCTCCGGCCGAAGTGGTCAGAGAAGAGATCCGCAAGGCGAAAGCGCTGACAAACAAGCCGATTGGCGTCAATGTCATGCTGCTGAGCCCTCATGCCGATGAGGTGGCAAAGGTTGTTGTGGAAGAAGGAATCGGTGTGGTAACCACCGGAGCCGGAAACCCGGAGAAGTATATTGAGATGTGGAAGGCTGCCGGAGTTAAAATTATTCCGGTTGTGGCTTCTGTGGCACTGGCTAAGAGAATGGAACGGTATGGTGCAGATGCGGTTGTAGCAGAAGGATGTGAATCCGGAGGGCATATCGGCGAGCAGACTACCATGACACTGGTGCCTCAGGTCGCGGATGCTGTTTCCATACCGGTTATCGCGGCAGGCGGAATCGGCGACGGACGCGGAATTGCAGCGGCATTTATGCTTGGCGCGGAGGCAGTACAGATCGGCACGAGATTTGTAGTTTCGGATGAATCCATTGTGCACGAGAACTACAAGCAGCGCATTATCAAGGCAAAGGACATCGATTCGGCGGTTACGGGACGTTCCCACGGCCATCCGGTCAGATGTTTAAGAAATCAGATGACCAGGGAATACGTAAAGCTGGAGCAGGAAGGCAAGAGCTTCGAGGAACTGGAGTACTTAACTCTCGGAAAGCTGAGAGAGGCCGTACAGGAGGGCGATATCACAAACGGTACCGTCATGGCAGGCCAGATTGCAGGTATGATCAGCAAGACTCAGACCTGTAAGGAAATGATTGATGAGATGATGGAACAGGCAGAGAAACTGCTGAACCGCTAATTAAAAACGGCGGAACGGACATGGAAACTGCCGGTCAGGTAAGTAAAAATGATGGTACGGATCAGAAACTGCCGGACCAGCAATTGAAAAAAAGGAGTTACGGATTATGAGCAAGACTGCATTTATTTTCCCGGGACAGGGCGCACAGTACTGTGGAATGGGCCAGGATTTTTACGAGAATACAAAGACTGGAAAAGCGATCTTTGACATGGCGTCAGAGCTGCTTGGATTTTCTGTGCCGGAGCTGTGCTTTTGAGAAGAACGACAGGCTGGATATCACGGAATACACACAGGCCGCCATGGTAACTGCCAGCATCGCCATGATGCGTGTTCTGGAAGAGACAAAAGGCGTGAGGCCGGATGTGGCTGCAGGACTGAGCTTGGGAGAATACCCTGCGCTTGCTGCCGCGGGCGTGATGAGCGACGCGGATGCGATCCGTACCGTAAGACAGAGAGGAATCCTTATGCAGGAGGCGGTTCCGGTGGGGGACTCGGAGCCATGGCCGCCATCCTGGCACTGGATGCGTCTAAAATAGAAGAAGTGATTAAGCGATATTGACGATGTTTCCATCGCCAACTATAACTGTCCGGGCCAGATCGTCATATCGGGACGGAAAGAGGCTGTGGAAGAGGCTAATGCAAAGCTGCTGGAGGCGGGAGCAAAGCGTGCCGTCATGTTAAATGTCAGCGGACCATTTCATTCCGCCATGCTCGCGGAAGCCGGCAGAAAGCTGGGTGAGGTACTTTGGCCAGGTGGACGATCCATATCCGGTTATTCCGTATGTCGCCAATGTTACGGCTCAGTACGTGACGAAGGCAGAGGACGTGAGACCGCTTTTAGAGAAGACAGGTGTCTTCTTCCGTCAGATGGCAACAAAGTGTGGAAACCATGACTGCAGGATGGAGGGGATACATTTATAGAAATCGGGCCGGGAAAGACACTGGCCGGGTTTATGAGGAAAGATAACAAGAGATGTAAAAGTCATTAATATAGAAAAACTTCGAAGATATTGGGAGGATGCCGGAATGTTAGAAGGAAAAACAGCTGTTGTGACCGGTGCCGGAAGAGGCGCAATCGGGCGGGCGATCGCGCTTCCGTCTGGCTGCGGAAGGCGCAAATGTCATTGTCAATTATAATGGTTCCGCGAAACGCTGCGGAAGAGTGTAGTAAATGAGATTACGGCAGGCGGGGGGAAAGGCGGAGGCAGTTCAGTGCAGCGTATCTGATTTCGAAAGCGTTGCGGCAGCATGATGGACGGCGTGCATTAAGGTATGGCTCCATCGATATCCTTGTAAATAACGCCGGGATTACCAGAGATAACCTTATCATGAAAATGTCCGAAGAGGATTTTGACGCAGTGGTCAACACCAATTTAAAGGGTGTGTTCAACTGCATCAAGCATGTAGCACGGCAGATGATCAAACAGAGAGGCGGCAGAATCATCAATATTTCTTCCGTTTCCGGTGTGTTCTCGGCAATGCGGGGCAGGCCAATTACTGCGCGGCCAAGGCCGGTGTGATCGGACTGACAAAATCCTTTGCCAGGGAAGCTGGCCAGCAGGGGAATTACGGTGAATGCGGTGGCTCCGGATTTATTGAGACAGAAATGACGGAGGTGCTGTCCGATGCCGTAAAGGCAGGGTGCGACAGAACAGATCCCGATGAAACATTTTGGAACCACCGAAGATATTGCCGGTGCGGTAGCATTTTTGGCATCCGGTGCGGCTGGCTACATTACCGGACAGGTGATCTGCGTGGACGGCGGAATGGCGATGTAATACCTGGAAGAGAGCGATATGTAAAAGAACAAGAGATAGTAGAAAACAAGAGGTAGTAACAGGCATGGGCGCAATTACTACCGATCGGAAATGATGTAGAGAGTTTCTGGAACGGACTGAAAGAAAAAAAAGTGGGAATCGGACCGATTACCCAGTTTGATACAACGGATTACAAGGCAAAGCTTGCGGCCGAAGTAAAGGATTTTGATGCTAAGAACTATATGGATCCCGAAGGCCGCAAAACGTATGGAGCGTTTCTCCCAGTTTGCAGTAGCTGCCTCAAAGGAAGCTTTGGAGAATTCCGGCATTGATATGGAACAGGAGGACCCGTACCGCGTAGGCGTCTGTCTGGGATCCGGTATCGGAAGTCTTCAGGCTATGGAACGGGAGCACAAAAGCTTCTGAAAAGGGGCCGGGCCGGGTAAATCCTCTTCTGGTTCCCATGATGATCAGCAATATGGCGGCCAGGAAATGTGGCTATTCAGTTCGGATTAAAGGAAAATGTTTTCAACGTGGTAACGGCCTGTGCCACAGGAACTCATTCCATCGGTGAAGCATTCCGCTCCATTCAGTATGGGGAGGCGGACGTCATGGTTGCCGGAGGAACGGAAGCCAGTATTGCACCGATCGGCGTGGCTGGTTTTACCTCTCTTGACTGCTCTTACTACGGTGACAGGACCCGCTGCGCGCTTCCATTCCTTTCGATCAGGACAGAAGCGGTTTTGTTATGGGAGAGGGTGCCGGTGTTGTCGTTCTGGAGTCTTTTAGAGCACGCTCTTGCAAGAAATGCGTCCATTTATGCTGAGGTGATCGGGTACGGATCAACCTGTGACGCTTACCATATCACATCTCCTGCAGAGGACGGAAGCGGGAGCTGCCAGAGCGATGGTGAATGCCATAAATGACGGCGGTATCAGACCGGAGGATGTGGATTATGTCAACGCACACGGAACCAGCACGCATCACAACGATTTATTTGAGACCATGGCAATCAAATCGGCGCTTGGCGACAATGCAAGACAGGTGAAGATCAACTCTACCAAGTCCATGATCGGCCATCTGCTGGGTGCTGCAGGCGGCGTGGAATTCATTGTCTGTGTAAAATCGATCCAGGATGGTTTTGTGCACGCAACAGCCGGCCTTGAGACGGAGGGAGAAGGCTGCGACTTAGACTACACGAAGGGCGAGGGCGTTTCCTGTGAAGTCAATGTGGCAATCAGTAACTCTCTTGGCTTCGGCGGTCATAACGCCAGTATTTTAGTGAAGAAGTTTCGGAGCAGTAGGAGGCCGGATATGGAGATCAATGATATCATCAGACTGATGCAGGCGGTTTCAGAGAATGGCCTGACCAGCTTTAAGATAGAGGAAGGCAACTTGAAGCTTTCCATCAAAAAAGAAAAAGAACAGATTATAACCGTTGCGGGAAACAGCGCGGTGCATGCAGATGATACCGGCAGCAGGTGCGGCTTTGGAGATGGCAGCGCATCCATGATGTCCCCGGCCATGATGCGCCCTCAGGGGTGCGAATGAAGGTGCGCAGACTGCAGGAAGCATAACGGAGGCCATTGATTCTGATAAAATCGTGGCGTCACCGCTGGTTGGAACCTTTTATAATTCCTCTTCACCGGATGCCGAGCCGTTTGTCAAGGTTGGAGATACGGTAAAGAAAGGGCAGACCCTTGGAATTATCGAGGCCATGAAGCTGATGAACGAAATCGAGAGCGAGTACGACGGCGTGGTAGAAGCCATCCTGGTCTCCAATGAAAATGTGGTGGAATACGGCCAGCCGCTGTTCAGAATCCGGTAAAGGGGCATATAAGACCGTTACTGACAGGAAAGAAAAGTTGAAAAGAGGGAGCATTATGTTAGGTATTAAGGAAATCGAGGAAATTATTCCTCACAGACATCCGTTTTTGCTGGTAGACTGCATTGAAGAGCTGGAACCGGGTGTCCGTGCCGTGGGATATAAATGCGTTACGTTTGATGAACCGTATTTCAGGGACATTTCCCGCAGGAACCGGTTATGCCGGGCGTACTGAGAATTGAGGCGCTGGCACAGGTAGGAGCGGTTGCTATCTTAAGTGAAGAGGCAAATAAAGGGAAACTGGTATTTTTGGCGGAATCGACAAATGCGAAGTTCAAGTATAAAGTAGTTCCGGGCGACCGCATGCGTCTGGAATGTGAAATCATCAAGCGCAAGGGGCCGGTAGGCGTTGGCAAGGGCTGTAGCAACGGTCGACGGTAAAATCGCCGCTTCCGCGGAACTGACATTTATGATTGGATAGGTGGACGTCATATGTTTGATAAAATATTGATCGCAAACCGCGGCGAGATCGCGGTGCGTATTATCCGGGCATGCCGGGAAATGGGAATCAAGACGGTAGCGGTCTATTCTGAAGCGGACCGTGATTGTCTGCATACACTTCTGGCAGATGAGGCCATCTGCATCGGCCCGGCGCCTTCCACCCAGAGTTACTTAAACATGGAGCGGATCCTGACGGCCACAGTAGCCATGAAAGCGGATGCGATACATCCGGGCTTCGGCTTTCTCTCGGAGAACGCCAGATTTGCAGAATTATGTGAGAAATGCAATATTACATTTATCGGTCCATCCGCTGAGATTATCAATAAGATGGGCAATAAATCCGAAGCCAGAAAGACCATGATGGACGCCGGCGTGCCGGTAGTACCGGGCGGCAAGGAGGCTGTCCACGAAGTGGAAGAAGCTCGCCTTGTAGCGGAAAAGATCGGATATCCGGTAATGATTAAAGCATCTTCGGGCGGAGGCGGAAAAGGCATGCGTATCTCCAGAGGTCCGGAAGATTTCGATGCAAATTTCCAGAATGCCCAGATGGAGTCTGTTAAGGGATTTTCTGACGATACGATGTATATTGAAAAAGTATATTGAGAAGCCAAGGCATATCGAGTTTCAGATTATGGCGGATAAGTATGGAAATGTCGTCCATTTGGGAGAACGCGACTGTTCCATTCAGAGACGCCACCAGAAGGTGCTGGAGGAATCTCCGTCCGCTGCTATTTCTGAAGAACTGCGGAAGCGGATGGGGAGATACGGCGGTCCGTGCGGCGAAGGCTGTAGGTTATGAGAATGCCGGAACCATAGAATTCCTTCTGGATAAGCATAAGAACTTTTATTTCATGGAAATGAATACAAGAATCCAGGTGGAGCATCCGGTAACGGAGCTGGTATCCGGACTGGACTTAATAAAAAGAGCAGATTCGTGTGGCGGCAGGAGAGCCGTTAAGTGTGTCCCAGGATGACATAAAACTCACGGGCCATGCCATCGAATGCAGAATTAATGCAGAAAATCCGGAAAAGAACTTTATGCCGTGTCCCGGACTAATTACGAATGTCCACGTACCGGGAGGCAATGGAGTCCGTGTAGACACCCATTTATAATGATTATAAAGTCCCGGCAAACTACGATTCCATGCTGATGAAGCTGATCGTTCATGGAAAAGACCGACAGAGGCGATTGCCAAGATGCGAAGCGCGCTGGGAGAATTGATTATAGAGGGAATTGAGACAAATGTAGACTTTCAGTTCGATATCCTGAGTCACGAAGCATATCAGGCTGGAGATATAGACACAGATTTCATACCGAAATACTTTGCGTAAGCAATGAGCAGTGCACCCAGATGAAATTTCGTGTTTTCAGATGCATGCAAGCTCGCTTGTATCTGGAAATGCGGAGTTTCATCTGGGTACGAATGCCCGACAGACATGGGACGCCAAAGGTGTTCCATGGCTGTCCACTGCAGGATGTATCGGCACTAATCACCTGCTGCCCTCCCTAATCCCTCATTTTTCTTTCTTAAAGGAGCAAAACCCATGTTAAGAGACATGTTTAAAAAAACCTACACACTTATCGACAGCAAATACAAGACGCCCAGACAAAGCAGACGAACCGAATATCCCGGCCGGTCTGTGGAGAAAGTGCAACAAATGCGGTCAGCCCATTTACGCAGAAGATGTGAGAAGTAATTTCTATATCTGTCCCAAATGTAAAGGCTATTTCCGGGTCCACGCTTATCGCAGAATCGAGATGATCGCGGATGCAGGCAGCTTCGAGGAATGGGATAAAGAAATGGAATTTCGCCAATCCTCTGGATTTTCCCGGTTACGAAAAGAAAATCGAGGCGGCCAGGGAGAAGACGAAATTAAACGAAGCCATTGTAACCGGAAAATGTACCATAGGCGGCGAAGCCTGCGGTCTTAGGCGTCTGTGATGCCAGATTTCATCATGAGCAGCATGGGTCACGTGGTCGGTGAAAAGATCACCGAGGGCGGTGGAGCGTGCCACAAAGGAACAGCTTCCTGTTATCATATTTGCCTGTTCCGGCGGCGCCAGAATGCAGGAGGGAATCGTGTCCCTGATGCAGATGGCGAAGACCTCTGCGGCATTAAAAGCGCCATCACAACGCGGGACAGCTGTTTATCAGTGTACTTACTGATCCTACGACAGGCGGCGTGACGGCCAGCTTTGCGATGCTGGGCGATATTATCCTGGCGGAGCCCCATGCGCTGATTGGTTTTGCAGGTCCCAGGGTTATCGAGCAGACCATTGGCCAGAAGCTGCCGGAGGGCTTCCAGCGTTCCGAGTTCTTACAGGAACATGGCTTTGTGGATAAAATTGTAGAGCGCAAGGACCAAAAAAGATGCCATTGCTGCCATTTTAAAAATTCTCATATGCACCGCATGGGCGGCAAAACGGTGAAAAATCATTTGAAAGAATGTGGATAACTGAGGAAAACCAGAAGCACATTTTGTGGAAAACCAAAATGGTGAAAAACAGGCAGGAATAAAAAGACGCCATGGGATTCCGTCCTGCTTTCCAGAAAGGCGGACCGTCCGGTGGCTAGGACTATATCAATGCGATTTTCGATGATTTTATGGAATTCCATGGAGACCGTTACTTTGGCAAAGACGATGGAGCCATCGTCGGCGGCATCGCTTCCTTCCACGGCATGCCTGTGACCGTCATCGGGCAGGAAAAGGGTAAGAATACAAAGGACAACATCAGGCGCAACTTCGGAATGCCATCTCCGGAAGGATACAGAAAAGCGCTGCGCCTGATGAAGCAGGCGGAGACCTTTGGCCGTCCCATCATCTGTTTTGTGGATACGCCAGGTGCGTTCTGCGGACTGGAGGCAGAAGAGCGGGGCCAGGGAGAGGCGATCGCCCGGAACCTCTTTGAGATGTCCGATCTCACGGTTCCAATACTTTCCATCGTAATCGGAGAGGGCGGAAGCGGCGGGAGCGCTCGCCATGGCTGTGGCGAACGAAGTCTGGATGATGGAGAATGCAATTTATTCGATTCTGTCGCCGGAAGGTTTTGCCTCAATCCTTTATAAAGACAGCAAGAAGGCCAGCGACGCGGCGCGCGTTATGAAGATTACTGCCAGGGATTTAATGGAGCTGGGACTGATCGGAACCGGCAGACCCTGAGGAAGAACCGGCTGCAGGCTATGGAGAATGCCTGGAGGAACTTTAGCGGGGCACAATGGACAGCGCCATGGAGGCGTTTTTCGATAAAATACGCATGCAGACCGAAAGAAGAAATCGCCTCCGGGCGGTATGACAGATTTAGGAGAATGTAATGGGAAATTTAAAACCATTGGTAATAGGAGAACTCGTAGTTCCGAAGCCGGTTATTCAGGGCGGAATGGGAGTTGGAATCAGCCTCTCATCCCTGGCAGGCGCAGTGGAGCAGGCGGCATGGGAATCATTTCTACCGCACAGATCGGTTTTAAGGGAACCGGATTTTGCAGACCATCCGCTGGAGGCGAATCTGGAGCGATCCAAAAAAGAATTTAAGAAGGCCAGGGAGAAATCCCGGAAGGTGTGATTGGATTTAACATCATGGTGGCAACGAAGAGCTACGCACTGTATGTGAAAGAGGCGGTTAAAAGCCGGAGCGGACGTGATCATCTCCGGCGCCGGTCTTCCCGCCAGCCTTCCGAAATATCTGGCCGAGGCGGGAATGAGATGGGAGCGGCCGGGGAAAGAGCGGCGTACCATGATCGCGCCCATCGTATCCTCTGCCAAATCTGCCATTGTGATCTGCAGGATGTGGGACAGAAAGTACCACCACAGCACCGGATTTCGTCGTAGTGGAAGGACCGCGCGGCGGTCATCTTGGATTCTCCAGAGAACAGCACTGGGCGTGGATACACGGATCATGTGGAACGGAGACCTATGATGAAGGCTGCATACGACGAAGCGAGCTGTCAGCGGAATTATCGAGCCTGGTAGAAGAGTATGCGGAGAAGTACCAGAAAAAACATATCCCGGTCATCACGGCGGGCGGAATCTACAGCCATGAGATGTGATGCATCAGATGGAGCTGGGGCCGACGGCGTCCCAGGTGGCGACGCGTTTTGTGACCACAGAGGAATGTGACGCACCGAACGAATTTAAGCAGGCGTATCTTCACGCGCAAAGGAAAATATAGTAATCACAAAGAGTCCCGTAGGCATGCCCGGACGGGCGATCAATAACGCATTCTTAAGCGGTGTCGGGCAGACCCGTTTAAGCTGGAACTTGCTACCAGTGTCTCGAGAAATGCGATAAGAAGACGATTCCTACTGTATCACCAAGGCACTGGTGAATTCCGCGGAAGGGAATACGGATGAAGGGCTTTGTGTTCTGCGGAAGCAATGCGTTCCGGGCGGAGCGGATTGAAACGGTGGATGAGGTAATGAAATCACTGTTAGTGAATAAAATAGATTGGCTGCCCTACAGCGGTGAAAAGGCTGCAGAGAAAACAACGATTTCTCTCTGCAGCCTTTTTCGTCTGAAATATACGGTTGTTATACCATATCTGATTATTTGAAATAAAATTCTTCCTGGCGTATTGACATCGTTTTACCTATAATGATATATTATTATAAGTAAATGATATATTAATATACTAATACGGGAATTAAGTCTAAAAAAAGCAACAAAAAGGGGATTGGGTATGAGCTGAAGGGCCATGCCAACTGACACTAGAACAGTCTGAAGTGTGAGAATACACATTTATCATACGAAAGGGTATATCAAACAGAGCTGTTGACTAAAAACATGTAATAAAAAAGGAGAAAAGGTATGAGAAGAAGAGGTTTGGCAGTATTGTGCTGGCTGCGGCGGCAGGCAGTCTCGCAGGATATTGCAGGCGGAAGTTCTGCACCTGAAAAACAGACGAATTTACAGAGAGTACGGGCAATCAGACCGTAAGCGCAAGTGAAGAACAGAAGGGGGAAGATGGAAGCCCGGCCAGTACCAGTAAAGTGGAATTCTGAATGATAAGCTTTCCGGAACCGAGCAGGTCGATTTGGATAAGCTGGCGCAGAGTGCATCAGAAGCCAGTGGAATTGATATTGAATTTATTTCTTATACAGATATTCCTTCCATGAGAACAGCGGTGGAACAGTCAAATAATTCGTCAGATGCACCAGGACCGTTTACCTGGTGGAGCGGTGTCAACTTAAAAATCTCGTGGATGCAGGGGCTGTTGAGGACTTGACGGATAATGGAGAAATACATAATACCGAACGGTGTCTCAGGGATAATGGCGGATTCCCTTACGTTTGATGGGAAAATTTATGCCGCGCCATACAGCATTATCTATAATGCCATTGTTTATAACAAAGATGTATTTGATAAGTATGACTTAAAAGGAGCCGGAAACATTCGGAAGAATTTGAAATGTCTGCCAGACGCTGGTCGATCATGGAGTTGCGCCGATGGGCGTTGATGCGACTGCAGGTTCTATAAGTGGTTCCAGTGCCTGTTAGCGGCGTATGATCCCCAGCTTTATCTGGACCTCTGTGCCAATAAGGTAAAAGTACACGGATGACAGAGTCGTTGAAGTGATGAATAAGTGGCAAAGATGCATGATAAAGCGGTTCTTCTCGATTCCAATGGATCCGGCAGATTTACATAAGTCAGAGGCATCCGGTGAGATCGCCATGCAGGAGACTTCAGATTATGAGGGAGTCAACCTGACTGACAATTTCGGCGGCGGCAATTTTGACGTTTGTCATGCCGACGGTCAGCCTGATACATTAAGAAAACGGTATTCTTTGAAATAGCACCAATCTGTGTGGCAAAAACAGTGCCGATAAAGGATCTGCGCTGGAGGTTCTAAGGTATGGTATGGCAAGGAACATCAGACCGTTTTTAACGAGGTCACAGGTTTTAATTGCTCTTCCAATGCAGAGATCAGCAACAACTGTGCAAAAGGAAATGAGCCAATATGCTATGAATTCCGATGAATATAATCTGATGCTTCGGTATTATGAAAATGTGGCAGATCTTGATATTCGAAATGCTGCCACCGATCCAGTTTATAGTTTCAGCTTGGCGGTACTACGGCCCAGGAGGCTCTGAATACCATTCAGGCAAAGGCCGATGAAGTATTGGGCCGGGTTATGCCGACTGACATCAGGCAGTTAGGAGCGTGCAGGAGCACGCTCCTGGCTAAGAATAACAGAGGTGGAAGATAGACAAAACTGGTAAAAATAAAAATGAAAAGTAACTGGACCGATTATCTTTATATATTACCTGCCGTGCTTTTAGTTGTAGTCTACTTTATTTCATCAAATTACATTATCTAACCTATATCAGTTTTTTGACTGGAATGGAATTGGTGATAAAATATTTGTTGGATTTCAAAGGTATGTATCTTTATTCAAAGACAGTAATTTCTCATTTCTCTGATAGATCTGGGTGGCGGCCTCGCTGGTTACGTCACTAGTAATACCATTTGCTTGGCGGCTCTCGTACAAGCTCCGGCACCAAGCTGTTTCGCAGCGTTTTCTATTTCCCACCAACACTGTCAGGAACGGTGGGGCGGACTGATTATATCGTCGCTGCTTTCTACGTATGGCCTTCCTGCTCTCCTGGGGCGCTGACGAGGGGAACACCGCAAGGTCAAACTGTTGAATACTCCGTATTTTAATACGTTTCTGATGATTTGCGGGAGTATGGCAGAGTCGGCGCCAATATGCTTTATCCGCCGAATCAAAATATGGATTCCTCTCCGATCGAATCCGCGATGATTGACGGGGCGAAGGGACTTAAACTGTATACCCAGGTGGTGATTCCGATTATTAAGCCTACCATACTTGTGGTTATGCTTATGACGATTGTAAACAGTTTTAAGGTGTTGATATAATTTGGGTTACGACTATGGGCGGTCCTTACCGAACGTCTGAAAACTCTGGCATTTACCATGTAATGGGAATCCTTCGGCAATGGTAAGTACGGAAGAGGATCTGCGGTGCGGTTGTGCTATCGCTTATCATTCTCGTAGTATCCTACTTTAACATTAAAAATTCCTACAAAGATGTTTGAGGGAGCATATGATTACAAAACAAGTAAAAATCAAAAATAATTATCAATGCAATCCTATCTATATTTGGTATAATATGGATAATGCCCTTGTTTTTGTATTCATGAACCTGTTTAAAACAAAACAGGAATACAATCTGGGATCATTATGGCAGCTGCCAGAAAGCATGAATTGCAGAATTATCGCAAATAATTTTAGAAATCTGATTGCAAACAAATTATTTCTATCTTTTGGATCCACAACTTTTATGTTGCAGCGTAGGCGCGTCGGTTGTGTTTTCGTAGCCCTTCTTGCTGGTTATGGACTGACATACAAGCGTAAACATAAGAATTTCTGGTTTCTGGTGATTTACGGTACTGTTTTCCATTTGAATCCTATTTAATCCCCATTTACCATTAGCATTATAAGTAGGGCTTTAATACCAGAACAGGGATAACTTTGTTCTTTATGGCTCTCTGTATTCCATTTGCAATGTTGTTTTTCCACAACTTCTTTCTGGGTGGCGTGGATACGGAGATCTGTGAAACGGCTACAAGATAGACGGAGCAAACAGCTGGCAGACTCTGATTAAGTATGATTCCGATGGCAGCGCCGCTGTACCAGTCCTACTTCAGCAGTTCACCGCAACCTGGAACAATTTAATGTTTGGCCTTACATTTACAAAAATCAGCAAATATCAGACCGGTCATGGCCAAGCATCCCTCCTTGAATAAATATTCCACTCATGTTTCTGGCGTGCATATTTGTATCACTGCCGGCCGTTGTATTGTTTTTTCCTGTTAAGGGATCAGCTTGTAGTTGGTTATGCGTATACCACGAAATAAAATGTATGAGGTGAAGGTAGCGAAAATAATTGATTTGATAAATGATTTAAAGACATGGAATGTGATTCCGATTGATGAGACAAGACCTGCGAGCACTGTCAAAACAGGCAGTGTTGATAAAGGTTCACAAAGTGGCGATTGCCATGTTCGGTACAATTGACGTGATCAGGCAGGTAAAAGACTGGGGCGCAGATTTTCTGATTAATGCACGAACCGCTCTATGATCATATGGATCACCTGCAGAGTTTTACACCATTGTTGCGAATAAACAGCGAGTCATAGAGAGTCGGCCTGACGATCTTCGTTACCATGATTACGTCAGTGGTAAATCCGGATATGATCTGTGCGGGTGAGATAAAGTATGCAGGACTGGAAGGAGGGCTTATCGGAAGAGGTGAGACAGGAGTATCACCTCCTTTGTTTTTAAGGAAGCGCTCACAGCTGAGGCATGGCAGAGAAACTGGCAGAAAACCTGTGAATTTAAATCAGGTTCGTATTTCCGGCTGTACCGATAAGAAAGGCAGCAAAATCGCCTGCTGTTTTGGATCACCAGGAGCAATACGTAACTTCA
>VOFH01004046.1_pt1 | contig 43466 bp, 44 predicted proteins | sample 5384091 | NCBI WGS metagenome assembly VOFH01 (sample SAMN12384727, study PRJNA508395) | human gut metagenome | isolation source: healthy gut G | host: Homo sapiens
AAAACTTCCGAAAAGTTTGGTAGTTAAAATAAAACCCCTTACCTTTGCACCCGCTTTTGAAAACGAAGCGCAAGTTCTTTGAAATATTGATAAACAATACAAGTAGTACAAGATTAAAATAGAACCGTCAATGCTTATATGATAAATATAGGTATATAAGATAGAGTCAATAAATTGTACGGCATCCTGAACAGAGCAAGAAAATCATCTTAACAGATGAAAAGATACTTTTACAATGAAGAGTTTGATCCTGGCTCAGGATGAACGCTAGCTACAGGCTTAACACATGCAAGTCGAGGGGCAGCATTTTAGTTTGCTTGCAAACTAAAGATGGCGACCGGCGCACGGGTGAGTAACACGTATCCAACCTGCCGATAACTCAGGGATAGCCTTTCGAAAGAAAGATTAATACCGGATGGCATAGGATTATCGCATGATGATCCTATTAAAGAATTTCGGTTATCGATGGGGATGCGTTCCATTAGGCAGTTGGTGAGGTAACGGCTCACCAAACCTTCGATGGATAGGGGTTCTGAGAGGAAGGTCCCCCACATTGGAACTGAGACACGGTCCAAACTCCTACGGGAGGCAGCAGTGAGGAATATTGGTCAATGGACGAGAGTCTGAACCAGCCAAGTAGCGTGAAGGATGACTGCCCTATGGGTTGTAAACTTCTTTTATACGGGAATAAAGTGGTCCACGTGTGGATTTTTGTATGTACCGTATGAATAAGGATCGGCTAACTCCGTGCCAGCAGCCGCGGTAATACGGAGGATCCGAGCGTTATCCGGATTTATTGGGTTTAAAGGGAGCGTAGGTGGATTGTTAAGTCAGTTGTGAAAGTTTGCGGCTCAACCGTAAAATTGCAGTTGATACTGGCAGTCTTGAGTACAGTAGAGGTGGGCGGAATTCGTGGTGTAGCGGTGAAATGCTTAGATATCACGAAGAACTCCGATTGCGAAGGCAGCTCACTGGACTGCAACTGACACTGATGCTCGAAAGTGTGGGTATCAAACAGGATTAGATACCCTGGTAGTCCACACAGTAAACGATGAATACTCGCTGTTTGCGATATACGGTAAGCGGCCAAGCGAAAGCGTTAAGTATTCCACCTGGGGAGTACGCTTCGGCAACGGTGAAACTCAAAGGAATTGACGGGGGCCCGCACAAGCGGAGGAACATGTGGTTTAATTCGATGATACGCGAGGAACCTTACCCGGGCTTAAATTACATTTGAATAATCTGGAAACAGGTTAGCCGTAAGGCAAATGTGAAGGTGCTGCATGGTTGTCGTCAGCTCGTGCCGTGAGGTGTCGGCTTAAGTGCCATAACGAGCGCAACCCTTATCTTCAGTTACTAACAGGTCATGCTGAGGACTCTGGAGAGACTGCCGTCGTAAGATGTGAGGAAGGTGGGGATGACGTCAAATCAGCACGGCCCTTACGTCCGGGGCTACACACGTGTTACAATGGGGGGTACAGAAGGCAGCTACCTGGTGACAGGATGCTAATCCCAAAAACCTCTCTCAGTTCGGATCGAAGTCTGCAACCCGACTTCGTGAAGCTGGATTCGCTAGTAATCGCGCATCAGCCATGGCGCGGTGAATACGTTCCCGGGCCTTGTACACACCGCCCGTCAAGCCATGAAAGCCGGGGGTACCTGAAGTACGTAACCGCGAGGAGCGTCCTAGGGTAAAACTGGTAATTGGGGCTAAGTCGTAACAAGGTAGCCGTACCGGAAGGTGCGGCTGGAACACCTCCTTTCTGGAGCGATGCCGTAACTGTCACAAACCGTGACAGTCACTTATAGACTTTACAGGTTCTGTTTTTTGTACTACTGGTACTTGTTTATTTATAGATATAGATCAACCATCTATAGTATTATAGATAGAGATAAACAAGAGAAAAAAGAAGCCGAGTCTAGACGAAAGGTAGACAAGGTTGAACTAGTCCTATAGCTCAGTTGGTTAGAGCGCTACACTGATAATGTAGAGGTCGGCAGTTCAACTCTGCCTGGGACTACCAAGCTCAAGAAGGAGGAATAGTGAGAGTAAAAAGCTAAAAACTAAAAACAACATTCTTGAATAACCTCTTGGGGGATTAGCTCAGCTGGCTAGAGCATCTGCCTTGCACGCAGAGGGTCAACGGTTCGAATCCGTTATTCTCCACGATCTCTGAAAAGAGAAACGATCTTTGACATGATGTACAAAAAGTAAAATTTTAGTAAGAGCTAAAAGTATATATCGAACCGTACGTTTCCGGTATACAGACTAGCAATAGTTAAATATGCCTGGAAGTCAGTTTGAAAGAAAGTAATCAAGGGCGCATGGCGGATGCCTTGGCTCTCGGAGGCGATGAAGGACGTGATAAGCTGCGATAAGCTTCGGGTAGGTGCAAATAACCTTTGATCCGAAGATTTCCGAATGGGACAACCCGTCATTCTGAAGGAATGACATCTTGCATGGCAAGAGGCTAACGCAGGGAACTGAAACATCTTAGTACCTGCAGGAAAAGAAAATAATAATGATTCCCCAAGTAGTGGCGAGCGAACGGGGATTAGCCCAAACCAATGTTGTTACGGCAATATTGGGGTTGTAGGACCACGATGTCGCAAGAAATTTAGTGAGAAGAACCCTTTGGAAAATGGGACCATAGACGGTGATAGTCCGGTATTCGAAGCTAAACGAAGCGTAGTGGTATCCTGAGTAGCGCGGGACACGAGAAATCTTGCGTGAATCAGCCGGGACCATCCGGTAAGGCTAAATACTCCCGAGAGACCGATAGCGAACCAGTACTGTGAAGGAAAGGTGAAAAGCACTTCGAACAGAAGAGTGAAATAGTCCCTGAAACCGTGCGCCTACAAGCGGTCGGAGCTTCGTAAGAAGTGACGGCGTGCCTTTTGCATAATGAACCTACGAGTTACTTTTTCCGGCAAGGTTAAGCATTTCAAAATGTGTAGCCGAAGCGAAAGCGAGTCTTAATAGGGCGACTAGTCGGAAGGAGTAGACGCGAAACCAAGTGATCTACCCTTGGTCAGGTTGAAGGTTAGGTAACACTAACTGGAGGACCGAACCGATAAGCGTTGAAAAGCTTCCGGATGAACTGAGGGTGGGGGTGAAAGGCTAATCAAACTTGGAGATAGCTCGTACTCCCCGAAATGCATTTAGGTGCAGCCTCGGGAATTACTACTGTGAGGTAGAGCGACTGATAAGATGCGAGGGCTTCACCGCCTATCAAGTCTTGATAAACTCCGAATGCGCAGTAGTTCTATCCCGGGAGTGAGGGCATGGGTGCTAAGGTCCATGTCCTAAAGGAGAAGAATCCGGACCATCAGCTAAGGTCCCGAAATAATTGCTAAGTTGAACTAACGAAGTCAGATTGCTAAGACAGCTAGGATGTTGGCTTGGAAGCAGCCATTCATTTAAAGAGTGCGTAACAGCTCACTAGTCGAGGAGTTTGGCGTGGATAATAATCGGGCATCAAGCAATTTACCGAAGCTATGGGATCCGTAAGGATCGGTAGGGGAGCATTCCACTCTGCGTCGAAGGTGAAGCGTGAGCTTTGCTGGAGCGTGTGGAAAAGCAAATGTAGGTATAAGTAACGATAAAGGGGGTGAGAAACCCCCTCGCCGAAAGACTAAGGTTTCCTGATCAACGCTAATCGGATCAGGGTTAGTCGGGTCCTAAGGCTCAGCCGAACGGTGAGGCCGATGGCAGAACAGGTTAATATTCCTGTACTACCTTAAGGAGTGACGTGGAGACGGAGTCGTGACAGCGCCGCGGACTGACGGAATAGTCCGTTGAAGGGTGTAGATGTTGATCTTTGCAGGCAAATCCACAAAGAGAGTCGAACCTGATAGTATACCAATTCCTTCGGAATAAAGTAATAGTGCGTGTAAGCATACTCCCAAGAAAATCCGCTAAACTTAATCTTTAAGGTACCCGTACCGCAAACGGACACACGTAGTCGGGTTGAATATACTAAGGCGCTTGAGTGATTCACGGTTAAGGAACTAGGCAAATTAACCCTGTAACTTCGGGATAAAGGGTCCCAACGAGAGTTGGGCGCAGAGAATAGGTCCAGGCAACTGTTTAACAAAAACACAGGGCTGTGCTAAATTGAAAGATTACGTATACAGCCTGACACCTGCCCGGTGCTGGAAGGTTAAGAGGAGATGTCATCGCAAGAGAAGCATTGAATTGAAGCCCCAGTAAACGGCGGCCGTAACTATAACGGTCCTAAGGTAGCGAAATTCCTTGTCGGGTAAGTTCCGACCTGCACGAATGGTGTAATGATCTGGACACTGTCTCAACCGTGAGCTCAGTGAAATTGTAGTATCGGTGAAGATGCCGATTACCCGCGATGGGACGAAAAGACCCCGTGAACCTTTACTATAGCTTAACATTGAATTTGGGTAATTGATGTGTAGGATAGGCCGGAGACTTCGAAGCAGGTACGCCAGTATTTGTGGAGTCGCTGTTGAAATACGGCCCTTTGATTATTTGAGTTCTAACTCGTGGTACGGAGGACACTGTTTGGTGGGTAGTTTGACTGGGGTGGTCGCCTCCAAAAGTGTAACGGAGGCTTCTAAAGGTGCCCTCAGGACGATTGGTAACCGTCCGTAGAGTGTAATGGCATAAGGGCGCTTGACTGGGAGACTTACAAGTCGATCAGGTAGGAAACTAGAGCATAGTGATCCGGTGTTTCCGTATGGAAGGGACATCGCTCAAAGGATAAAAGGTACTCCGGGGATAACAGGCTGATCCCTCCCAAGAGCTCATATCGACGGAGGGGTTTGGCACCTCGATGTCGGCTCGTCACATCCTGGGGCTGGAGAAGGTCCCAAGGGTTGGGCTGTTCGCCCATTAAAGTGGCACGCGAGCTGGGTTCAGAACGTCGTGAGACAGTTCGGTCTCTATCTATCGTGGGCGTATGAAATTTGCGTGGCTCTGACACTAGTACGAGAGGACCGTGTTGGACTGACCGCTGGTTTACCAGTTGTGCCGCCAGGTGCATCGCTGGGTATCTAAGTCGGGATTGGATAAGTGCTGAAAGCATCTAAGTACGAAGCCAGCCACAAGATTAGATTTCTTAGGGTCGTTAAAGACGATGACGTTGATAGGATGCAGGTGTAAAGGTGGTAACATCAAAGCCGAGCATTACTAATTGCCCGTTCACTTTCTTTCGGACGGTGCCGATTGGGTATATACGTTTAGCTTTCTAGACACTAGGATTTTACTTTTCATCATGTCATAACCCTGAAGATATTCTGCAAGAAACAAAATATAGTGAAAAAATTACTTCCCTGTTTTTGATTTATCAAACTTTGGTATACTTGTATTTCTCTTTTACTACTCTTTTTTATTTTCACCTCTCTAATATTGTTTTTTAGCATAATCCTTTTTTAAGTCACACTTATTATGATTTCATGAAACCTTTAATTATTGCAGAGTAGAAGCCAGTTAAATTTTCTGTTTTTGAGGATTTGGCAGACTAAAGAAAATCTTTCTTTAGAGACTTCATTTAAATCCTATCTTTATACTATTGCACATAACCTTATCATAGATTCATTTCGTAAGAAAATTGATAGTGTTGCATTTGAAGTTTATATTCAAAGTGACGCATATCAGAATTATACAGAAAATAATACAGAAAATGAAGTTTATTTTGATGAATTTCTTGATAAACTGAATGAAGCTAAAAAGAAACTTAGTAGTAGGCAATTGGTGATTTTTGAGTTGAGTCGTGAAAAAGGATGTTCGATTAAAGATATTGCCGAAAAGATGGGAGTTTCGGAAAAAACAGTGAAGAATCAATTGACTCTTGCATTGAAGACTTTGAAATCAGAATTATCTCTCTTGCATTATTTGTTATTAGTCTTGCTATTGTTAAGGAACGAATTTTAATTTATGTTTTATAACATGTAAATTGAGTCGGGACTATTTGGGGGATTTTGCGTATTTCTTATAAAACAGAAATATGAAAAATAATTTGCTCCAAGTTTTATTGCGACGGTTTTTCTCAGCAAGAATTAGTCCGGCCGAATACACAGTCCTTAAATCAGAAGTTCAAAAAGCAACAGATGAAGCTATGGACTCTGCATTGGATATTTTGTGGAAGGAGCAAAACCTGCAAATTCCGGTGATGGATGATGCTGTTAAATTCAGGGTTCTTAATAATATTCAAAATCAGATAACGGATAACAAACCTTCGCATAATTTTTTCCTGGACACGAATTGCGGCTACAATTCTGATACCGCTTCTTATTTCGGCAGCATCATTTTATTACTTTTCAGGAAAGTTCAACAGGCAAGAGGATGTTTTTACCGTATTTGCAGAAAGAGGACAAAAACACAAATATTTCTTCCGGATGGGACTCAAGTTTGGCTTAATTCGGTTCTTATCTCAGCTATTCTTCCGTATTCAATCGTGATAATCGTGAGGTGACTCTTAAAGGCGAGGCTTTTTTGATGTAACCAAAGATGATGAGCATAGTTTTACTGTTAAAGCAGAAGGTATTAATATTGTGGTACACGGTACAGCTTTCAACGTTTCTGCCTATCCGGATGAAGAAATGGCAACTGTTTCTTTGCTCAGAGGAGCTGTCACGGTGGAGAATGCTGTAGAGAGGGTACAATTAGAACCTGGTCAGCAGGTACAGATACCGAGAGACAGACAATCATGGAAACTATTCCCCTGTGATGTTGAAATGGAGTGTTTATGGACACAGAATATGCTCAGGTTTGAAAATACTCCGGCGGTAGAAGTGTTTGCGAAGTTGGAAAAATGGTATGGAGTAAATATCCACGTAGAAAATTCGGATTCGTCTGTTAAATATGGATTTGTTCTGAAAAGTGAATCATTAAGAGAAATATTAGATCTAATAAATAGAATAACAGCAATTGATTACCAGATAAACGGAGAGGAGGTGAACATCAGATATAAGTGATAAAGATGCCAACTTTGTGAACTCATTGAGTGGTAAGGTAGCGGGTGTGAACATCAATGCTTCTTCATCCGGTGTAGGTGGTGTATCAAAGGTAGTGATGCGTGGTACGAAATCTATCATGCAGTCTTCCAATGCACTTTATGTAATTGACGGTGTGCCTATTTTCTCTGGCCGTGGTACTGCCGGAGGTAAGGAGTTCGACTCCCAGGGATCTTCAGAACCGATTGCCGATATCAACCCGGAAGACATCGAGTCAATGTCAGTCCTGACTGGTGCCGCCGCTGCTGCCTTGTATGGTTCGGAAGCTGCCAACGGTGCCATTGTCATTACTACAAAGAAAGGTAAAGAAGGTAAGGTGAGCCTTACTGTCAGCAGTAATACTGAATTCACCAATCCGTTTGTGATGCCGAGCTTCCAAAACCGTTACGGTACGGGAACCGGTGGTGTGATGAGCACTTCAGGAGCCATGAGCTGGGGAGCGCCTTTGTCTGCAGCCAATAACTACAATTACAGCCCGAGAGATGATTATTTCCAGACGGGTATTGTAGGAACAGAGAGCATTTCTTTGTCAACCGGTACAGAGAAAAACCAGACGTATGCATCGGCTGCTGCTGTAAACTCCAAGGGTATTGTTCCCAACAACAAATACAACCGTTACAACTTTACGGTACGTAACACCACTACTTTCCTGGACGACAAGATGACTCTGGATTTCGGTGCAAGCTATATTCTGCAGAATGATCAGAACATGACGAACCAGGGTACTTACAACAACCCGTTGGTGGGTGCTTATTTGTTCCCGCGCAGCAACGACTGGTCTGATATCAGCATGTATGAGCGCTATGACGCTGCCCGTAAAATTTATACGCAATACTGGCCGGTAGGTGACGAAGGTATGGTAATGCAGAATCCTTATTGGATTAACTACCGCAATCTGCGCCAGAACAAGAAGGACCGCTATATGCTGAATGCCGGTTTGAGCTATAAGATTCTGGACTGGCTGACTGTTTCAGGACGTGTACGTTTGGATAACTCCAACAATGATTATACAGAAAAGTTCTATGCTTCTACCAATACACAGCTCACCGAGAGCTCTTCACGAGGTCTTTATGGTATTACCAAGACGCAGGACAAACAGTTGTATGCAGACTTCCTGGTGAGTATCAACAAATATTTCGGTGAAGATTGGTCACTCCAGGCCAACGTCGGTGGTTCATTCTCCGATATACGTTCGGATGCAATGAAAACACGTGGTCCGATTGCTGATGGTGGCGATGCCTTCAGCGGCGAACCGGTAGGTTTGACCAACTACTTTGCCATCCAGAACCTGAGTGCCAGCAAGACACAGCGTTTGCAGGAAGGATGGCGTGAACAGACCCAGTCTCTCTTCGCTTCGGCTGAGCTTGGTTACAAGAACACTTACTTCTTGACGCTGACCGGACGTAACGACTGGCCTTCACAGCTGGCAGGTCCCAACTCCAACAGCAAATCATTCTTCTATCCTTCAGTCGGTGGTTCTGTTGTACTGTCTGAGTTAATGCCTAACTTGAACAAAGATTATCTTTCTTTTATAAAGGTTCGTGGTTCATGGGCATCTGTTGGTAGTGCTTTCTCCAGATATTTGGCTAATCCCCACTATGAATGGAATTCAAGTTCCGGCCAGTGGAGTATCACGACCCAATATCCGTTGTACAATTTGAAACCTGAACGTACCAATTCTTGGGAAATCGGTTTGAACATGCGTTTCCTCAAGAACTTTGAATTGGACGTGACATATTACAATGCCAAGACTATGAACCAGACATTCAACCCGCAGTTGCCTGTCAGCGGTTGGTCGGCTATGTATATCCAGACTGGTGCCGTACGTAACTCCGGTATTGAGTTGTCACTGAATTACAAGAATACCTGGAAAGATTTTACATGGGATACCGGTATAACCTTCTCCAGCAACAAGAATAAAATCCTGACTTTGGCAGACAATGCCATCAATCCCGTTACCGGTGAGCTGTTCTCTTTGAGCACGTTGAATATGGGTGGCTTAGGTGATGCCCGCTTCTTGCTGAAAGAAGGTGGGAGCATGGGTGACCTTTACTCACTGCGAGATATGAAACGTGATGCCAATGGACAGATTTTTGTGGACCAAAATGGAACGGTTGCTACGGAAGCCATAACGGACCCGGATAAATACATCAAGTTGGGAAGCGTACTTCCTAAAGGTAATTTGGCTTGGCGTAATAACTTCATTTGGAAGAATTTCACAGCAGGTTTCTTGATTTCAGCCCGTTTGGGTGGTGTGGTTTACTCACGTACACAAGCTATGTTGGACTATTACGGTGTGTCCGAGGCTTCTGCCGATGCACGTGATTTAGGTTACGTGTTGGTGAATGGTAGAGATAAGGTAAACCCCGAAACATGGTACGGTGTAGTAGGTAGCGGCACGTCTGTTCCCCAATACTACACTTATTCTGCTACCAATGTTCGTCTGCAGGAAGTATCTTTGGGTTACACCATCCCCAGAAAGTTGTTGAATGATGTGTGCGATATCAAGGTTTCGTTGGTAGGCCGCAACTTGTGGATGATTTACAGCAAGGCTCCTTTCGATCCCGAAAGTGTAGCTTCTACCGATAACTTTTATCAGGGAATAGACTATTTCATGATGCCGGCTTTGCGTAACATCGGCTTTAGCTTGAGCTTTAAATTTTAATACCAAACGATATGAAAAAGAAAAATATTATAAATAAATTGATTGTTGCTCCGTTGGTTATGGGCTTTATGTCCTGTACCGGCAATTATATGGATATCAACTCCAATCCTTATCAACCGGGTGATTTGACTCCGGATGATTATGCACTGGGTTCTGCCATGAGTAACTTGGCAAGTACGGTTATCTCATCAGATGTCAATACTGAATAACGAGACTTTACGCCCTGAAACTTATGTAGATCCGGACGGAAAGAATTCTTATGACAGAGACTTGTCCAGAATCACTGTGAAATGGGATAATGCTGCTTCACCAGAAGAAAAACAGGAGCGTATTATCATTCAGAAATGGATCGCTAACTGGCAGTTGGGTAATGAGGCATGGGCGGATTACCGTCGTACCGGCTACCCGCATCTGATTCCTGCTACTGCGGCCGGTAATAAGAGTGGCGGTATCGTTGACTCGGAAAGAGGTGCGCGGCGTATTCCTTAGCCAGCATCGGAATATGGAGATAATCCTGTAAATATAAATTACGCCGTGGCTACTTATCTGGGTGGCCGGGATGATATGGGACGTGATCTTTGGTGGGCTAAAAAAACAAAGTAATATAATAAAGTAGATAATGTTTATGAAAAATACATTTGGATATAGCGGACTGTGTGTTGCGATATGCATGACTATGTCACTCTCATTCTGTTCTTGTGAGGACTGGACGGATGTGGAGAGTCTGGATATACATACTCCTTCGCTTGAAGAACAAAATCCTCAACTATACGCTGATTATCTGAAAGATCTGAATATTTATAAAGCAAGTGAGCATAAATTGACCATAGTATCTGTGGAGAATGTGGCAGATCCTTCCAAACAGGCCGAAAGATTGTCCGCTTTGCCTGATAGTATCGACTATATCAGTTTGAATAATCCGGATAAATTGTCCGGAAATATGCTGGATGAAATAAGAATAGTCAGAGAGAAAGGTACGAAGGTGGTGTACAGTATTGATTTTTCTAAATTTGAGGAAGAATGGAAGGAGATGAAGAAAGCTAATCCTGACTTGACGGAAGAAGAAGGTCGGGCTTATTTGGACAAACGTACAGATGAGATGCTTGCTTTAGCGGATAATTATGATGGTATTATTGCTGATTATACCGGTCGTTCTTTGGTTAGCTTGAAAGGTGAGGAGCTTGAGGTATATACATCTCGTCAGACAAACTTCATGAATAGACTGAAAGAGTGGAAGCAAGCATCCGATAAGTCGTTGTTCTTTTATACTAATGTACAATATCTTACAGCTGAAAATATGGGAATAATAGGGTTGGCTGATTATATTATTCTTAAAACAGCTTTGTCAACAAATGGTGATGATTTAAGTGTCAAGGCGTTATTGGCTGTTCAGGCAGGAGAAGATGCGAAAGAATTGTATGAAGGGACAAATCCTGTCCCTGCTGACCGTTTTATTGCGTGTGTTCAACTACCGCAGCCGGATGACAAGAATCAGGTGATAGGATATTGGAATACAGTTGACTCTGAAGGAAATAAAACTTTAGCTACTCAGGGAGCCGCATGGTGGAATGTGCAGGCGTCAACTGGATTTGAAAGAAAAGGAATGTTTGTTATGAATGTACAGGATGATTATTATAATAATACGTTCTCTTCAATTCGTGAGGTTATTAGTATAATGAATCCGTCAAAATAGAAGAAGATATGAAATTACATAAGTATATGTTTGCTTCCCTTTCTTTTTGCTCATTAGTATTGGGAAGTTGCCAAAATAATGATATTGATGATGAACACCATTATGATAATAAGGTATTTGTCACTTCCCAGCAAGTTAGGGATGATTTGTTGATTAAAGAGACTATTTCGGAAGCTACCCGGTCCATATCTTATCGCTTGGCTGATCCGTTGGATAGAGAGGTGAATATTTCTTTTGATGCTGCTCCACAATTGACTGCTGCTTATAATTTGGCTTTTAATGATAACGCACAGGTTTTGGCTGCTGATTATTATGAGATTCCGGTCAAGTCGGTTACGATTAAAGCGGGAGACATCAGTAGTGATGATGTTGTTGTTAACTTTAAAAACACAAATCAGTTGGACAAGTCAAGACGCTATGTGTTACCGGTTACAATAACGGATGCGGATATCGAGGTACTTGATAGTAAAAGAACTGCTTATTTTATATTCAAGGGTGCGGCATTGATCAATGTGGTAGCTAATATTGAGAAAATGTATTTCCCTATTTATTGGGATACTGATGTACATTCTGTAAATGTTGTAACAGTGGAAGCTTTAGTGCGTAGTAATGATTGGGTTGCAGGGCGTGATAACGCACTGAGTACAGTATTTGGGGTTGAAGGTGAGTTCCTTGTTCGTATTGGCGATGCTGATCGTCCGCGTGATCAATTGCAATGTGTAGCTCCCGGTGGAAATTTCCCTGCTCCGAATGCTGTTGCCAGTTTGCCTGTAAAAGAATGGGTGCATATTGCCATCGTCTATGATGCAACTACTCGCGAACGTATCTATTATAAAGATGGAGTGAAAGTTTATTCGGATAATGCTGCCAGTCGTGCTGTAAACTTATCATCAAATGGCTGTTATATTGGTAAAGCATATGATGATACGCGTTGGCTGCCTGGTGATATTTCAGAAGTGCGTATTTGGAATATTCAACGTAGTGCTGAGGAAATAGCTAAGAATCCGTATGAAGTTGATCCTCATTCTCCAGGACTAATAGCATATTGGAAATTTAATGAAGGAACTGGAAGTGATATAAAGGATCATACAGGAAATGGTAACGACATCAGTGCTGTTGGTGGTACTCCAACATGGGTAAATGTTGAACTTCCGCAAATAAAATAATTACAAACTTAATATAGGATTGTACATATGAAACGAAAAAGATATATATACGTTATTGTTTGGTGTTATGTGTTGTGCAGGAACATCATTATGTTTTTCTTGTGCTGATGATTTAGAGATTGGAAAGCAGTTTGATGAATCGGCTTTGGAGGGAATTTATGAAAATAGAGTTTTTCTTTGCGACGCTTCATCTAATAAAGTCAATAATATTATTGAATTATATACTTCTAATCAGTATTCAACTAAAGTTCGAATGTCTTTATCGAAGAATTCTTCAGCTGAAACTTCAGCTAAGATAGTTATAGATGAATCTTATTTGGAAAACTATAATCAAGAACATAACACAGATTTTGAAATGCTTCCGGCAAGTGCGGTCATTTTTGCTAATGATGGTACTTTAAACTCTGGAAATTGTGGAAGAAGTTTAGAGGTGGAAATGACAATAAAGATTTCAGATGATTTGGAGGCAGGAAAGACATATGCTTTACCTCTCTCAATAACGGAACCTACTTCTGACCTTACAATAAAAAAATGAGCAAGATCGTCACTGTGTATATTTAGTTAAGGACATGAGAAAGTTTGGTGACGCTTTCAAAGGAGAGGATAAGCCAAAAGGATTTTTGTTTTTTGAAGTAAATGATGTAAATCCATTAAATGCTCTTTCTTTCCAATTGGAGAACGGTAAATATTTTTGGGATGTAGTTGTTTTATTTGCTGCTAATATCAACTATGATTCTGAAGCAGGGCGTCCATATATAAAATGTAATCCGAATGTTCAGTATTTGCTAGATAATAATGAGACACTTTTGCAGCCATTGCGTAAACGCGGTATAAAAGTTTTGTTAGGTTTATTGGGTAATCATGATATGGCAGGATTGGCTCAACTATCTACTGAGGGGGCTAAAGTATTTGCGCGTGAGGTTGCTCAATATTGCAAGGCTTATAACTTGGATGGAGTAAATTATGATGATGAATATTCGCTTTATCCAGATCTTGGTAATCCTTCATTTGCTACTCCTTCTGCTCAAGCGGGAGCACGTCTCTGCTATGAAACCAAACAGGTAATGCCTGATAAGTTAGTTACAGTTTTTGCGTATGGGAACATGTACGGAGTTGAATCTGTAGATGGAGTGGATGTTGATGAGTGGATTGATATAGTTGTACCTAATTATGGTTCAGCAGCTTATCCTTTAGGTAATATGGATAAATGGAAGTGTGCAGGTTTGGCTGCAGAATTTAATTTGCATGGTGGTGGCTCTTTGGATAGTTATGGCGCTCAGAAAATATTGAGTGGTGGTTATGGATGGCATATGGGATTTGCTGCTAATCCGAATAATTATACAACTATTTTTCAACGTTTGAGCGGTGCTTATGAATTATATGGCTCTAAATTGAAAGATCCGACAATCTTTTATAAGAAAAATGAAACTACTCCATCTAAGTATCCGGAGGATTTATGATAGTTAATGTTAGAGAAGAGTATTTTTAATGTATTAGCAATTATTCGAATGTTGTATTAACTTGAAAATAAGAATATGAGAATAAAAAAACTTTTTATATACCTGTTATCTGTATCGGTATATTATCTTCCTGTCTGGATGATGAAAATTTGGATTTGAAGAATTTTCCTATCAACCAACCGGAAATATTAGTTCAAGGTAGTAATGATGACAAAAATGTCGTTGCTACTTATCTGAGTGATGGCACTTTGAAGTTGGATGCTCCTTTAACAAGAACATATGTGTTCCGTTTCAAAGCTTCTCCAGAAGATATGACTGTAAATTTTGAACCAATTTGTTCTAACATCCCAGCAGAGAAAGTTGTCTTGAGTACTTCCGAGGTTTTATTGACTGCCGGAGAAACAGATGCGGTGGTTACCGTTTCTTTGAAAGACGATGATTTTAATTTTGCAGCTTCTACTTTGGAAAAAGAAATCTATATACTTGGAGTTAAGGCCAATGCAAAAGGATTTAATATGGGAGAAGAGTCTGCAGAAAGTAAGATTACAATTGAAAAAGAGGCATATTGTGTTGCGGTATCTTTACATGGAGAAAATCAAAATAGTGTCTCTTTTGATCGTACATTTGTCGATGGTTCCATTGAGGAACAAGAACCTATTGTCTATAATTTTAAAGTAATGTTGGATAAACCTGCAAACAAGGATATTGCTATACAGATACTTACAGAAGGAATTGCTGAAAAATATTTAGGAAATGTGACTGTTACTCCTAATAAGATCGTGATTCCAGCTGGTCAAACCTCTTCAGAAGAAGTGACATGGACTATAACGAATGATTTTTTGCTTGAGGATGCCATGCCTGCTACTTTTTTGATAAATCTGAAATTAGGTATAGAAACGGAAGATACTACAGTAAAAAAAAAGAAGGGAGAATTCTATATCTATAACAGTTATGAAAAAAAATGCTGAATATGGGTGCTGTTGATGTCCTTCCCCAAGAGTGGAATATGATTAATAAAAAGGATTGCTCTGCTATTGAACTGTCCAAATTTTCAGGGGATGGAAGCATATTGTTTGACTCTCTTACAGGAGGAAATGCTTCACTTTATTGTTCTAGTTGAATTTGCCGGCAAGCTTTGTAGTAGATATGAAGAATTTGCATATATTAAAAGGTATAAAAATAGATTATAATTTTATTCCTCTACTCCTGCAGGTCCTAAAAATATCAGAGTATGCACTTCAAAGGATAAAATTCAATGGGTAGAACAAGCTGATTTGAAAGAATTGCCTAATAGAAATGAAAACTTGTTGGAGTTTTATACAGGAGTGGAAACCAGATATGTTAAGTTGGAATTTTTTGCATTGCATTCATATTCCATTAATGTTGCTGAGGTATCTTTGTATGAATAGTGACTTTTTATTGTTTAAATTTTAGAAGGATATTTAGAACAATATTAGGGTAAAATGAAACGCAAAATTTGAATATTATTGTTCGGATTTTGCGTTTCTATTTTTTAGAGAAGAGTTTTGGAAATAAGCTTCTTTGTTTCTTTATTTTGATGGAATTTATGAGAGACAATAATAGAAAGAAAGTTATTGATGTATTTTCTCGCATGTTTGAGGTCAATTATTCTAAAGTAAAGAATTTGGCTTATAGTTTATTAAAATCAGAACTGGATGCAGAAGATGTAGCTCAGGAAGTTTTTACTAAACTTTGGGAGCAGCAAAGTATATGGATTGATAATAAAAGGGAACTTGATGCCTATATTCTGATTATGACTAAAAAATATAGCTCTGAATATATCTAAACATCAGAAAATCAGGTTGGAATATAAGGAGCGTTTTTGGAAGAATCATCAGATTTGACAGATCGTGATTTGTTGGAGAGTATTTATTTTCGTGAAATATTGCAAGGTATTTATTTAAAATTAGAAAGCATTCCTGAACGCAGAAGAACTGTATTTGAACTTAGTCGTTTTTATGGGAAAAGTCATAAAGAAATTGCAGACAAGATGAATATATCAGTCCGTACAGTAGAACAACAAATATATTTGACGTTAATCGAATTAAGAAAGGTTTTGGGCGCATTTGCCGGATGAAGCATGAGGAAGAAATTTGAGGATGCTGTGCCACATGTTATAATTCATGTTAATATTAACTTGTTTTTATGCTTTTGATGTTGTTTTGTAATGATTTGATTAATACATTTGCCATCAATTATTGCTAATGCGAATCAATAATATTACCAGTTATGAAGCAGATCTTTACCTTGACTTTTGTCCTGTTTACTTTGCTTTTTCAGAGTTGCCGGGATAATTTGAATGTTCCTACTCCTGCAAGTCGTAATTATGAACAGGATGTTGCCGTTTTGAATGACTTTGTGGATATTAATAAAACTACTCACGAATATTATGTCAACTCAAACAAGCATACTTCAGTTTTGTCGTATATAAAGAATTCAGCTGTGGAAGAATTAAATTCGGTCAATTTGCTGAACTTTGAAATTTTCAACAAGAGTCTTTCGCGTATAAATCAGATATCGGAGCAGCTGATTTCTTCTTGCGCAGTTGACTATATCGTAATGATAACTGAAGATGAAATTTATGTAAACCGTATAAATGAGGATTCTCCAGTGGAACTGCGCCAGAAGTTGGGCGGCAACTATTCTTCGACAGTCTCTTCTTTAAATGTGACTAGTTACAAGGAGCAGTATTATGTTAGTGATTGTAATTATATAGAGACATCTGTAGAGTTGAATCCACAGGCTTATAAGAATGCAGGATGGGCATTCTTGGTAACATGTGAATTGAATGGCAAGGGTGAAAAGGAAAATGTCGGGGGTATTGTTCTGTGGTGTTGGCTATCACATCAATCCTTGCTTTTCTCACTTCCAAGTGTGAAAGGCTTTTTTTATGGAACATGAATTTATAAATACAATAAAGCAATGAGTGATAAATTAGGTTCCGGGATGCCAATTGAATACAGTAGAGAAGATTCAGGTGGCAAGGCAACTGGAAGCGCTGGGCGTGGATGTGATTGAGGCGGGATTTCCTATTTCGAGTCCGGGTGACTTCAACTCGGTCATTGAGATATCCAAAGCTGTGACGTGGCCCACGATTTGCGCCTTGACACGTGCCGTACAGAAAGATATTGACGTGGCGGCGGAAGCTCTGCAGTTTGCCAAGCATAAACGTATCCATACTGGTATCGGTACTTCCGACTCGCACATCAGATATAAATTCAATTCCAACCGCGAGGAGATAATAGAGCGTGCCGTAGCGGCAGTGAAGTATGCACGTAACTATGTAGAGGATGTCGAATTCTATGCCGAAGATGCCGGACGCACGGATAACGAATACCTGGCGCGGGTGGTAGAAGCTGTTATCAAGCGGGCGCTACGGTGGTGAATATTCCCGATACAACGGGTTATTGCTTGCCTGATGAGTATGGTGCGAAGATAAGATATCTGATGGAGCATGTGGACGGCATTCATAACGCTGTCATCTCCACGCATTGCCACAACGACCTGGGGATGGCTACTGCCAATACAATGGCAGGTGTGCTGAACGGCGCCCGCCAGGTGGAGGTTACTATCAACGGTATTGGCGAACGTGCCGGCAATACTTCGCTCGAGGAGGTGGCTATGATTATCAGATGTCATAAGGATATTGATATTGAAACCAACATCAATACGCAGAAGATTTACCCTACCAGCCGTATGGTGTCCAGCCTGATGAACATGCCGGTGCAGCCTAACAAGGCAATCGTAGGCCGTAATGCCTTTGCACACTCTTCGGGCATTCACCAGGACGGCGTATTGAAGAATGTGCAGACTTACGAGATCATCGATCCGCACGATGTGGGTATCGATGATAACTCATCGTACTGACCGCCCGTAGCGGACGTGCTGCCTTGAAGAATCGTTTGTCGATATTGGGAGTACAACTGGATCAGGAGAAGTTGGACAAAGTGTATGAAGAGTTCTTGAAACTTGCCGATAAGAAGAAAGATATTAACGACGATGATATTCTGGTATTGGCAGGGTGCGGACCGCTCGCAGAATCATCGTATCAAACTGGAATATCTTCAGGTGACCAGTGGGGTGGGGGTTCGTTCGGTTGCCAGCTTGGGATTGAACATCTCTGGCGAGAAGTTTGAAGCCGCCGCCAGTGGAAACGGTCCGGTAGACGCTGCTATCAAGGCTTTGAAGAAGATTATTGACCGCCATATGACATTGAAGGAGTTCACTATCCAGGCCATCAGCAAGGGGAGTGATGATATGGGTAAGGTACATATGCAGGTGGAATACGATAATCATATTTATTATGGCTTCGGCGCCAATACGGATATTATAGCTGCATCAGTGGAAGCGTACATAGACTGTATCAATAAGTTCAAGATGTGATTTTAATCGTAAATTGTAAATAGCTAAATTGTACATAAAGAGATGAATACATTATTTGATAAAATTTGGGATGCCCACGTTGTACAGAAGGTGGAAGACGGCCCTACACAACTTTACATAGACAGGCTTTATTGCCATGAAGTGACCAGCCCGCAGGCTTTTCAGGATTGCGTGCCAGGGGAATCAAGTGTTTCCGTCCGGAAAAGATATTCTGCATGCCCGACCATAATACGCCGACGCACGACCAGGATAAACCTATCGAAGACCCCGTGTCAAAGACGCAGGTGGATACGCTTGCCAAGAATGCGGAAGATTTCGGACTGGAGCATTTCGGCATGATGGACAAGAAGAACGGCATTATCCATGTAGTGGGTCCGGAACGGGGGCTGACCCTGCCGGGCATGACGATTGTATGCGGTGACTCGCATACGTCCACTCACGGCGCAATGGGGGCGGTGGCTTTCGGCATCGGTACGAGTGAAGTGGAAATGGTAATGGCCTCGCAATGTATCCTTCAGACCCGTCCTAAGACAATGCGCATCACTGTCGACGGCAAACTTGGCAAGGGAGTGACGGCAAAAGATGTAGCATTGTATATGATGTCGAAGATGACGACCAGCGGCGCTACGGGATACTTTGTGGAGTATGCCGGAGAAGCTGTGCGTGGCCTGACTATGGAAGGCCGCCTTACGCTGTGCAATCTCAGCATAGAGATGGGTGCGCGCGGCGGTATGGTTGCTCCGGACGAAACGACCTTCGAGTACATTAAGGGACGTGAATATACTCCGAAAGGCGAAGCGTGGGACAAGGCGCTGGCATACTGGAAAACGTTGAAAAGCGATGAGGATGCCGTGTTCGACAAGGAAGTCCGTTTTGCTGCCGAAGATATTGAACCGATGATTACCTACGGTACCAACCCGGGTATGGGTATGGGTATCACACAACATATTCCTACTACCGAAGGCATGGGAGAAGCTGCCCGGACCTCTTTCATGAAGTCTATTAGCTATATGGGTTTCCAACCGGGTGAACCGTTGCTGGGTAAGAAGGTTGACTACGTGTTCCTGGGTGCCTGCACCAACGGCCGCATTGAGGATTTCCGTGCATTTGCCTCTATCGTGAAAGGCCGTAAGAAAGCCGCGGATGTAGTGGCATGGCTGGTTCCCGGCTCCTGGATGGTAGATGCGCAGATGCGTAGAGGGACTCGACAAGATTTTGGACGGAAGCCGGATTTGCTATTCGTCAGCCGGGTTGTTCTGCTTGCCTGGCGATGAACGACGATAAGGTGCCTGCCGGAAAGTATGCAGTGTCTACCAGTAACCGTAACTTTGAAGGACGCCAGGGACCGGGTCCCGAACATTGCTTGCCAGCCCGCTTGTAGCTGCAGCAGCGGCAGTGACTGGAGTAATTACTGACCCGAGAGCGCTGATTTGATGTACGATTGGACGATTTACGATTAAAATTACTTCGTAAATCAAACATCGTTCAACAAAGGTAAATCAAGAGTATTTTCAATCGTAAATTGTAAATCGTAAATACAAAGATGAAGACAAAATTTGATATAATAACCAGTACTTGTGTGCCTCTTCCTTTAGAGAATGTGGATACCGACCAGATAATCCCTGCACGTTTCCTGAAAGCTACTACCCGTGAGGAAAAGTTCTTCGGAGATAATTTATTCCGCGATTGGCGCTATCATCCGGACGGTTCTCTGAACAAGGACTTTGTTTTGAACAATCCCACTTACGGTGGACAGATTCTGGTGGCGGGAAAGAACTTCGGTTCCGGTTCCAGCCGCGAGCATGCGGCATGGGCCATTGCCGACTACGGTTTCCGCGTGGTGGTATCCAGTTTCTTTGCCGATATTCACAAGAACAATGAACTGAACAACTTTGTGCTTCCGGTGGTGGTAAGTGAGCCGTTCCTGAAAGAGTTGTTCGACTCTATCTCTGCCAATCCCAAGACGGAAGTGGAAGTGAACCTGCCCGAACAGACCATTACCAACAAGCCACGGGCAAGAGCGAGCATTTTGAAATCAATGCCTACAAGAAACACTGCCTGATGAATGGCTTGGACGACATAGATTTCCTGGTAGAGAACAAAGACAAGATAGAATCTTGGGAGAATAAACATGAAGCATAATCATCCGAAGATAGAAATCATGGACACTACACTCCGCGATGGTGAACAGACCAGCGGAGTCTCCTTTCGTGCCCCATGAGAAGCTGATGATAGCCCGTTTGTTGCTTGAAGAATTGAAGGTAGACCGGGTGGAAGTTGCTTCTGCGCGTGTATCCGAAGGAGAGTTCGAAGCGGTAAAAATGATATGTGACTGGGCCGCACGCCGTAATATGTTCCGAGGGTAGAAGTGCTCGGTTTCGTAGATGGCCACACGTCGGTGGACTGGATACACGCGACCGGCTGCCGCGTCATTAACTTGCTGTGCAAAGGCTCGCTGAAGCATTGCTCCTGCCAGTTGAAGAAGTTGCCCGAAGAGCATATCGAGGACATTCTGGCAGTAGTGGACTACGCAAACGTGCAGGACATGGAGGTGAACGTCTACCTGGAGGACTGGAGCAACGGCATGAAAGATTCGCCGGAATATGTGTTCCGTCTGATGGACGCCTTGGAGCAGACCAATATCCGCCGCTATATGTTGCCTGACACGTTGGGCGTATTGAACCCGCTGCAGGTCATTGAATTCATGCGCAAAATGGTGAAACGCTATCCGCACGCGCATTTCGACTTCCATGCGCACAATGATTACGACCTTGCCGTGAGCAATGTGCTGGCAGCCGTACTTAGCGGTTGCAAGGGGTTGCACACCACCATTAACGGTCTGGGCGAGCGTGCCGGGAATGCGCCGCTTGCCAGCGTGCAGGCCATCCTGAAAGATCACTTCAGCGCCATCACCAACATCGACGAGAGCCGCCTCAACGACGTGAGCCGTGTGGTGGAGTCCTACTCGGGCATCGTAATCCCCGCCAACAAACCGATTGTGGGCGAGAATGTGTTTACCCAGGTGGCGGGCGTGCATGCCGACGGAGACAATAAAAGTAACCTGTACTGCAACGACCTCTGCCCGAACGCTTCGGCCGTAAGCGAGAGTATGCCCTGGGCAAGAACAGCGGTAAGGCGAATATCCGCAAGAATCTGGAAGACTTGGGGCTACAGCTGGACGAGGATGCCATGCGCAAGGTTACCGAACGTATCATTGAGCTGGGCGATAAAAAGACTGGTGACGCAAGAAGACCTGCCCTACATCGTTTCCGACGTACTGAAACACGGAGCAGAAGAACGCGTCAAACTTAAGAGCTATATTGTGAATCTGGCGTATGGATTGAAGCCGATGGCTACGTTGAAAATAGAAATTAACGGCAAGGAGTATGAGGAGAGTTCCAGCGGCGACGGTCAGTACGATGCCTTTGTGCGCGCGCTGCGCAAGATATACAAAGTGACTCTGGGTCGTAAGTTCCCGATGCTGACGAACTATGCCGTGACCATCCCGCCCGGCGGACGTACCGATGCCTTTGTGCAGACGGTTATTACCTGGAGTTTTGAAGACAAGGTGTTCCGTACCCGCGGACTGGACGCCGACCAGACGGAAGCAGCCATTAAGGCTACGGTAAAGATGCTGAATATAATAGAAGACGAATACGAATCATAAAAAATGGATCTCATGGAGAAAAAGAAATCGTTTTTTGAGAGGCGTCCTTATGTATGCTATGCGTTGTATGCAAGGTGAGAATGGTGGAGCGGCGAGTTGGATGCGGAAGAATGCCATCAATACCCTTATATTTTTTATAAGAATATATAAATAGAAGAATTAACGATTATGGATTTTAAAATTGCAGTATTAGCAGGCGACGGCATCGGCCCGGAAATCTCTGTGTGCAAGGTGTAGAGGTAATGACTGCCGTGTGTGAGAAGTTCGGTCATAAAGTAACTACGAATATGCATCTGCGGAGCTGACGCGATAGACAAGTGGGTGATCCGTTTCCGGAAGCCACCTATGAGGTTTGTAAAGAGGCGGATGCTGTTTTGTTCTCTGCCGTAGGTGATCCGAAATTCGACAATGACCCTACTGCCAAAGTACGTCCCGAGCAGGGCTTGCTGGCTATGCGCAAGAAACTGGGACTGTTTGCCAACATCCGTCCGGTGCAGACCTTCAAATGCCTGCTCCATAAGTCTCCTTCGTGCGGAACTGGTGGATAATGCCGATTTCCTTTGCATCCGCGAACTGACCGGTGGCATGTACTTCGGTGAGAAATACCAGGACAACGACAAGGCCTATGATACGAACATGTATACTCGTCCTGAGATTGAGCGTATCCTGAAAGTCGCATTCGAATATGCGATGAAACGCAGAAAACACTCTGACCGTGGTAGATAAGGCGAACGTCCTTGCTTCTTCCCGTCTATGGCGTCAGATTGCGCAGGAAATGGCCCCTAACTATCCGGAGGTGACAACAGATTATATGTTTGTGGACAATGCTGCGATGAAGATGATTCAGGAGCCGGCTTTCTTTGACGTAATGGTAACGGAAAACACCTTCGGTGATATTCTGACTGACGAAGGTTCTGTAATCAGTGGTTCTATGGGCTTACTTCCTTCGGCCTCTACAGGCGAGAGTACTCCGGTGTTTGAGCCGATTCACGGTTCATGGCCGCAGGCTAAGGCTGAATATAGCTAATCCGCTGGCACAGATTCTTTCCGTAGCTATGCTGTTCGAGTATTTCGATGGCAAGGAAGAGGGTGCGCTGATTCGTAAAGCAGTAGACGCTTCTCTGGATGAGAATGTACGTACACCGGAAATTCAGGTGGCTGACGGTGCTAAATACGGAACGAAAGAAGTAGGACAGTGGATTGTTGATTACATTAGAAAAGCTTGATAAAAAGAATAATTGTATCAGGCGGTAATATCCCTTTATCGGGTAACCCCTTCATATAAGAAAGCCTGACAACTTTTCCCGGTTGTCAGGCTTTTCTTTTTATATATTTCGGATTGTTTTTTGTTTCTACCAGCTTTTGATTGTAGAGTAAATAATGATGCCGAGTACTGTCAGGAAGCCTACATACATAATGACTGATGTTTGTCTGATAGTATTTCTTCTTACACGGGAAGGCTCTTGCAGGTAAGAAGCTATTTTATGGGCAATCGTACAGAACAGCCAGCCACCGAACCCTCCGATGATGCCTCCTACAATTAAGTCTCCGGGGTAATGTACGCCCAAGTATATGCGCGTGTAACAATTGAGAACTGCCCAGGTTATGATGAAAACACTTAACCAGCGTTTACGGAACAAGAATACTACATACATGGCAAGGCCGAAAGAGTTGGCGGCATGACAGGAAGGAAAACCGTAACTTCCTCCGCGATAGCCGTTTACGATATGCACCAGGTCTACAATCGGATTTTCCAGATTGGCAGGACGCAGACGTGCCACGACCGGACGGATGATACTGCTGCACATCTGGTCGGCAAAGGTTATGGTAAGCGCGATCGCAGCCACATAGCACAGGACTACCTTCCAGTGGAAATTTATTAGCAATATGTATAATATGGTAGCGTACATCGGTACCCATATAATTTTCCCCGTGAAAGCACTCATAAAATAGTCCCAAAAGGGGGAATGTATGCCGTTGAAGAACAGGAAGACATTGGTGTCCACTTCCGAAAGGAAATTGATAATTTCGGTATTTATCATCAGTCTTTATTGTTATATTTTTGAACGTTGCAAATATACAATAAAGAAGAAGATATTGTTCTATACCGCTTAATAAATAATCTGTATTTCTGTTATTCTAACGTTTGGCTAGGTCATCGTAGAGCTTTTGGAGGAAAGCTTTTCCCTTCTCCAGATTGGCACCTTTCTCTGGACCTTCGTCAAGTTGTACGGTATTTGCATCCAGGTTATATACCAACTGGTTTTCGGGAGTAACCATGCCGAAGAAGTTCGGTCGGGTAAAATATCCGAAATGCGGAGATGACGGGTTCAGTATGTTCCTTGCTGAATGTAAAGTCATCGTGTGGCAGTCCCAGCTGTGCGAGCAAGGTGGCGGCAATGTCAATCTGTGAAGCATACGTATCTATTACACGTGGTTCCTTTATCGCGCCTCCGATTAAAATAAGAGGGATTGTTTGTCCGTCCAGTGGATTCTCGATCGGATATGGATAGGCTCCTTGATGATCGGGAACGAGTACAAATACTGTATTTTTCCACTGTGGGAGTTCCTGGTATTGTTTGATGAAGTCGCCTACGCAACTGTCGGCATAAGCGAATGCATTGAGAACCTTGTCATCCAGCCGGTGAAACGGAACTTCAAAAGGTTCGTGGCTGCTTGAAGTCTGGACAAGTTTCAGGAACGGTTCCTGTTGCTTTTCCTCTTTCATGTCTTTCAGCAGACGCTGGAATAATACGTGGTCTTGTGCCCCCACTTGCCGGTACGTTCGGACAAAGGGAAATCCTTGTCGCAAATAATCTTTCCGATACCGGAAGATACCAGGTAAGAGCGCATATTCGTAAAGTCGGCGTCCCCGCCGTAATAATATTCAAGGTTGTATCCGGCGTTTTTCAAGCTGCGCGGGATCGAAGGAAGTTTGTCCGTCTTTTCGGGATATTTCATAATGCTGGTGCTTGGCTGTCCGGGATAACCACTGATGATGGAAGCCAGCCCACGATCGGTACGGAAGCTGCTAGCGTAAAAATTGCTGAATAATATGCCTTCTTTGGCGAATTTATCCATATTGACAGCTACGTTCGGCTGCCCGCCGAAAGTTTCCATCAGGTGTGTGGAAAAACTTTCGAGAATAATAAAGATAATATTCGGGCGTTGTGTATTAAGGATTGGCGGAATACTGTCGGCAGTTACGGCGGGTTTGTCCACCATTTCCGCAAATAGCTTGTCGGCTGTGTTAGGGTCCATGAACCGATACTGCTTCTCGAAGTTATTCTGATGCGTAGCAGAGTACATGAAACTGAATGCCGGATTGATGGCGGCATGATTCATCAGTTGGTCCGGAACTGAAATATACTTTGCTTAAGTTCATGGTCGATACGGTGAACCCGCCACGAATAGGGATAAAAAGTGCGGCGGTGAGCAATAATAGCGCGAATGAAACATTTTGTCGGCGATAGGGTATCTTAATGGTTTTCTTCTCGCGGATCAGTACGTAGTAGAAAATGCAGTATAAAATACCGGCGTAAATCAGCATGGCTACTATCCCCAGCAGTACGAACCAAAAGCTGACACTTGCGATAGCATCTTTGGGTGAGGAGAAGAAATAGAAAATGGGAGTGGCATCCAGGCGGAATCCCCAAAACCGTATAGCCCGAGATCGACAATAAAGATACATGCCATAACAAATGCTATCAATCCGAAATAGACTTGCCGGATGCGGCGGAGTATAGACGAATCCGTCCAGGCGGAAGCGATAAGTATTAGGCCGGGAATGGCGGTGAGGTAACCTGCGAGTGATAAATCCAAAGGTAAGCCGTGCCACATGACACTAAAATAATCACCGAAAGAAACATCGGCGATATATAAATCATGGTAGTAGACCATGAAGACCGGTTTTGAAGAACAAACAAGAGGACAAACTAAAAAGTATGTCGTGAAAAATTGGATAATTCTCTTTTTCATAATGTGTAAACTTAAAATAATTGAACGGATACAAAGTTAGTATACTTTTCGTTATCTTTCTCATGATGTAATATAAAACATCTCTTTTTTTCCATATCTTTGTCGTGTGTGTGACATAAAATTAAGTAATGAAATGGCTAAGATTGCGAAGAAACTAACAGATTTAGTGGGGAATACTCCTCTGATGGAGCTTTCTGGTTATTGTGGTAAGTATGGTCTGGAACAAAATATTATTGCCAAACTGGAGGCCTTTAATCCGGCGGGAAGTGTGAAAGACAGGGTGGCTCTTTCGATGATTGAAGATGCGGAGGCACGTGGGGTATTGAAGCCCGGCGCAACGATAATCGAACCGACAAGCGGAAATACAGGTGTCGGACTGGCAATGGTCGCTACCATCAAAGGATATCACCTGATATTGACAATGCCTGAGACGATGAGTCTGGAACGGCGTAACCTGTTGAAAGCACTCGGTGCGGAAATCGTTCTGACAGACGGCTTGGGCGGAATGGCGGCTTCCATTGCAAAGGCTGAGGAATTGCGAGACAGTATTCCCGGTTCGGTGATTCTGCAACAATTTGAGAATCCAGCCAATGCGGCGGCGCATGAGCGGACAACAGGAGAAGAAATCTGGCGGGATACGGATGGTGAAGTAGACGTTTTTGTTGCCGGAGTCGGCACCGGAGGAACGGTTTGCGGTGTAGCCCGTGCCTTAAAAAAACATAATCCGGATGTTTATATCGTAGCGGTAGAACCGGCTGCGTCTCCTGTATTGGAAGGTGGACAGGCGGCTCCACACCGTATTCAGGGAATCGGAGCCAATTTTATTCCTAAACTTTATGATGCTTCTATGATAGACGAAGTTATCGGTGTGCCTGATGATGAAGCGATTCGTGCAGGACGTGAGCTATCGGCAACGGAAGGCTTGTTGACCGGAATTTCTTCGGGAGCAGCTGTGTATGCAGCCCGTCAACTAGCACAGCGTCCGGAATTTAAAAAAAAAAGATAGTGGCGTTGTTACCTGATACGGGAGAGCGTTATTTGTCAACGGAATTGTTTGCATTTCACGCATATCCGTTGGACTGATTTTGATTTATAAATACTAAAAAAGACTTGAACCATGGTAAGAACGATTATTGCTTTATTTTTCTGTTTCCCGGTTGCCTTGTATGCGCAAACTTATCAGCAATTCTCCGAAAGGGCTATTGACTGTATCGAAAAGACAGTCTTCCACAAGCGGAAGAACTTTTGCTTCGTGCTTTGAAACTGGAACCGAAAAATGCAAAGAATGCGTTGCTCTTTTCCAATCTGGGATTGGTACAGCGTCGGTTGGGTGAATATGACAAGGCACTCGAATCTTATTCTTTTGCGCTGAACTTTGCTCCATTGGCAGTACCTATTCTGCTGGACCGTGCCGCCATCTATATGGAAATGGGAAAGACAGATCGCGCTTATACTGATTATTGCCAGGTGCTTGACGGGGATAAGCAAAATAAGGAAGCCTTATTGATGCGTGCGTATATTTATGTACTCCGCAGGGATTATCCGGCTGCCCGTATTGATTATAATCGTTTATTGGAACTTGACCCGCAGAGTTATAGCGGTCGGCTGGGATTGGCTACGCTGGAACAGAAAGAAGGAAAGTTCCGTGAAGCTCTTGCCATTCTGAATAAGATGATTGTGGAATATCCTGAGGATGCGACACTGTATATAGCCCGTGCCGATGTGGAGCGTGACATGAAACATGAAGATTTGGCGCTGGTTGATTTGGAGGAAGCGATCCGGTTGGATGCCTCGTCGGCTGATGCTTATTTGTTGCGTGGAAATATCTATCTGGTACAGAAAAAAAAAAGGCATTGGCAAAATCGGACTTTGAGAAAGCCATTTCGCTGGGAGTACCTCCTGCCGATTTACACGAGCAGTTGAAACAATGTAGATAACCATTTCAATACTTATTCCCTGTCATCGTGTGATTGGCGGTAACTGTGCTTTGACCGGTTATGCGGGTAGGCTGCCGACAAAAAAGGCTTTACTGGATTTGGAGTCGGATGTCAGGTGAACTGCCGGATTAGGTTGACGAAATCTTTACCATACTTTTTCTTCTTATATTCTCCGATACCGCTGATAGATCCGAAATCTTCAATGGTGGTAGGTCGTGAAATGCTGAGCAGATGTAATACTTTGTCCGACAATACAATATAGGCGGGCAGACCTTCCTGGTCAGCTAATTGTTTTCTTAATCCGCGCAGTGCTTCGAATAAATCTTCGCTTTCGCCGCCTGCCAGGCCGAAAGGAAGTTCTTTGGTTACCACTACTTTCTTCTTTTTCCCTTTTCGTGTAGCGGTCTCTTCGTGACGGATAACTGCCAATGTGGCTTTTGCTCTCCCAAAAAGAATGTCACTTCCGCCCCATTGTGAGATGCAGTGAGCTTCATCAATGGCGAAAAGGGAAATATGCATATCCCTTAACAGATAGTTGGCTTCCACCAATAATTTTTCAGGAGAAATATATAGCAGTTTCAGCTTGCCTTCCATGCATGCACGTCGTAGGGAAGCATTCTCTGTTTCATCATTATTGCTGTTCAGTGCACCGGCCGCGATACCGTTTGCACAGAGCGTTTCCACTTGGTCCTTCATCAAGGAAATGAGCGGAGAAACCACTACCGCCGTGCCTTCACTCAATAGGGCGGGAAGTTGGTAGCAGATGGACTTTCCACCTCCCGTAGGCATCAGTACCAATGCGTCTTTACGGTCCATCAGATGGCGTATGATGTCTTCTTGTAAGGGGCGGAAACTGTCGTAACCGAAATATGTCTTGAGCGTTTGTAGCATAATCTGGCAGTATGGATTTCTTCCGGCAAAGGTACACTAATTATTGCATATACTACAAATGGAAAGTCATCAAGATTTTGTATCATATGAGTTTCTGCAAAAGGTTAAAGTTTCTTATTAATGGCTGAATTGACCTACTTTTCAACCTTTTTCGTTGTTTATTTATCAAAAATATATACGGGAAAAGTTGCGTATTAAAAAAAAAATGTCTGACTTTTGTAAAGTCTAAGGGGCTAACCCTTTGGCTTTTCCGATTTTAAACAACCCTAACCAGTTAATTCAATGAGTGATTTAGAAAACAATGCCCAGGAAAAAGGAACGAAGAAACGTCCTTACAACCTGCGCGAAAAGAAAGAAAAGGATGCTGCCTACCGTTCTTTGATAAGGCCGGAATTGGCAGATGAGTTGTATGACAAGATATTGAATATCGTTGTTGTACAAAAGAAGTACAGAGATGCTGATTATTCCGCTAAGGATTTGGCGAAAGAATTGCAGACCAATACTCGCTATTTGTCTGCAGTGGTGAATTCACGCTTCGGCATGAACTATTCTTGCCTGCTGAATGAATATAGAGTAAAAGAAGCGCAGCATTTGTTGACAGACAAAAGATATGCTGACAAGAATGTAGAGGAGATCAGTACGATGGTCGGCTTTGCAAACCGTCAGTCTTTTTATGCTGCTTTCTATAAAAATGTAGGTGAGACTCCTAATGGATATCGTAAAAGACACGCAGAAAAAGAAGCTAAGAAGAAATAATTCTGTATGACTGAATGAATAAAAAGGAAATATTCCGGAACAGTTGTTTCGGGATACTTCCTTTTCTTCTTTTTTAATACCAATCTATATACTCCCGACACATGAAGAAACAACTAATTTCTATGGTGACTGCCCTTTCTCTATTGACGGCTTGTGGCGGAAATCCGAAAACAACTGCTGAGGCAGAAAAAATTGACTATACAGTGGAACAATTTGCAGATTTACAGATTTTACGTTACCGCGTACCAGGTTTTGAGGATTTGTCCCTCAAACAAAAAGAATTGGTTTATTATTTGACGGAAGCGGCTTTGCAGGGCAGAGACATTCTTTTCGACCAGAATGGCAAGTATAACCTGACGATTCGCCGGATGCTGGAAGCTGTCTATACCGGCTATAAGGGAGATAAGAATACTCCTGATTTCAAGGCTATGGAAGTGTACCTGAAGCGGGTATGGTTCTCCAACGGCATTCATCATCATTACGGCTGCGAGAAGTTCGTACCGGGCTTTACTCCCGAATTCTTCAGGCAGGCTGTACAGAGTGTGGATGCAGCTACGTTGCCGCTTGCCGAAGGACAGACTGTGGAACAACTGTGCGAGGAAGTGTTCCCCGTTATTTTCGACCCCACGGTGATGCCCAAACGGGTGAACCAAGCTGCCGGTGAAGATTTGGTTTTGACTTCCGCATGCAATTATTACGATGGCGTGACGCAGCAGGAGGCCGAAGATTTCTATAATGCCTTGAAGAATCCGCAGGATGAAACTCCCGTTTCCTATGGTTTGAATAGCCGTTTGGTGAAAGAGGATGGCAAGATTCAGGAGAAAGTATGGAAAGTGGGGGGCTTGTATGGACAGGCACTTGAAAAGATTGTCTACTGGCTGAAGAAGGCAGAAGGAGTTGCCGAGACTCCCGAGCAGAAGGCGGTGATAGCCAAACTGATGGAATTCTATGAAACCGGCGATTTGAAGACATTCGATGAATATGCCATTTTGTGGGTGAAGGATTTGAACTCACGCATTGACTTTGTGAACGGTTTTACCGAAAGTTATGGTGACCCGCTCGGCATGAAGGCAAGCTGGGAATCTCTGGTGAATTTTAAAGATTTGGAAGCTACCCAGCGTACAGAGTTGATAAGCGGCAATGCACAGTGGTTTGAGGACCATTCGCCGGTAGACGGACAATTCAAGAAGGAGAAAGTGAAAGGGGTGTCTGCCAAGGTAATCACGGCGGCTATTCTGGCCGGTGACTTGTATCCTGCAACTGCTATCGGTATCAACCTGCCCAATGCCAACTGGATACGTAGCCATCATGGTTCGAAATCCGTTACAATCGGTAACATTACAGATGCTTATAATAAGGCAGCTCATGGCAACGGGTTCAATGAGGAGTTTGTGTACAGTGATGCAGAGCTTCAACTGATTGATAAGTACGCAGATGTGACAGATGAACTGCATACTGACCTGCATGAATGTTTGGGACATGGTTCCGGTAAATTGCTCCCGGGTGTGGACCCGGATGCGTTGAAGGCATATGGTTCTACTATCGAAGAAGCGCGCGCCGACTTGTTCGGACTCTACTACGTGGCCGACCCGAAGCTGGTGGAACTGGGGCTTACTCCAAGTGCGGATGCTTATAAGGCTCAATACTACACCTATCTGATGAATGGTTTGATGACACAGCTTGTACGTATCGAGCCGGGAAACAATGTAGAAGAAGCACATATGCGCAACCGTCAGCTCATAGCCCGCTGGGTGTACGAGAAAGGTGCGGCGGAGAAGGTTGTGGAATTGGTAAAGAAGGATGGGAAGACGTACGTCGTGATAAACGATTATGAGAAAGTGCGTGACTTGTTTGGCCGGTTGCTTGCCGAGATACAGCGTATCAAGTCCACCGGTGACTATGCCGGCGCCCATGATTTGGTGGAAGCCTATGCCGTGAAAGTCGATCCCGCTTTGCATGCCGAAGTGCTGGAACGCTACAAGAAGCTGAATCTTGCGCCGTATAAGGGGTTCGTCAATCCCAAGTATGAAGTGGTGACGGATGCCGACGGTACTATAACAGATGTGACAGTGACTTATGATGAAGGTTATGCGGAACAGATGTTGCGTTATAGCAAAGACTATTCTACATTGCCTTCTGTCAATAAATGATGAACTATGATAGATACTAAAGAGCAGCTGCATCAGCGGCTGAAAGATATAAAGACACAGCTCCGTCTCTCAATGAACGGGGCTGTGTCCCAAAGTATGCGTGAGAAAGGGCTGGTATATAAGCTGAACTTTGGCGTGGAGTTGCCCCGTATCAAGGGTATTGCTGCCGGTTACGAGAAGGACCACTCTCTGGCTCAGTCTTTGTGGAAAGAAGATATCAGAGAGTGCAAAATATTGGCGGGACTTTTACAGCCGGTAGAGAGTTTCCTGCCCGAGATAGCCGATATCTGGGTGGAAGATATCCGTAATATCGAGATTGCAGAACTTACCTGCATGAATTTATTCCAACATCTTCCTTATGCGCCTGCCAAGTCCTTCCATTGGATTGCAAGCGAGGACGAATACACGCAGGTTTGCGGCTTCCTCACCATAGCCCGTCTATTGATGAAGAAAGGGGATATGAACGAACGGGTTGAAAATGAGTTCCTCGACCAGGCAATAACGGCTTTTTTGTCGGGCTCCTATCATGTACGCAATGCAGCCATGACTGCTATCCGCCGCTTTATGCAGCAAAATGAGGAAAATTCTTTTCAAGTTTGCCGCAGAGTGGAGGGTATGGACAATTCTTCTTCTGATGTAGAACAATTACTATACAATCTTGTAAAAGAGGAGGTTTGTTAGATTAGTTCTATGGTTATAGAGACTGATGCGGTAAGGGAATATTTCCCTTATCGCAATTTTTATCTCTTTCTCGTTTGCTTTCCACAAAAAAGGATTAACTTTGTTGGCTGTAAAACTGCGCCGTCAAATGGAAAGTCAGAATGTGAAAGATACAGTTAGGCAGATATTCACTGAATATCTGAATGCGAACGGGCATCGGAAGACTCCCGAACGTTATGCTATACTTGACACCATTTACTCCATAGACGGTCATTTTGATATCGACACGCTCTATTCACTGATGGCCGACCAGGAGAACTTCCGCGTCAGCCGTGCAACGCTTTACAATACCATCATTTTGCTTATAAATGCTCGTCTGGTCATCAAGCATCAGTTCGGCAACTCTTCCCAATACGAAAAATGTTATAATCGCGATACGCACCATCACCAGATATGCACCCAGTGCGGAAAGGTGACCGAGTTTCAGAACGAGGAGTTGCAACATGCCATTGAGAATACCAAACTGAGCCGTTTTAATCTTACGCACTATTCCTTATATATGTATGGGTTGTGCAGCAAGTGTGACCGGGCCAATAAACGGAAGAAAAAGAATAATAACCATAAGAAAGAGAAATGAAAGTAGACATTCTATTAGGATTACAATGGGGCGACGAAGGCAAAGGCAAAGTCGTTGATGTATTAACTCCGAGATACGATGTAGTGGCACGTTTTCAAGGCGGCCCGAACGCCGGTCATACATTGGAGTTTGAAGGTCAGAAATATGTGCTCCGTTCCATTCCTTCGGGAATCTTCCAGGGTGATAAGGTGAATATCATCGGTAACGGTGTAGTGCTCGACCCGGCGCTGTTCAAGGCGGAAGCGGAAGCATTGGAAGCATCCGGTCACAATTTGAAGGAACGCTTGCATATTTCCAAGAAAGCACACCTCATCCTGCCCACGCACCGCATTCTGGATGCTGCCTATGAAGCAGCCAAAGGCGATGCAAAGGTAGGAACGACCGGAAAAGGCATCGGACCGACTTACACGGATAAAATCAGCCGTAACGGTGTGCGTGTAGGCGACATTCTGCATGACTTTGACAAGAAGTATGCAGCGGCCAAGGCCCGTCATGAGCAAATCTTGAAAGGCTTGAACTATGAGTATGACATTACCGAAATGGAGAAGGCATGGTTCGAAGGTATCGAATACTTGAAACAATTCCAGTTGGTGGATAGCGAACACGAGATGAACAATCTGCTGGCTGCCGGCAAGTCTGTATTGTGCGAAGGTGCGCAGGGGACAATGCTGGACATTGATTTCGGTTCTTATCCGTTTGTCACTTCTTCTAATACGGTCTGTGCAGGTGCTTGTACCGGTCTGGGTATTGCTCCCAACAAGATTGGTGAGGTATATGGTATTTTCAAGGCCTATTGTACGCGTGTAGGTGCCGGTCCGTTCCCGACGGAATTATTCGACAAGACCGGTGACCAGATTTGCACGCTGGGTCATGAGTTCGGTTCTGTGACAGGACGTAAGCGCCGTTGTGGCTGGATTGACCTGGTGGCATTTTTTCTTAATCAATAAAATACTGTAACTTTGTCGTCCGATTTTGCTGGCAGGTATTATTTTGTTTGCTCGGAAATTTGCAAAATAATTGAACTGATTATGGCAGCAAAACCAAGTATTCCCAAAGGAACCCGCGACTTCTCGCCCGTAGAAATGGCGAAGCGTAACTATATATTCAATACGATTCGTGATGTGTATCATCTCTATGGTTTCCAGCAGATAGAGACTCCTTCCATGGAAATGCTTTCCACCTTAATGGGGAAGTATGGTGAAGAAGGCGATAAGCTGTTGTTCAAGATACAGAACTCGGGTGATTACTTTTCCGGTCTGACGGACGAGGAACTGTTGAGCCGTAATGCTCCGAAGCTCGCAAGCAAGTTTTGTGAGAAAGGTCTGCGCTATGACCTTACCGTACCTTTTGCCCGCTACGTCGTGATGCACCGCGATGAAATAACTTTTCCTTTCAAACGTTATCAGATACAGCCCGTGTGGCGCGCCGACCGTCCGCAAAAAGGACGCTATCGTGAGTTCTATCAATGTGATGCCGATGTGGTAGGCAGCGATTCCTTGCTGAATGAAGTGGAACTGATGCAGATAGTCGATACCGTATTTACGCGCTTCGGCATCCGTGTATGCATTAAGATCAACAACCGCAAGATATTGAGTGGCATTGCCGAGATTATCGGTGAGTCTGACAAGATTGTTGATATTACTGTGGCCATTGATAAGTTGGATAAGATAGGGCTGGACAATGTCAACGCCGAACTGAAAGAGAAGGGCATCAGTGATGAGGCCATTGCCAAGTTGCAGCCTATCATTTTGTTGAGCGGTAGTAACGAAGAGAAACTTGCAACTCTGAAGGAAGTTCTTGCTGCCAGCGAGACCGGACTGAAGGGCGTGGAGGAAAGTGAATTTATCCTTTCCACCTTAAAGAACCTTGGCTTGAAGAACGAAATCGAGCTTGACCTGACACTGGCTCGCGGCTTGAATTACTATACGGGTGCTATCTTTGAAGTAAAGGCGCTGGATGTGCAGATTGGCAGCATTACCGGTGGCGGTCGTTATGACAACTTGACGGGTGTATTCGGTATGTCCGGTGTCAGTGGTGTCGGTATCTCGTTCGGTGCAGACCGTATCTTTGATGTGCTGACGCAATGGATAATCAAGTCGTAAGGCGTGAGATCCTGAGGGAAATCCGTTACGCCTACAATGTCGATCTGTAACTTTTCGCCAATTCGTTTGCGTAATAGGCGGGGAAGTTTCACTCTTCCTATATCTTCGGTAAGGGGGCATGGGTACAAGCCTCCGCAATCAATACGCGTGAATCCTCCGTCAGGCTTTCAATGACGGCAGCGCTTTCTACATAGTAATGAATGTCTCCCTTATAACCGGCAAAAGTACCGAAAAAAGAGGTCAGTTTGCTTCCTTCTGGTTTCTGTTCATAAACAGCTTTGAAAACTTGCGAGTCGGTGATGATTAGTTTTGGAGGACGGGCGAGAGCTTGTAATGTCTCTGTCAACTTGTCGGTAGTGCAACTCACAACAAGGCATTTCTTGTCTAGCAATTCACGGATTGTCTGCACTTGCGGCAGGATAAGTCTGCCTTTGGGAGCTTGGATATCCTGCGGCATGACGAGAAGAACAAGATCATTCTCTGCGGTAACCTCTCCGGTAATGCTTTGCTGACCGAAATCCGAAGGCAGTTTTTCAAGAATTGCCTGTCGGATTTGCTCGATTCCTATCTCTTCTTTTGCACTGACGAGCAATGGACGTATTTTACATTCTTTCTCAATGTATGTAGCTAAGCTATCACTGTTCTCTCTTATATCTATTTTATTCAATACCGGAATGACAGGGATATTCTTCTCTTTCAATAGTGCTAGCATCTCTTTTCATGAGAAAAGGTAGTATCCCCCACATAGCAGCAATGCAATATCCGTTTTCTCAATAGCTTTTAAAGTCCGGCTGACACGCAGCTCTCCCAGCTCTCCCTCATCATCGAACCCCGGAGTATCTATAAACAAACACGGACCAATACCTTGCATTTCCATAGCTTTGGATACAAGATCGGTAGTCGTTCCCGGAGTATCTGAAACGAGGGCGGTATCCTGTCCCGTCAAAGCGTTGACAAGAGAAGATTTACCACTGTTCCGTCTGCCGAAAAGGGCTATATGAAGTCTGTTGGCATTTGGAGTATTTGTCAGGCTCATAAGCGAAAATCTCTTTTACCGTTGGAAATTTCTTTTAAGTTACGGATAGCTATTTCTCTGATTTTGGGATTGGGAATTCGTTCCGTTTCTTTGGAAATCAGCTCCAATCCTTTCCGATGGGTATCTTCGGAGGCATAGTCTTCCAGATACTCTTTCAAGGTCATCAGAGCGTTCGGCCCGCAGCAATTTGCTATCTGACCGGATTTGACTAATGACATGAAGCGGTCTCCCGTCCGTCCTTCCCGGTAGCAGGCAGTGCAAAAACTAGGAATATAGCCTAGTTCGAGTAGCCAGTTGACCACTTCGTCCAATGTCCGTGTATCGCTGACATCAAATTGAGCGGAGTTGTTTTCGGGTAATTCTGTTTCGGCATAACCGCCTACACTGGTACGTGAGCCGCCACTGATTTGCGAGATACCCAGTTCGAGAACTTTTTTACGGGATTCCTGTGATTCACGGGTGGAAATAATCATTCCCGTATAAGGAACGGCAATCCGAATCACAGCCACAATCTTGCTGAATATTTCATCTGAGATGGCATTGGGAAAGTCTCCGGCGTCAATATCATCTGCCGAACAGATTCGGGGACGCTGATGGTATGTGGTCCTACACCGAACTTAGCTTCCAGATGTTCGGTATGCATTAACAATCCTACAAAATCATACCGATAAGTATTCAGACCGAAAAGAACTCCAATCCCCACATCATCAATACCTCCTTCCATTGCACGGTCCATTGCTTCCGTATGGTAAGCATAGTTACTTTTCGGTCCGGTAGGGTGGAGGGTTTCGTAGTTTTCCTTGTGATAAGTTTCCTGAAATAGAATGTAGGTACCGATACCTGCTTCTTTCAGTTTACGGTAATTTTCTACCGTAGTAGCAGCGATGTTGACATTCACCCGGCGGATGGCACCGTTCTTATGCTGAATGCTATAAATTGTCTTTATGGACTCCAGGATATATTCTATCGGATTCAGTGATGGATGTTCTCCGGCTTCAAGAGCAAGACGCTTGTGTCCCATGTCCTGTAAGGCGATCACTTCCCGGCGAATCTCTTCCTGTGTCAGTTTCTTGCGGGCAATTGTCTTGTTCTTGGCATGATACGGACAATATGTACAACCGTTTACGCAATAGTTCGACAGATAGAGCGGTGCAAACATCACGATGCGGTTACCATAGAATTTTTGCTTGATTTCTTTAGCAAGATGAAATATGCGTTCTATAAGGTCGGGCTGGTTGCATTCCAGCAACAGGGCTGCTTCGCGATGGCTCAATCCTTTACAATGGGAGGCCTTTTCAATCAGCTGCTCGATAAGTGCACGGTTGTCTTTATTGTTTTTAGCGTATTCCAGCGTATTCAGAATTTCTTCGTGATGGATAAACTCTTCTGCTTTTGATGAATCTTTTTGGTATATCATATATTTTCTCTTTTTTCATTTTCACCACAGATTACACGGATTTTCACAGATTAAGAATGAACCGGAATAAATCTGTGAAAATCCGTGTAATCTGTGGTGCACTTAAAGTCGCCTCTTTCGGTAGATATCTCATAACCGATGGTATTCAACTGCTTTTGTAAGGTAGTCAGTCCTTCGGCGGATTCCGCTCCGAGTGAAGCTTTGTCATTGTATAATTCATATTTTCTCCGTTCCTCCCGGGGAGACAAGTTGGGCATAACCACATTTGCGCCTGCTAATATTCCCCGTTCTCTTCCGTCGGAGGCAAGAGTCGCTAAAGCCGTTGTTGCCGGAATCAATGCAGATGGATGCATCAGGCGGAAGATGGATAATAGGAGAACTGTCTGTGCCACTGTTCCACTTGGGCATTGGGCAAAAGGGGTATCATGATGCGGCAGGAAAGGACCTATGCCGATCATTTCCGGACGGAGCCGTTCTATAAATAAGATATCTTCGATAATATCTTCCACTGTCTGTCCGGGACTGCCGACCATAATTCCGGTTCCTGTCTGATAGCCGATGTCTTTTAAATCTTGCAGACATTGCAAACGCCGCTTGCCGGACATCTCCGCCTGATGCAGTTGTTGGTAGTGTGCCTCGTTGTAAGTTTCGTGGCGTAGCAGATAACGGTTGGCGCCTGCTTTAAAAAAACGTTCATACGTATTGCGGGACTTCTCTCCGAGTGATAATGTAATGGCACAGTCCGGGTATTCTTGCCGGATGTTTGTGACTATCCTCTCTATCTTATCATCCGTCAGGACGGGATCTTCTCCACCTTGCAGGACGAAAGTACGGAAACCTGACTCATATCCCTGTTTGCAACAGTCCAATATGCTTTCCTGCGTCAGCCGATAACGCTCGATGTTTGGATTACCTTTACGGATGCCGCAGTAATAACAGTTGTTCCGGCAGCAATTGCTGACTTCAATTAGTCCACGGATATAAATCTTATTTCCGAAGTGGAGGAGAGCGACTTCCTGCGCCTGTTTATTGATGTAACGCAGAATTTCTGCGTCACATCCGGTCAACAGTTGCCGGAACTCTTCCGGTGGGAGTGTTCTTTCCCGCCGTAGCCTATCGATCCATTGTTTCATAGCTCTCTTTGCGTTTGAGAAGCTCTTGTACCAGTTGGCGACGTCCTGAAACAATATCGTTATGCGTACTTGGACCGGTGATACATCCGCCTTCGCAAGCCATCACTTCGATGAATTGTCCGGCAGCTTTTCCCGTCTTGGCGCAAGCGCGTAACAGAGCGATATTCTTCTTATTGATGTCCGATACCTGTATCGCGTTGATTTTCTCCGCTTCTTCTTTCAAGTAAGCCTTGACAGCCCCCATCACGCCGCCTGCCTGGGCAAACCCGTGTGCTTCGCGGACGGAAGTGTGCAGAATGGAAAATTCCTGCATTTGTTCCAGTTGGATATCGAATCCATCAAGAATAGAACCTATTTCCTCAAATGTCAGAATGTAGTCTACCGCTTCGTCGCGTCGGACTTCTTTACGCTTGGCTATACAGGGGCCGACGAATACGATTTTTGCGTCGGGTGTTTTTCTTTGGCGATCCGTGCGGCATAATACATGGGTGAACCGGTGGAAGATACGTATGGCTTCATTCCCGGAATATGTTTTTCGACTAACTCTATGTAGGAAGGGCAACAAGAAGTGGTCATGAATTTCTGTCCCTCTTCCAACTTCTCCAATAACTCGTGAGCTTCGTTGCTGGTAGTCTGCATGGCACCTTCAGCAACCTCAATGACATCAGCGAATCCTATTTCCTTAAATGCTCCATATACCTTTTCTATGGTTGTGTTGAACTGCCCGAGAATGGACGGTGCAACGATGGCAACCAGCTTTTCTCCTTTACGGATATGCTGCAAGACATCGAATGTCTGTGAAATCTCAAAGATTGCACCAAATGGACAAGCGTTCAGGCACTTACCGCAATAGATACATTTACTTTCATCGATATGCTCTATGCCATGTTCGTCTTTGCTAATCGCTTTTACCGGACAAGACTCCTCACATGGCACGGGGATATACACAATGGCATGATAAGGACAACTCTTATGGCAAATACCGCAACTGACGCAAGTGTCATGGTCAATCATCGCCTGACCGTTCTTTTTGAAGCGTATAGCGTCTTTGGGGCAGTTCATATAGCAACTGCGGGCTACGCATCCGCGACAAAGATTGGTAATCTCATAGTTGATTTGGACACAGGAAGAACATGCTTCGTCAATCACACACATGATATTTTCCTTATTCGGCTCGGGGCGGCTCAATGCCATACGCGCATAATCAGAGAGGGGAGCGACTTCATCATGTTCATCCGTCATATCCAATCCCATCAAAGGAAAAGTCTTATATCTCCATACCGCCCGTTCTTTATGTATGCAGCAACGTCCCGTCGGCTTCGATCTTCGGGGGCTCAGTTCTACGGGGAGCCGGTCTATCTTTTCTATTAACTGGTCGTTTTTCCAGAGTCTTACAAGGTCTGCCAGCAATTTGTGCCGGACAATCATAATATTATTCGTAAATGCCATATTGTAATAAAAATAAAGAGATTATTAGTTAGCCGGTGCAAAGATACGAACACTATTTCAATATTTAAGTTTTTTGCAATAAAAAGAAAATAAACAGGCGAAGTGAGGTGGTTCGCTAGAAATTCCTATATTTGTCGGAAGAAAAATGAAACTTCATGGAAGAAAAGAATAAAGCATGGCAAACTGTGAGTAGTAAGTACCTGTTTCGTCGCCCTTTGCTAACTGTACGTTGCGAAGATATGTTGCTCCCCAATGGGAATCATATCCCCGAATATTATATTTTGGAATATCCTGATTGGGTAAATGTAATTGCTATCACCAAAGAAGGTAAATTTGTTTTTGTTCGTCAGTACCGTCCTGGAATCGGACGGACTTGTTATGAACTTTGCGCCGGTGTGTGCGAGAAGGAAGATGTTTCGCCACTGGTATCCGCCCAACGCGAATTGTACGAAGAAACAGGGTATGGCAATGGGAACTGGCAGGAATATATGGTAGTTTCGGCTAATCCGAGTACTCATACTAACTTGACTCATTGTTTTCTCGCCACAGATGTGGAACTGATAGATCATCAACATTTGGAAGCTACGGAAGATATTTCTGTGCATTTGTTCACATTGGAAGAGGTGAGGACGTTGCTTGAGAATAACGAAATTATGCAGTCGCTGAATGCCGCCCCTCTTTGGAAATACATGGCAAGTCTATAATTTAAAATCATTATATTATGAAAACAACATTATTAAGTGTCCTTTGTCTGTTCATTTCGGGATGGGGGAGTATGCAGACCGCATTAGCGCAGAATTTACAGGAAATGGAGAAAAGTTTGTCGGCCATCAATGAAGAACTGAATCAGAAAACAAAAGAATATAGTTGGCAACTTGTGAGTGCTTACGCAGACTATTGTGAAGCGAATAATAAGTATATCAGTTGGAATGATGTGCCTTACCTGCAAGAGATTGTTGAATATAACCGTCCTGCTTCATTGGAAAATTACCGGCTTGAGCATAAAGTCTGTAAAGATGCGCTGGATAAGTTCTTAAATACATATAAAGAATATAGGGAGCTTAAAAAGAGACAATCGGAGGCTGTATCTAAGGAAGAGAAAGATGCGGTGTCGGCAGCTTTTTTCTGCTTTTTGGAAGAAGTTGAGAAGTGAAGACAATGCTTACAAAGAATTATATTATGCGGAACGGAAGACCGTTTGTAAATATAGATCGGAAGCTTTGCGATATATGATTGAACAATATAAAAAGGATAATAAGGCAGTGTCCACTTCTATGATAAAATACTCAGACCGTTCTTATCTGCTACAGAAAGGTTCAGCTTTGGAACTGTTGGATAAAGAAGTGAACGCATTGGAAAGTGTTCAAAGGGAACTTGTACGGAAAATTACGAGAGCAAAGTATGGCTTGACTGAAGCTAAAGAAGAGTAAGAAAAGACCAGAAGAAAAAACAATCGGCGGTATTATTATTCCTGATACGGCAAAAGAGAAACCTTTGAAAGGTGAAGTTATCGCAGTAGGCAACGGAACTAAGGACGAAGAAATGGTGTTGAAGGTTGGTGATACGGTACTGTATGGCAAATATGCCGGTACGGAACTGGAAGTGGAAGGAACCAAGTACCTCATCATGCGTCAAAGCGACGTACTCGCTGTTTTAGGTTAATTTGTAAATTGTAAATCGTTAAATTGTAAATATAGTTATGGCAAAAGAAATATTATTCAATATCGATGCCCGCGACCAACTGAAGAAAGGTATCGATACACTGGCAAATGCAGTAAAAGTAACGCTCGGCCCGAAAGGACGTAACGTAATCATCGAAAAGAAATTCGGCGCTCCCCACATCACGAAAGATGGTGTAACGGTAGCTAAAGAAGTAGAGTTGGCAGACGCATATCAGAATACCGGTGCACAACTGGTTAAGGAAGTTGCTTCCAAGACAGGTGACGATGCTGGTGACGGTACAACTACCGCTACCGTATTGGCTCAGGCTATCGTAGCCGAAGGCTTGAAGAACGTAACTGCCGGTGCAAGCCCGATGGATATCAAACGCGGTATCGACAAGGCTGTTGCCAAAGTGGTTGAGTCTATCAAGAGCCAGGCCGAGATGGTAGGTGACAACTATGATAAGATTGAACAAGTAGGTACGGTATCTGCCAACAACGACCCGGTTATCGGTAAGCTGATTGCAGACGCTATGCGTAAGGTTTCCAAAGACGGTGTTATCACTATCGAAGAGGCTAAGGGTACGGATACCACTATCGGTGTAGTAGAAGGTATGCAGTTCGACCGCGGTTATCTTTCTGCTTATTTCGTTACCAACACTGAAAAGATGGAGTGCGAAATGGAGAAACCGTACATCCTGATTTACGATAAGAAGATTTCCAACCTGAAAGATTTTCTGCCTATCCTCGAACCGGCTGTACAGACTGGCCGTCCTCTGTTGGTAATTGCAGAAGATGTGGATAGCGAGGCTCTGACTACATTGGTTGTAAACCGTCTGCGTTCTCAGTTGAAGATATGTGCAGTGAAGGCTCCGGGCTTCGGCGACCGTCGCAAGGAAATGTTGGAGGATATTGCAGTGCTGACCGGTGGTGTTGTCATCAGCGAGGAAAAAGGTCTGAAGCTGGAACAAGCTACTATCGAAATGCTGGGTACTGCCGACAAGGTAACTGTTTCCAAGACAATACGACTATCGTGAACGGTGCCGGTGCAAAAGAAAATATCAAGGAGCGTTGCGAACAAATCAAGGCTCAGATTGCTTCTACCAAGTCCGACTATGACAAGGAGAAATTGCAGGAACGTCTTGCCAAGTTGTCTGGCGGTGTAGCTGTTCTTTATGTGGGTGCTGCTTCTGAGGTTGAAATGAAGGAAAAGAAAGACCGTGTAGACGATGCACTCCGTGCTACCCGCGCTGCTATCGAAGAAGGTATCGTTCCTGGTGGTGGTGTAGCCTATATTCGCGCATTGGATGCATTGGAAGGCTTCAAGGGTGACAATGTGGACGAAACCACAGGTATCGACATCATCAAGCGTGCTATCGAAGAACCGTTGCGTCAGATTGTTGCCAACGCCGGTAAAGAAGGTGCTGTTGTTGTGCAGAAAGTGCGCGAAGGCAAGGCAGACTTCGGTTACAATGCCCGTACCGATGTTTATGAGAACCTGCACGCAGCTGGTGTGGTAGATCCTGCCAAGGTTACTCGTGTGGCTCTTGAAAATGCTGCTTCTATTGCCGGTATGTTCTTGACTACAGAATGTGTAATTGTAGAGAAGAAAGAAGA
>VOFH01002476.1_pt1 | contig 43427 bp, 49 predicted proteins | sample 5384091 | NCBI WGS metagenome assembly VOFH01 (sample SAMN12384727, study PRJNA508395) | human gut metagenome | isolation source: healthy gut G | host: Homo sapiens
GATCAGGAACACATCAAGTTGGAACTGGTAGACAATAAATCGAACAATGTGATGAATGGCATCGCTTTCGGACAAAGTTCGCATGTACGTTTCATCAAAACCAAGCGTTCGTTTGATATCTGCTACACCATTGAAAGAATACCCATAAACGGGCGAGGTACAGTTGCAGATAGAGGATATTCAACCTAATTAATGGTAAAAATCTTGGAAGTTGAGAGTTTAGTTATGTTAACATAACTATCAAATCTAAGATGACAAGTTATGGGGTTGCGCAGCTCAACTCCCCAACCTTCAACTTACTCTCAACTTCTCAAAGAGTATTGGGGATATGATGACTTTCGGGGCATACAGGAAATATCATCAATAGCATTGGCGAAGGCAAAGACACCCTGGGGCTGATGCCTACGGGCGGCGGAAAGTCCATCACATTTCAAGTGCCTGCACTTGCCAAAGAGGGGCTTTGCATAGTTATTACCCCTGATTTCTCTGATGAAAGACCAAGTACAGAACTTGAAAAAGAGGAATCAAAGCACTTGCCATCTACTCCGGAATGTCCCGGCAAGAGATTATCGTCACACTGGAAAACTGTATCTTCGGCGACTATAAATTCCTTTATATTTCTCCGGAAAGGCTGGATACTGAAATATTCCGTAGCAAACTACGGAACATGAAGGTAAGCATGATAACCGTCGACGAAAGCCATTGTATTTCACAATGGGGATATGATTTCCGCCCTGCTTATCTGAAGATAGCCGAAATACGTGATCTCCTACCCGGTGTCCCTGTGCTGGCACTGACTGCAACCGCTACTCCGGAAGTCGTGAAGGACATCCAGGCGCGGCTGTGCTTTCGGCAGGAAAATGTTTTCCGCATGAGTTTTGAACGGAAGAACCTTGCCTACATAGTCCGCAAAACAGAAAATAAGACCGGAGAACTTCTTCATCCTACGCCGTATGCCGGGTAGTGCCATTATTTACGTACGCAATCGTCGGCGAACCAAAGAAATCACCGAACTTTTAATTAACGAAGAGATTACCGCCGACTTTACAATGCCGGTCTGGATGATGCCACCAAGGATATACGTCAGCATCGCTGGCAGACAGGAGAAAGCCGTGTAATGGTTGCCACCAATGCTTTTTGGCATGGGTATCGACAAACCCGATGTACGTATCGTAATCCACCTCGATTTGCCGGACTCTCCCGAAGCTTATTTCCAGGAAGCAGGACGTGCAGGACGTGACGGCAACAAAGCGTATGCCGTAATACTCTATGCCAAATCGGACAAAGTCACCCTTCATAAACGTATCCCGGACACCTTTCCGGAGAAAGACTACATCAAACAGGTATACGAACATCTGCAATATTACTACCAGATGGCAATGGGCGACGGTTTCCAATGTGTCCGTGAGTTCAATCTGGAAGAGTTTTGCCGGAAGTTCAAATACTTCCCGGTTCCGGTAGACAGTGCGCTGAAAATACTGACGCAAGCCGGCTATCTGGAGTATACGGACGAACAGGACAATGCCTCCCGTCTTTACTTCACCGTCCGCCGTGATGAACTGTATAAATTACGCGAACTGGGAGAGGACATGGACAAACTTATTCAAATCGTTCTGCGCTCTTACACCGGAGTATTCACGGATTACACCTTTATCAACGAGAATTCACTTGCAGTACGTAGCGGATTAACGCGACAACGGGTGTACGACTTGCTGATACGTCTATCCAAGATGCGTGTCATCGACTATATTCCACATAAAAAGACACCTTATATTATATACACCCGCGAACGCGTAGACAGGCAACATCTGCAAATCTCCCGCAGTATATGAGGAGCGTAAGGAACGTTATGAAGCCCGCATTCAGGCAATGGTAGATTATGTAACGACCGAAACCGTTTGCCGCAGCCGTATGTTTCTACGCTATTTCGGAGAGAAGAATGAACATAACTGTGGAATATGCGATGTTTGCCTCAGCCACCGTGCCGAGACTCCCGAGCTTTCCTCCCAACAAATAAAAGAAGAAATTAAAGAATTGCTTCGCAAGCAACCTCTGACACCTGCCGATATTGCCTCACAGATAGAAGCAGATAAAGAAATCATCTCTCAATGCATCCGCGAATTGCTGGAAGATGAAGATCTGAAAGCGGAGAACGGCATCATAAGCCTGAAGGCATAAGAAAGGGCGTACAGTGAATTGCACGCCCTTCTCCTTATTATATCAATAAGAATTATTCCGTTACTGCCGGCTTCTCAATACCTTCGCTTGTAGCACGTTCTTCCATACGCTGGATACGTGCGTCAAGATCGGGATGAGTAGAGAACAACTGATTCAGCTTACTACTTTTTCTGCGCACCGGCTTCTTCCTGCAATTTCTTCAGCTTTTGAAAGATAAAGCCATTGCCCAGGGATTCTTACCATGACTTTTCAGGAATTCATATCCATAGTCATCAGCACTTCTCTCCTGCTTCTGTGAGTATGTAGAGTTTACCAGAGCCTCACCCAGGTCACCCAACTGAGAATCAGATAACTTAGCTGCCGTACCACCTTGTGAAGAAATACCATCTTTCAATGCCGATGTCAGCAATGCGGTACGGAAGCCGTTCTTTGAGTCCTTGTGTGCCACATGGCCTACCTCATGGCCTATTACCCCCAACAGTTCTTCGTCTGTCATGATATCCATCAAAGAAGAGAATACCCGCACACTACCGTCTGCACAAGCAAATGCATTGACATCAATCACATAATATACTTTGAAGTTCAAAGGAATTCCTCTACATCCGTCAAGCCTTCAGTCAACTTTTTTTCAGACGAATTGTATACTCATTATCGTCGGCACATACCTGATTATGTGTATCCATCCAGTCGATATACTCTTTTACATATTCTGCCATCTGAGCATCAGTCAGAGTAACAGCTTTAACAGCTTTAACCGCACCTTTCAGTGCTTTTTACATTAAACTGAGCCATTGCAGGCATTGTCACGGCCATACATAACATAAAGAAGGCCCACTTCATGAAAATCTTTTTCATTCTTGTGTTTTTAATTTAGAAACGATGATTAATTAATATAATTGGTAAATGTATCGCAAAAGAACAAATTTTAAATGATACCATCAATAATAACACGGATGTTTTTTCTTTTTAGACCGAGTTCTTGGTATGGAAACAAGATTTTTATGTAAGTTTGCAAAAAGAATAAAACAAAACACCTAAGAAATACAGATTATGGGATTCTTTAAATCTTTCTTCTCCGGCAAACAAGAGAAACCGGAAACTGAGAAACAGAAAACGATCAAAAGAACTTCGAGATATTCAAGTATGACGGCATGCGTGCACAACGCATGGGGCGTCCCGATTATGCAATCAAATGCTTCACGGAAGCCCTCGCCCTTCAGGAAGACTTTGAAACCATGAGCTATCTGAGCCAGGTTTACATTCAAACCAATGCCTCAGCGAAGCGCATGAATTGCTGGAACGCATGGCAAAACAGGAACCGGACCACACCTCCACTTTCCTCACCCTTGCCAACGTATGCTACCTGCAAGAAGACTATCAGGCAATGGCAGACGCCGCACAAAAAGCTATTGAAATAGAAGAAGGAAATGCCATGGCACACTATCTTCTGGGTAGAGCCAAGCAAGGTATGGACGACGGTATCATGAGCATTGCCCATCTCACCAAAGCCATTGTACTGAAAGACGACTTCACCGAAGCCCGCCTGCTGCGTGCCGAAGCCTTAATCAAGATGCAGCAATACAAGGAAGCTACCGAAGATATCGACGCTATACTCTCCCAAGATCCGATGAAGAAGCTGCATTACTGCTCCGCGGTAAAGTGAAAGAAGCAGTAGGACAGCAGGAAGAAGCCGAAACCGATTATCGCTATGTAACAGAATTGAATCCATTCAACGAACAGGCTTTTCTTTGCCTGGGACAACTTTATATCGTCCAGAAGAAGTATCCCGAAGCTATCGCACTCTTTGACGAAGCCATCGAACTGAACCCTAATTTCGCACAAGCCTATCATGAACGCGGTCGCGCCAAGTTGCTGAATGGTGACACGGCAGGCTCTGCAGAAGATATGAAAAAAGGATTGAGTTGAACCCCAAAGAAATCCAAGGAATCAGCGGACAATATGACAATCAGCCAAGACAAACGGACGTTTTAGGATTGTAGTGCCATGAAAAGCGGCCTCTTTATACTCATAGTATGCCTTCTTTTTCCTGCCTACGTCTGTGCGGACACTTCTAAACATGCTTTTAGAAGAAAACAGGAAATTGCTTCACTCTTTAGATAGCCTGCTGGAACAGCAGGATCTATTTGTCAGAGTAAAAGAGGAGCGCATCAAGCAATTGAAAATGCAGTATAGCCGGGTCAAAGATGTAAAAGGAACTCTATGCCATGAATAGAATGGTCTATTTGGAGTATCGGGTTTATGATGCGGATTCCGCCCTGCACTACATCAACAAGAACATACAACTGGCACAACAGACCAACAACCGTACCTGGGAAGTGGTCTCTTTGCTCGAACAATCATTTGTCCTCACCTCCTCCGGGTTACTGACCGAAGCCTTAAAAGCCGTCAGTGATATTCAACCGGAAGAATTACCCCAAAATCTCCGTTCGAGTATTTTGGCAGGTTATGTACACTCTATTCCGCCTGCGGGATTACTCCAGTGAGAACTCCCAACTGTCGGAACATTACAATAATCTCCAAAAGGCCTTCCGAGACTCGGTATACCTCACAGCCACTCCCGACGAATTGCGCTACTGGAACTGCCGGGCATGGCTCTACCTGGGAACCCCGGAAATAGAACCCGTCAAACAGGCATTTGAGGAAAAACAAGCAGACATTGTCTAACGACAGCCGCAAGTATTCCATAGCTACCTATAATCTCTCCGCCATTTACCGGAGTGAAAACAACGATAGCAAATATCTGGAGAACCTCATTCTTTCGGCTATGGCAGACATCCGGTCTGTCAACGGAGATATCGGCTCTTTACAGGAAATAGCGGAATACCTATTTAAGCATGGAGAAATAGACCGCGCCTATAACTACATCCTCTATTGTTCCCAAAAAGCCATGCTTTTCCACAACCGGGTACGAATAGTCAAAATGTCTCATTTGCAAAATCAAATCTACAAAGCATATCAGAACAGAGCCGCACACAACAAAAGCGCCTTCAAGCCTCCCTGATTGCCGTCAGTTTCTTATTCCTCGTACTGATCGGCGCCTTCCTGTTCATCCGCAAGCAAATGCACCGGCTAAAAGAAGCCAACTTGAAGTTAGACAGTACAAACCAGAAGTTGTCCGTCAATATGGATGCCCTCTCTACAGCACATCAACGCCTGGAAGAAGTAAACATGCAGCTGAAAGACCTGAATACGCAATTACAGGAAGTCAACGACCAGTTGCGGGAATCTAATTACGTAAAGGAAGAATATATCGGCTATGTATTCAACATCTGTTCCACCTACATCAGTAAGCTGGAAGAGTTTCGCAAGAACATCAACCGGAAACTGAAAGTAGGCCAGATAGAAGATGTAAAAGCAATGACGGACTCTTCCGCAACAGCCTCCAACGAACTGAAAGAGTTCTACCAGAATTTCGATACCATCTTCCTGCATCTCTATCCCGATTTTGTAGGTGACTTCAACGCCTTACTGCTACCCGAAGAGCGCATCGAACTGAAAGAAGGCGAACTACTTAATACCGAACTGCGCATACATGCCTTGATAAGACTCGGCATCACAGACAGCGTGAAGATAGCGGACTTCCTCCATTGTTCCGCACAAACGGTTTATAACAACCGGCTCCGCACCCGGAATAAATCCATTATCCCGAAAGAAGATTTTATAAATGCAGTGAAAAAGCTCGGAAAATACAAAGCGTAAGCCCTGCTCTCTACTACCGATTCCACTTAAAGAGTTTACTTCCGAGCCTCTTATTTTCAGAAAACAACACTAATAATCAAACACTTATCAGTTTTAACAGTTTACTTCGCCTGTTTACCTCGCAGAGTAAGCAACCCTTATTGCGCATACCTTTGCCACAGAGATCCAAACTAAAAACTTATGTTAACTATTAAACGAATCATGAAGAACAAAAGAAAAGAAAACGCTCATGCAGACTCATTCTTGCCTGCTGCGCTTTGTTACTGTTCATTTCGGTAAATGCATTTGCACAACAGCAAGTCACAGTCACCGGAAACGTGAAAGATGAAAAGGAGAACCCATCATCGGAGCTAATGTCATTGTGAAAGGCACTGGTACAGGAAGTGTCACCAATGTAGAAGGAGACTTTTCATTGGCGAATGTACAGAATGGCGCCACTCTTGAAATCTCTTTTATCGGCTATCTGAACCAGGATGTGAAAGTCAACGGTACGAAACCCGTCAGCATTATCCTGAAGGAAGACACTAAGATGCTGGATGAGGTAGTAGTGGTAGGTTATGGTGTGCAGCGCAAGTCGGATATGACAGGTGCAGTTGCTTCCGTAAATACCAAAACACTGGAAAATCGCCCGCAGACCAACATCATCCAATCTTTTGCAAGGTGCTGTACCGGGCCTGAATATCTCAGTGACCGGAACCAATGCGGAAGGCTCTTCCACCAAGACCCGCATCCGCGGCGAGAACTCCATCACGGCAGACAACAAACCACTGGTTATTCTGGACGGTATTCCCTTTGATGGTCCCTGGTCCGAAATCAATCCGAACGACATCGAATCCATTGAAGTATTGAAAGATGCTTCTTCGGCTGCCATCTATGGTGCCCGCGGTTCGAACGGTGTCATCCTCATCAGCTCCAAGAGAGGTGAAAAAGGCAAACTGACCGTATCCTACAACACCTACATCACCATTGACAATCCCATCAACTTCCCCAACCTCATGAATGGAGCTGAATTCTGGAAGTATAAGACGGAAGCATTGAAAGATGCCAATACCACCCCGCCCACTGAAAGCAATCCCGAACCGTGGATGGGATCTATGACCGCCACAGAATTGCGTATGCACGAAGCCGGCATGGATACCGACTGGCTGGACCTGGCAACCCGCACCGGTTTCAAGCAGCAGCACAATATCTCTTTCCGTGGTGGCGTCAATAAGACCAACTATTTTGTCTCACTGAACTATACCGATGTGAAAGGTACTGCCGTAGGCAACCAATTCAAACGCTACAACATCCGTTTCAACCTCGATCAGGAGTTCACTTCCTGGTTTAAGTTCTCTACCAGCACTCAGTTGGGACGCTACGACCGAAGAAGTGGCAGCAGTGCTTCTTTCTCCAGAGCATTCCGCATGAATCCCCTGGCAGAAGCTTATGACGAAGAAGGCAACATCCGTTCCGCCGCCTGGGAAGATTCCAGCGAAGCTTTCTCTGTAAATCCCTTAAGCAGCCTCAACAACAAGAGCAACGACATACGCTCTAAAGTCATCACCAACAACGTGGTAGAAATAAAGTTGCCGTTCGTCCCCGGACTCAGCTATAAGCTTAATACCGGTTATACGTACCAGAACAGTAGCTGGAAACAGTATCAGGGAATGGATACTTACTACGGCGCACGCTCCAACGGTATTCTGAACACCGACGACTGGCATTCACAAGAGTGGATTCTGGAAAACATCATCACTTATACCCGTGAATTCGGCAAGCACCGCATCTTCTTCACCGGTCTGTATTCTGCACAAAGCTACGAGAAAGAAGGCAACGGAATGGAAGGCAAAGACTTTCCGAACGACGTGATGTACTATTACCAGATTTCCAAAGCCGCCACCATGTCCGGCAGTTCCAGCTATACCAAGCAAAACCACATCTCTCAGATGGCACGTCTGAACTACTCATACGACAGCCGTTACTTGTTGACACTGACTGCACGCCGTGACGGTTACTCCGCATTCGGCAACCAATCCAAGTTCGGTGTATTCCCTTCCATGGCTATCGGCTGGAACATTTCCAATGAACATTTCTTCCAGGCAAGCCCATTGGCTAAAGTGGTGAGCAACCTGAAATACCGCCTGTCATGGGGTAAGAACGGTAACGAAGCGGTAGGCGCCTACACTACATTGCCTGACCTTTCCACCTTCAATTACCTGAAAGACGATCATACCCCAAACTACGGTTTCTATCCTTCCAAGCTGGCTTCTCCTTCGCTGGGATGGGAAACTACACAATCCATCAATACCGGTATCGACTTCCAACTGTGGAACGGACGTATCCAGGGAACATTCGACATGTACTGGTCGAAGACAAGCGACCTGTTGCTGAACCGCTCCATCCCCACCATCAACGGTACGGGAAACATTACCGAGAATATCGGTGAGACCAAGAACCGCGGTTTAGAGTTGCAGATTACTTCCAACAACATTGCCAAGAAAGATTTCGACTGGTCCACTACCTTCAACCTATCTCACTACAAAACAAAGATCGTGAATGTAGGTCTCTACGATGCCAACGGCAACCCCATGGATGACATTGGTTCCAGATGGTTCATCGGTCAGCCCATCAGCGTGAACTACGACTACCGCTTCATCGGTATCTGGCAGATCACCGATCCGTCCAATCCGAACGGACAGCAAGACCCGAACTATCGCTACTCCATCCCCGGATATATGAAGTACCATGACAAGGACGGTGTGAACGACATCACCCCCGGCAGACAAGGAAATCATCGGCTCGGCAATTCCTAAAGTAACAATGGGTATGACGAATACTTTCCGCTACAAGAATGTCAGTCTGAGCGTATTCCTCAATGCCCAACTGGGACAGACAGCCAATAACTGGCTTTACGACGTATCTCACAACTCCTATCGCCAGAACCGCCTCATGGTAGACTTCTGGACACCGGAGAACCCTACCAACAAGTACCCGAAGAACTCACTGGATACTTCTGTAAACCCGATGAGCGCAGGTTTCTACGAAAAGACCGACTTCCTCCGTGTGCAGGATGTCACGCTGGCCTACCGTGTTCCTCAACGTTGGTTAAAGAAGATTTCCCTGAACCGCCTCGAAGTATATATGAACATCAAGAACCTGGCAACCTGGACAAGCTGGACCGGCCTCGACCCGGAATTTATCAGCGACCAACAGTCCACTCCGCAGGTACGTTCATTCACATTCGGTCTGAAACTTGATTTATAAACCGCTAAAACAAAGAGAAACAGTATGAAAAAGCTAAAATATACACTGATAGCACTACTCGTGCTCTGCATGACCGGATGCAATGAATCCAGCTTCCTGGAAGAAGATCCGCGTGCTTCCTCTACCCTGAAAAATCTGTTAGTAGATTACAGCGGGTTCCAATCCATGGTAACCAGCCTCTACGGAATGATGCGTAACGAATACCGCCGTGCCGATGCACTCGGTGGTGGTCTGCCGCTCGTTCTGCACTCTGCATGGGGTTGCGGTGTGGACAATTCATGGAGTAATAACTCACACAGCGACTTTAAATACATGTACTATCCGTCGCAAATCAACCAGACGGACTTGCAGATATTCAGAACATCTTCCAATGGTGTTACCGCATCATCAATACGGCAAACATGGTGATTTCACGTGCCGAAGGCAGTGGCATTGACTGGAAAGGAACCGAAACCGAAGCTGCCGCCCACAAGAATAAGATCATCGCACAGGCCCGCTTCTTCCGCGCATGGGCTTACCGCCATCTGACGTATTCATTCGGTGCCGTACCTTTGTCCACCGAAGAAATTACAGGTATGAACTACCGTAACGACTGGGAGCGCAACTCCGTAGAATCCATCCGTGAAGTCATGGAACAGGACTTTGCTTTCGCCATGAACAACTTACCGTTGCGTGAAGAAAGCAACAGCAAGATTTCAGGAGCCATGGCACGCCATTATCTGGGTGAACTATATCTGGCAATGAACCAGCCCTCCAAGGCAGTCGAAGTTTTAAAGCCACTGGCAGAAGGTTCTGAATACAGTTTGATAACCAACCGTTTCGGCAAGAACTCCGCCAATCCGGGCTGTCCGTTCATCGACGTATTCCGCACACCGATGTATGCAGACGGAAACACGGAGGTTTTATACGCTTTTGTCAACACGGAACCGGAAAACAGTGCTTTCGGTACAGCCGAGGTTTATATGAAGAGTACATATAAGAACTATTACTCCAACGACGGTGTCATCAACAAGAGCAACAAGTACGATCCCGACTATACAAGCGGTGCAGCCACCTGGCCTCAGGTGTTCTGGATAAACAACGGTGGTAAAGGTGCCGGACGTTGCGTGCCTTCAAGAGGTGCTTTCCGTCTCTACAACTATAAAGATCAGGAACTCAGGACGACCGTGTATCCGATTATGCAGTGGTATGGACTATTAACGAGAAGGGTGCCGACGGCAAGATTACGGAATTCCTTAACAACGGTAAGATGGTGGTAGACACCACTGTAACCGCCGCTATGCTGGATGATAATAAGACAACCATCAAGAAGTATAACTGGCCCACTACCCGCAAATGGGATTACGTGGCACCGTTGCTGGCAAATGGTGACAAGGATGGATGTTATCAGGATATTGTTTATCTCCGCCTCGCCGACACGTACTTGCTTTATGCGGAAGCCTTGCTGAAAAAACAACCAGGCAGGTGAAGCCATCAAATGGATTAACAGGGTACGCAATCGTTCCAATGCAGTCAGCATCACAGAAGCTGAACTCACCGCAGGAGGCGTAGATTTCATTCTGGACGAACGTAGCCGTGAACTTCTTTCCGAAGAAGAACGCCGCCACACCCTGATTCGCGTAAGTCAGAGAAAGGTGGAGATGAACGTGATGTGAATAATTACTTCAAACGCCGTATGCGACAATTGAATGAGATTGCAGGACGCGATGCACGAGGCATGAATTCGTATGATACGCCTGTGTTGTTCCCGATTCCGCAAGAGTTCATTGATTCCAATACAGGTCGCCAGTTGGAGAATAATCCAGGGTACTTATAAGACAGTAGAACAATGATTAAATAGTGCTATCCCAATTCTCCTCCTCTTGGGAGGAGGAGTACCCGAAGGGGGAGGTGGTAGGTGAGAAAAGAATTCCTTATTGATATGATTCATAGGTATTTTATGACCTTACCTACCACCCCGCCCTAAAGGCACCCTCCTCCGTCGGAGGAGGGGAATTGAGATACTTCAAAAACAAACAATTTATAACCCAGAACCAACCAGATTATGTCAGTCGTAGCCTTCCTCCTCTGTATATTGGTGACCACCGTCACCGCTATTTACCTCTACGGAAACTGAACCCGCAAGGAGTTTTGATGCTGGCCGGACTTGTGATGTTGACATTCGCCCTCATTCTCAATGTCCAACCCATCATTCCGGATAAATCCACCGGCAGCGTTGTTTTCGATTTGGTGAAAGTGGTGGAAGAAACATTCATCGGCAACCTGTCCCGCGCAGGACTGATGATTATGACCATCGGCGGCTATGTAGCCTTTATGAATCACATAAAAGCTACCAATGCCCTGGTACACATCTCCATGAAACCGTTGGGTTTCTTTCGCCGTTATCCCTACCTGGCAGCTACCGTCACCATTCCCATTGGCCAGTTGCTCTTTATCACTACCCCCTCGGCAGCCGGATTAGGACTCTTGCTTGTCGCTTCCGTTTACCCTGTCCTCATCGGATTGGGGAGTAAGCCGCCTCACCGCATTATCCGTCATTGCCGCCGCAACGCTGTTTGACCAGGGTCCCGGCTCGGCAAACACAGCCCTTGCCGCCGAACTTATCGACCAGACCAACGTAGCTTATTTCATCACCCACCAACTCCCATTGGTTATCCCTACCACCTTGGTAGTCATGACCCTGTTTTACTTCAACAATAAATATTTCGATAAAAAGAAGCCGCCAGGCAGAGTACGGAAAATAGCGAAACAGCAGAAGTCCCGCAGACCTCTGCCAAACCGGATATTCCATTGATATTCGCCATGCTCCCCATACTTCCGCTTGCGCTTCTCATTGTATTTTCGCCCTATGTGGGCCTGTTCCAGCCTCCCATAACGCTCAATACAACGACCGCCATGCTATTTTCCCTCTTTGTCTCACTAGTATTCGTAGGTTTTGCCACACACGCAATATACGGAAAAACCGTTGACGCCTTCTCCAGCTTCTGGAAAGGGATGGGAAATGTCTTCGGAAGTGTCGTGACACTGATTGTTGCCTCCGAGATATTCTCCAAAGGACTGATTAGCCTCGGCTTCATCGACTCACTGGTAGATTACTCCACGCATATAGGACTTTCCGGCATTGCCATCGCAGCAGTCTTCGCCCTGATAATCTTCTGTGCGGCCATGCTGATGGGAAGCGGAAACGCGGCTTTCTTCTCGTTCGGCCCGTTGCTGCCCGGAATTGCCGGACAGTTGGGTATGCCTGCCTATTCCCTCGTGCTTCCCTTTGCAGTTATCCGCCAGCATGGGGCGTGCCGCATCTCCCATAGCGGGAATCATTGTCGCCATTGCCGGTGTGGCGGGTGTATCGCCCATTGAACTGGCAAAGAGAAACACCCTGCCCCTTATAGGCAGCATCCTGTTCCTGATAGCTTATCATTTCATAACACTATAAAACAACTCCGAATCATGTTCACACTCATTAAAAATGCAAACTTATACTCTCCGGAGCATCTCGGCACGAACGACGTTCTACTGGCAGATGACAAAATAGCCCCTCATAGACCGGAAGATAGAATTGACCGGTATTCCGTTGAATACCATAGACGCCGGCGGGTGTGCCGTCACCCCCGGCTTTATCGACCAGCACGTCCACATCACCGGTGGCGGCGGACACACCGGCTATGCTTCCTTAGTCCCCGACGTCTCCATGAGCGAACTGGTGGCTTGTGGAACCACCACCGTGGTAGGGCTACTCGGCACGGACGGTTTCGTAAAAGAACTAACCACCCTTTACGCCAAAACCAAAGCCCTGGAAGACGATGGCCTCAGTGCCTACATGCTTACCAGTTTCTACGGATTGCCTCCCAAAACACTGATGTCCTGCGTAGCCGACGATCTCATCTTCATCGACAAAGTGGTCGGTTGCAAACTCGCCATGAGGGACGACCGCAGCGCTTTCCCCACCGAACTGGAGATACTGCGCCTCATCAACCAGGTACGCCTCGGCGGTTTCACTTCCGGCAAAGGAGGTATCCTGCATATTCATCTGGGAGCTTTGCCCGACGGTATCGCCCCGTTGCTGGACATCGCCCGCAAGTATCCCACGCTGATTTCCTACCTCTCGCCCACCCACCTGATACGCACGGAAGCCTTATTCCGGCAAGCCGTAGAATTTGCCTGCATGGGTGGTATGGTAGATTTCTCCACCGGAGGAACCAAATTCGACGCTCCCCACCGCTGCGTCATGAAAGCCCTCGAAGCCCACGTGCCCCTCGACCGCATCACCTTCTCCAGTGACGGCCGTGGCGGAGTGCGCCGCATCAATCCCGAAACAGGAGAAACGACCTATCGCCCCGCCCCTGCACCTTAACTTGCAGGAGATGACATTGCTCGTAAAGAAGGCCTTCTGCCTCTGGAACAGGCGCTGACCCTTATCACCAGCAATCCGGCACGCAACCTCAAACTGCGCACCAAAGGCAGAATAGCCGTCGGTTTCGATGCCGACCTTTGTTTCCTTGATTCCGAACTTCAACTGACGCACGTCATAGCACGCGGCAAACTCGTCCTAAAAGACAAGGAAGTCATTAAAAAAGGGAGGTATGAAGAATGAAAAGATTAATTCTACTTCTTGCTATTGTCTTTCTGGCCGCCGGACTCCGTGCCGCCTCCGTGCTTCCCGTAGGTGAGGGCAAGTTCACCTACAAAGACTATCCTCCCTTTGCCAACCGTCCGGTAGATGTGCACTACTACATTCCGTCCTCGGGCGATGTGCGCTGTATGCCCATTGTTTTTTGTCTTCGAAGGTGCCGACCGCGGTTACACTTATCTACTCAAAGCCTGGAAGCAGGAGGCAGAGAAGCATAAATTCATGGTCTTCATTCCCCACTTCGATTTGGAAAGGTTTCCTTTACCCGATTATCAGGAAATCGGTGTCATGGACGACAAGGATCATACGATACGTCCGGCTGAAAAGCGAACTCCGGCACTGGTTGATAAAATCTTCGAGTACGTCCGCCAATCTTCAGGTAGTGAACGGAAAGGATATATGATTTACGGTCACTCAGCCGGAGGGCAGTTTGTGCAGCGTTTCATGCTTTTCCATGACAGCCCGTATGTGGAGAAAGCTGTTATCGGCAGTCCGGGATGGTACACTTTCCCCGATGCTTCGCAAGATTTTCCCTACGGAGTACGCAACATTCCGTATGTCACCCCCGAAACAATCAGGAAGTATCTTGCCAAACCGATTATCCTCCAACTGGCTACGGGAGACACCATCCGCGAATCATATTTAAGGAAGACTCCGAAGCCGAAGCACAGAGGATGCAACCGTTACGAGCGCGGCAATCAGTTCTACCAATACCTCCACCGGATAGCAGCCGAACACAACTGGCCTTGCAACTGGCAGAAAATAGAAGAACAAGGCATCGGACACCACTCCACCGGAATGGGCAGACGTGCCGTTCCTGTCATGTTGGGGGACTCTCTCCGTGCGCTGTTCATAGGCAACAGCTACACACAATACAACCGTTTAGTCCGACAAGTGCAGGCCCTTGCCGCCTCCACCGGCCACAAGCTTTCTGTAAAATTAGTGGAACACGGCGGCTGGACATTGAAGAAACATGCCGCCAACCCTGAAACCCTGGATGCCATTCGTGAAGGAAATTGGGATTTCGTCATCCTACAAGACCAAAAGTAAAGCGCCTGCCCGCGAAAAGGAATGGGTACGGGAGAATGTGTACAAGCCCGCCCACTCCCTCGACAGCCTACGCCGCCTCTACAATCCGAAAGGAAAAACCGTCTTCTACATGACCTGGGGACACGACATCGACACGTATGCCGAAATGCAACAAAGACTGGCTGAAAGTTATTTGGAGATGACCGCACAACTGAATGCCTGGTGTGCCCCCGTCGGCATCGCCTGGAAACGTGTCCGCACGGAAAATCCAAGCATCACGCTTTACAATAACGATCACAGCCACCCTTCCCGACAGGGTTCTTATCTTGTCGCCAATGTATTCTGTAGCGTATTTTTTCAGAATCCCTATACAGGTACTTATTATGCCGGACTGCCCGAAGAGGAAGCACTCTATCTGCAACGCATTGCGCAAGAAACCGTATTCAGCAACCCTTCTCTCTGGAATATCCAGCCCACGGTGCAGCCGGAAGAGGTAACCCGCCATTTCTATCCCGAACCGGAGCAGCAATATTCCACTCCCACCCTCGGCAAACCGCTTGAAGAAGGTCTGGCTTCCTTGTTCGAGATAAACAGGTATTTGAAGGATTTAGCCGACAGGCATCCCGATAAGGTTACGCTGTCCAATATAGGAAAGACTCCACAGGGCAGGGATATCCCCGTGCTCTATTTCGGAACCCCCAACGATAAAAAGAAAATAAGAGTCTGGATACAGGCAGGACTGCGGCAACGAACCTGCCGGGCCGGAAGCAGCCTGTATGCTTGCCGATTATTTACTGAATACGCCTGAAGGTGCCGAACGATTGAAAAAGGTGTCTCTTGCGCTTGTACCCATAGCCAATACAGATGGTTATGCCATGCAAAGCCGTAAATCGGGCAGTGGGTATGATTTGAACCGGGATCAAAGTAAACTTGCCGATCCGGTGACTCTTCTTCTTAAAAAAGCGTACAAGGAATGGAATCCCGAAATAGCGCTGGACATCCACGAATTCAATCCTTTCCGCAAGGAGTTTGAATTGCTGCGGGGTACTAAAGTAGCTACGGCCGCCGATGTCCTTTTCCTACCCAGCGGGCATTTGAACATCCCTGCCGGAATACGTACACTTTCCAACGGCTTATTCCGTGAAGAAGCAGAGAAGGCATTGGAGGCTAACGGTTTATCATTCAGGCTTTTTACTTTACACCCAGTGTCAGGAATGATAGTTTGTATGCAATGAAAGATGCCAAGAGCCCGCAATCCAGTTCCACGTTTCAGGGGCTTACCAATGCGGTATCTCTGTTCATAGAAATCCGTGGAATAGGTTGGGAAAAGCGTGTTTTGCCCGTCGTGCAGAATGTGGTTTTCTGGTATCCCGCAGTCTTTTGAAAACAGCGGCTCTTCATTCAAAAAAAGTAAGAAGCGGGATACGAAAGGCAGCGAAAGAGACTTGCAGCGGAAAGAGTGATATATCCGTCACTTTTCAATCTGCACGGACAGAGCTTCCGTTACTTTTATTGACCTTGCCAAGAACGAACGCTTTACGGGCCTCTGCCTACTTTCGATGCGCTTCAACTGAAAGCTGAGTTAGTACGCAAACGTCCCAAAGGATATATTCTGCCGGATACCTGCCGGATGCAAGCTGAGAAATTGCGGGCTTTAGGAATAGAGGTAGAAGAGATAGGAAAACCCTTCACAATCACCGTAGAGAAGTATATGGTTACCGGATACAAGAAAGCCACCAAGGAATGGGAAAAGATTTATCCGGTCACAGTCTCTACACGGATGGTAAAGGAAAAGAAGAACTTCCCGGCAGGTTGTTTCATCATTCGTCTTTCACAGAAGAATGCGAACCTTGCTACAACGCTCTTAGAACCGGAGTCCATGAATGGCTTTGTCAATTTCGAGGTGGTTCATACGGAGTTGGGGAAAAATTACCGATATACAGGAAAAACTAAAGAGTTACTGATAGCCAGGGAAAGCTCCTGACCCCGTATTCTTTTATAAGACCGGAAAAATCCGGCATACCCGCTCCCCCGATTTCCGGGAACTTTTCCTATCTTTGTAGTGTTGTTGCATTTATCCCGACAATTATGATGTATATGGAAGAAGTTAAACGAATACCTTACGGTGTGTCCAACTTTGTGGATGTCATTGAACAGAACCAGTATTATGTGGACAAGACGATGTACCTGCCTTTGTTGGAGGATCAGCCCAGTAACTTGTTCCTCATCCGTCCCCGGCGCTTCGGCAAGAGCATCTTCCTAAGCATGATGAGTGCATACTATGACATTGCCCGAAAGGATGATTTCGAACGTCTTTTCGGCAACCTCTGGATAGGTAGTCACCCCACCCGCCTGCAAGGTACATTCCAGATTATGTCGTTCGACTTCTCACGAGTAGGAGGTAGCAGGGAACAATTGGAAGTGAATTTTCAGATTTACTGCACCGGAGAGCTGAACATCTTTATGAACAAATACCATGACTTCTATTCCGATCACATCGGACTCAGTTCGAAGCAGCTCCCACCTTCGAGGCCAAGCTGCAAAGTGATACTGGGAGAAGCCCACCTACGCAATTATCCCCTCTATCTCATCGTCGATGAGTACGACAACTTCACTAATGTGGTACTGAACGAGCATAGCGAAAACGTTTATCACACCCTCACCCATGCCGACGTTTTTTACCGTAATGCTTTCAAAAGTTCAAAGGTACTTTCGACCGCATCCTTATGATGGGCGTCAGCCCCGTCACACTGGACGACCTGACAAGCGGCTTTTTAATATTGGCTGGAACATTAGTACCAAACAGCAATTCAACACCATGCTGGGATTCTCTGAGACGGATGTACGCCAGATGTTCCAATATTACAAGGATTGCGAACAACTAAAGGGTGACATCGACGAAATGATAACTGAGATAAAACCGTGGTATGACAATTATTGCTTCTCTAAAGAGAGCCTGAACCGTGACCCGAAGATGTTCAACTGCGACATGGTGCTTTTATTATCTGAGGCAGAAAATAGACTTGGGATACTCTCCCAAGCAGATGATTGATCCCAATACCCGCACGGACTACAGCAAGATGAAGAAACTCCTCAACCTCGACCATCTGGACGGTGACCGTAAAGGCGTCATCCGCCGTATCGCGGAAGAAGGACAGATTGTAGCAGACTTAGCCCTCTCCTTTCCCGCCAAGGACCTGGTTAATCCGGAACTGTTCACCAGCCTACTGTTCGACTACGGTATGCTTACCATCATCGGTACCCGTGGCGACCGTCTCATTCTGGGCATCCCTAATAATAATGTACGTAAACAATACTACGATTATATGCTGGAGCAATATCAGAATAAGGAGCGCATCAGCCTGAACGACCTGAAGAACCTGTACGATAACATGGCCTTCGACGGTGACTGGCGTCCTGCCATGGAGAAGATTGCCTACGATTACAAAGAGAATTCCTCCGTACGCAGTCTGATTGAAGGCGAGCGTAACATTCAGGGCTTCTTCCAAGCCTATCTCAGCATCAATTCTATTACCACTGCGCCCGAAGTAGAGTTGAACCACGGCTTTTTGTGATTTGTTCCTGATGCCTGACCTACAACGCTATCCCGAAGTGGAACACAGCTACATTCTGAGTTAAAATATCTTCCTGCCAAGGACTATGACGCCAAAGGCGAAGCCCAGTGGAAGGATGCCGTGCACAAATTCACCGCTATGCCGAAGGCCCTAAAGGTACAGTTGATGTGCCAAGGACAACGCTGCATTGCATCGTGATGCAGTTCTCCGGCGGGAGTTGGCACGAGTAGAAGAGGTGTGACTATGTAGTGAATTATTTCAGTCCTTCAATGTCTCACCAACCACACCAAATCCCTTGTTGTCTCTTGAATCCTCCACCACAGTACTTTCAGCCTTGGAGGTCGGTGCATTGGCAAATACAGTCTCCACAAACCACTTTCCAGATCAAGGATAAATACACTTTCCCGGCACATCACATAAAAAGAAAATCACCTTTCACAAAGGCACTGTACACGGAATCAAGCGGTAATTTACATCCGCATTTTTCTTCCGGAAAGTCTTTACAGGGAGGTTCAGCTTGATGCTGGCATAGTCGAGTCGAGGCGTAAAACCATATTTTATACTTAATGGGTGAGCACTTCCCATATCTCGTGTTTTCTCTGTTCTACCATGCAATGGATGGCCTCTGTTATCATTTCATCCTTCAGGGGTATTCATGTCTTCTTCGGATTTTAAATATTTAAAATCGCCCTCATCCCCCTTATACAAAAAGAAGTCGGACGTATAGTTCATATTTATCAAGGAGAGGTACTGGTATACCCACAGAACCAATAAATACCTTGCACGCCCGACCCTATATGGTCTGCGTGAAACATCTTTATTGAAGTTCTGTTTCTTGACTTAAATAAAATTACCAGTTTTCTCCTTGTCAAAAATAGCTTCAACACGCCGCATTTCTCTTCGGCTAATGCAAAAGATAGATGAGTGGCAGGGAGTAGCCAAAGGGAAGAATGCTTTTTATGGGATCAGAAAAAGAATAATACATTAACAGAATTCTTCCCTTGTTTAAATTCGTAATAACCACTCCGCATTTGCAACAATATCTCAAACTTTTGAGACAGAACTAATAAAGCCCTTACCATCTAACAGCTAACTTTGTACATAATAACCAAGTAAAATCAAACCCCAAACATCATATCATGAAAAACCTCACCTATCTCGGATTATTATCCGTTTCCCTTCTGCCTTGGACAACATGCCCATGCACAGTCATCCTCTCACCCCGACACACAACCCCAGCAAAGCCGAACATCATTTCATCCTCGCCGACGACATGGGCTATGGAGATGTCTCCGCTTACAACAAAAAGACTCGCATATCCAAACCCCGCCACATCGACCAGATGGCCGCCAACGGCGTAATGTTCACCGATGCTCATTCTTGTTCAGCCGTCAGCACCCCACCCGCTATGGCATCCTCACAGGACGCTACAACTGGCGTTCCAGCCTCAAAAAGCGGTGTACTCTACGGCTACTCCCGTCCCTATCATCCCCACCACCCGCAGCACCATGGCATCCATGCTGAAAGCAAACGGATATACCACCGCCTGCATCGGCAAATGGCATTTAGGCTGGAACTGGGGCACGAAACCGGGGCATGAGAAAACCCGACGCCAACGCCCTCAACGACGAAGACGTGGACTACTCCAAACCCATCACCAACGGTCCTGCCGACTTAGGCTTCGACTACTTCTACGGTTTCTGCGGCTCCCTCGACATGGCCCCCTATGTATATATAGAAACCGCCAGCCCACCACCACTCAAATAGGCACCGTACCCGCAGAAAGAAACCGGGCTTCTGGCGTGCAGGCGCCATAGGCAACGACTTCAACCACCAGGACTGTCTCGCCCAACCTGACCCACCGCGCAGTAGACTATATCAACCGCCACGCACAAAGACGAACGCCCTTTTCCTCTATCTGCCCCTGCCCGCCCCTCATACCCCCATCCTGCCCACCGAAGCCTTCAAAGGAAAAACCGGACTGGGTGATTACGGTGACTTCCGTCCTGATGGTGGACGATGTAGTGGGACAAGTGCGCGAAGCCCTACGACGTAACGGCATAGACTCCAATACCATCGTAGTTTTCACCACCGACAACGGTTGCTCTCCCGCCGGAGGTATCCCCGAAATGGTTGCCTTGGCACAATGCCGTGAATTCCTGATACAACATCCCAAACTGAAAATAGTAGAAACGGAAGATACGGCAGGAAGTGCGGAAGCCATCAAACGGGAAAACCTGAAAGGACACGCCGCTATCTGCTCCAAATACGCCGCCGATCTATACGGAATGAAAGTATTGGAAGAAGGCATCGAAACAAACAAACACAACTTCACGCGTTTCCTTGTAGTGGCCGACCCATGGAAAGCCGATGACTTACGTGAACGTTCGAAAGTAAACAAAGCCAACATCGTCTTCTCCCTCCCTCACAACGAAGGAAGCCTGTCGCAAGTGCTCTCTATCTTTTCTTTCTATAAAATAAACCTGACCAAGATTCAATCATTACCGATTATAGGCCGAGAATGGGAATATCTGTTCTACGTAGACGTGATCTTCAATGATTATTTAAGATACAAGCAATCTATCGACGCCGTTTCACCATTGACAAAAGAACTTAAAATATTAGGAGAATATGCAGAAGGAACATCAACCATATAATATTCAGCCGGCAGACCGTCTGGCGAATGTTAGCGAATACTACTTCAGCCGTAAACTGAAAGAAGTGGCACAAATGAATGCCGAAGGTAAGAATGTAATCAGTTTGGGCATCGGAAGCCCTGACATGCCTCCTTCGGAAGAAACCGTCAATGTGTTGTGCGAACAGGCAAAGCGTCCTGATGCGCACGGATACCAACCTACTGTCGGCATCCCCGAACTACGCAAAGCTATGGCCGACTGGTATAAACGATGGTATCACGTCGAGCTTGATCCGGCGACAGAAATCCAGCCGCTCATCGGTTCCAAGGAAGGTATCCTGCATGTGACGCTGGCATTGGTCAATCCTGGTGACCAAGTATTAGTTCCCAATCCGGGATATCCTACCTACACCTCTTTAAATAAAATATTGGGCAGTGAGATTGTGAACTACAACCTGCGCGAAGACAACCATTGGCAACCCGATTTTGATGAACTGGAGAAGATGGACTTGAGCCGCGTCAAGATTATGTGGACCAACTATCCCAATATGCCGACCGGAGCGAACGCCACGATGGAACTGTATGAAAAGCTGGTAAACTTTGCACGCCGCCATAATATTGTGATTGTAAACGACAACCCATACAGCTTTATCTTGAACAAAGAAACCACTGAGTATTCTCAATGTGCCCGGAGCCAAAGAATGCTGTATCGAGTTCAACTCTATGAGCAAGAGCCACAATATGCCCGGCTGGCGTGTGGGAATGCTTGCCACCAATGCGCAGTTTGTACAATGGATATTGAAAATAAAGAGTAATATTGATTCAGGAACTTTCCGCCCCATGCAACTGGCCGCCGCACAAGCTTACAACAATAGTGTGGAATGGCACGAAGAAGCGAACGTCAATGTATATAGCCGTCGCCGCCAACTGGCAGAAGAGATTATGAAAGTACTCGGTTGTAGCTTTGATCCCAATCAGGTAGGTATGTTCCTTTGGGGACGCATTCCCGACTCTTACAATGATGTAGAAGAACTGACCGAAAAAGTTTTGCACGAAGCACGTGTGTTCATTACTCCGGGCTTTATCTTCGGCAGTAACGGCAAACGCTATATACGTATTTCCCTCTGTGCCAAAGAAGAAAACTGGCTGAAGCACTGGAAAGAATTAAAAAGATAATGTAACAAAACAAAATATCAGATTATGGAATTAGATTTAAAACCCATCGAACTTCCGGGAATTGAAAAGAAACGCCCGATGATTATCACCGGCCCATGTAGTGCCGAAACAGAACAGCAAGTTATGGATACAGCTCTCATGCTGGCCAATAAAGGCATCAAGATTTTCCGTGCCGGCATTTGGAAACCGCGTACCAAACCGGGAGGTTTCGAAGGCATCGGTGTAGATGGCCTGGCATGGCTGAAACGTGTGAAACAGGAAACCGGTATGTATGTTGCCACCGAAGTGGCTACAGCCAAACACGTTTACGAATGTTTAAAGGCAGGTATTGATGTGCTTTGGATTGGCGCACGCACCACTGCCAACCCGTTTGCCGTGCAGGAAATTGCTGATGCTCTGAAAGGTGTGGACATTCCTATATTGATTAAAAACCCTGTCAACCCTGACCTTGAATTGTGGATTGGAGCTTTCGAGCGCATCAATAATGCAGGTTTGAAGCAACTGGGTGCTATCCATCGCGGATTCTCTTCTTATGATAAAAAGATTTACCGTAACCTGCCCCAATGGCATATCCCTATCGAATTGCGTCGCCGCATTCCCGAACTACCGATTTTCTGTGACCCCAGCCATATCGGTGGCAAGCGCGAGTTGGTAGCTCCCCTCTGCCAGCAGGCGATGGACTTTACCAGACGCTCCGTCTCAATATCTTCGAATATACTTTCGACGAGCATGATGAGACGGTAGCTTATCTCTGTCTATTCCTTTTGTCTCTACGTTTGTTTTTGCAGCGGTGATGAAGCACCAGGAGGCTCCGGGTACTACGTTCAAGAAGCATATGGCTATTGCCAAGGGTTTGCTGAGTGAGGATGATTACTTGCTTCAGGAAATTCTCTTTAATCCGCGCACTCCTCGCAAGTGGAAAATATTCGTCTGGAGCTGAAGAATTTGCTGGAAATTATCAGCACGAAGGATGCGGAAGGGATGAAGCAGTATCTGACGAAGATTAGGGGAAAAGATAAAATAGATAGGTGGGATTAAGGGATTGAGAGAGAAGAAGGTACGGAAAAGGAAGTGGGGCTTCTCTCTTCAATTTGTTAATAAAGAGAAGGGATGATATTTAGGATTGGGGGAGCATACTTATTTCTAAAATTATTTAAAATGTTGAATCTTGGCAGGAATTATATACAATTCTGTTGTGATTTGTTTCTCATCTTTGTATTTTTGAACCATTAGAAACAGCCTGTTGGCGTAGATACGAATATGCTCAATTGTTGTGATTTATTTTCATTTTAGTATCTTTGAACCATAGGAAACAGTGACCCTGCACAACGCACAATGCAGCGCCCGTTGTGATTTGCTTTCATTTTAGTATCTTTGAACCATAGGAAACAGTTATAAGATGGATATCACTGATGAATTGGCTGTTGTGATTTGCTTTCATTTTAGTATCTTTGAACCATAGGAAACAGTATATAAGCATCGAAATGTTCTACAGTGATAGTTGTGATTTGCTTTCATTTTAGTATCTTTGAACCATAGGAAACAGTTCAAATTGTGAAAGTGTGGGACACCATTAGTTGTGATTTGCTTTCATTTTAGTATCTTTGAACCATAGGAAACAGTTCCTGATACACCCGCGTATCATCCCATTCCGTTGTGATTTGCTTTCATTTTAGTATCTTTGAACCATAGGAAACAGTTCATTTCATTTATAGCCTCGTACACATCCAGTTGTGATTTGCTTTCATTTTAGTATCTTTGAACCATAGGAAACAGTAAAAATTGTTGAATTAAAAGCGCAGCATCCGGTTGTGATTTGCTTTCATTTTAGTATCTTTGAACCATAGGAAACAGTACGAATGTATTCAGGCGCGTATGATTATGCGTTGTGATTTGCTTTCATTTTAGTATCTTTGAACCATAGGAAACAGTAACGAACCAATTCATTGATATTTGGTTTGGGTTGTGATTTGCTTTCATTTTAGTATCTTTGAACCATAGGAAACAGTTTCGTATAGCAACAGAAACAGGTCGTTTGGGTTGTGATTTGCTTTCATTTTAGTATCTTTGAACCATAGGAAACAGTACAACCTACATTACAAATTGATTTTCAATTAGTTATAAACCATTTTTGAAATACAAAAACGATGCTGTTTTCAATTAAGAATCCCGCATTTAAGTGGGATTTCTTTTTCTAGAAAAGCTCTAATTGCTGACCGGGAGTATTTATATCCAAAGATTTTTTCCCATAAAACAACTCTATATTTCCAAATTGCTTATCTGTAATACATAATTCCAACCTGCCCATGCTCCGGCAAGAAAGATTTAACTCTTTTTTATATGAACTTCTGCATTCTCACTACTAGCACAATGACGAACATAAATAGAAAACTGAAACATAGTAAAGCCATCTTTCTGCAGATTCTTCTTAAAATCTACATATGCTTTCTTATCCTCTTTGTTTCAGTAGGCAAATCAAATAATACAAGTACCCACATAATACGATATTCACTAAATCGGTTCATCTCACATTTCCGGATATAATATTCTACGCAATTCACCACTAAAGCATTTATACAAAGATGCAGTAGTTTGCCCCACCGCAACCATTAAAGGACTACGTTTACCAGAGATAATAACTTCTAGTGTAGGAATAGTAAGTAACTGAGCTTTTAACCCTTTCGTCAGTTCATTACAATTCATCCCCTCCTGCAATATTTTATAGACCAACTCATCAACATAGGGTCGATATGGCTCCATAATATCATCAGCCAGACAATAAGCATTATATCTATTATGATGATGTATTCCTAATGTAGGCAAAAGTCCACTGGCAACTAATCCACGATGCAACTACAGCTCTTAGAATCGCATATCCATAATTTAACAGATTATTAGGTGGAATCCCTTCCCTGTCTCTTGTAAACCCTTTTATTTTAAACAAATTTTTCCAATAATAGGCAGCTGCACGAGCTTCCAGATTATCAGAGTCCCCACTTTTCACATCAGCAGCCCATATAGTCATACACTTTACTTCTTCACCTGCGCATTTTTTCAATACAGCTGCTTGATTTTCAATCTTCATTCTTACAGTCTGTTGCCACAACTGTTTTATCAGAGGAAGAGGCATCCAACTTTTGACGAAACCGTTCATTTTTGTGTCGTGTTTCCATATAAAGGAAGCATTAATCCAACCGGCATACTCTTACTGTCGCAAGTTATGATAGCACAATTGTTTTCAAGTAACGCTTCTAATACTCCTGAAGTAATAGTTATCTGCTTATTATCCAGTACTACTACACCAAGATCCTCTATTGGTTTAGTTACCTCTGATTGTTGTTTGAAGCCATCAGGTAAGGTGTCATTTTTCACAACCTCCGGCAATTTGATTACCAACTGTGCATTCCTCAAAGATAAATAAACAGGATTACCGAAATAAAGCGTTTTTTAATCATAGTATTCTACTTTTTTAAATTATCTACTACTCACTATCCGCTTCAAAAGACAATTGGGGCGGTTTTTTCTCCTTTTCCTAAATTTGCTAAGAAGTTTCGAAAAGATATATTGCTTCTTCCTAACTCCTTCTCTGCTTGCTCATGAACTACTCTAGTTACATTACCTCACGATTTACAACTTGCTTACTTTTTTAGATGTATTCGACTACTCTTTTGAGAGGATTTCCACTGTAACATGTTCGCCAAACATTGTGAAGACGGATAACTATACCCACGTCTGACAATCAACCCTTAGGATAACCTTCTGCTCATAGAGTTCTTTTCATACTCTTGGGTAAGCTCTGACTTCTCTATCTCTTGCACACGTTCATCCCTCACCTGAGCTAGTCAAAGTTTAAAGTGTACTATTTTAGAAGAAATAGACTGTATAATACGAAATAATCCTTTATATATACTGCTTGAATTTTGCTCTTTTTAACACCTATACTATCATTTGAACCGAGGTATAAAGTGTACCTTGGTTCAATGATAAACCTCGTCCCGTGAACACAATCGCTTTATATACTGTTTAAGATTAACACTATCAGTCAACGCCTCCGCCACATCGACAATTGAAAATTACCATTGTTACTCTTCTTCATTCCACGTAAAATGGATTTTTCTTATCTTGAAACAACTAATATTATTCATTACCCTATATTTTTAATACTCACCAATCGATACTATTTGCCCAATATGATCAACTCTAACTTTCACTATTTTATCTAACCCTTTTGAACTACGAAAATCAGTCCATGTTATACCTTTTAGAGTTGAACTTGTATCTTTAATAGTAGTTTCCAAATGATGTCTAAAAACATAGTTTTTATAGGCAAACTTTTGTACCCTAAACAAATTAGGACTTATCAATGCATAATTCTCCGGCTTCAACCAATCTACCTCTTTGGGATTGAATCACCTGTCTACTCATTGGGAAATACAAAATATTCATTTGCTTCATACTAAACAGAAACTGCCATCCTTCACTTCTTCTATAATCCTTATCTATAATAGGTTGACCAAAGGTTTGCCCGTGTCACCGCATCAAAGAAAAGAAACCACTACTTCATCAAGTTCATACTTCGGATTACCTTCTTCATCAAGTACTACCTGTCCCACCTTGTCCAAGACAGGCTTTTTATAGATAGCCACATGATGATTGTTACCAGTATTCACAAAATCCACTGGGATTTTCTTCCTTCTTTGCCCAAAATCAAGTTACCATCTTTATCTTTCTTTTCATGCAGCGATTGAGCATTGCTAATGCCTCGAATACTCACGCGTTTAATCGATATTCCTTTAGCTTCATTCAGCCATATTGGATTTTCATCCAAGTTGACGAATGCCTTTTTGGCATCTCCACCATACTCTTTTAGCCTTTTTCCAAGACACTACGAATTTTCACATCTACCACCTTATCTATACTTAAATTGGGATCAATCGGCTTTCGTATAGTATAAACAGTTTCAAACTCTACCGTCTGTACTTTTTCCGGAACCATCTCCGTTTGGTTCTCATCAAGATAGAGCGGATTCTTTTCCAATGTATTTTTACCAGTAAATGCTTTCTTTGGATCATTTCCAAAAGCCTCCAAACGTTTTAGTAAAGCATTCCGATAAGCAAGCTTACTTTACAGTAGCAATCTTAGCAGCATCAAAAAGCAGCATTCACCTTTTCTATTTTCGTGGCATATTGCCGATGACTTCCATAAACAGTTTCTAAATGTAGCTGTCCTCGCGGTGTTTGTTGCAGTTTCCTGTTTTCACCATTTTTTGTTCTTTGTACGGTTTACATTAGAAGTAATTACCTTATTTTTAGCCTTGATAGATACCAACAAGTTTTCCAAATGGCGTTTCGCCTCGGCGCGAAATTGCGCCAAAGGCATGGGAGCAAGAGCCTTTCCATTTTCAAAGTAACGAGCCTTTATACCTGTAATATTAGCATGTTCCTTGGAGGCGGGCATCCAGGCAGCATTCTTATTATTATAGAATTGAATAAATACATCTTTTGTGAAAGCTACCGTCAGAGCATCCACCGCATGATGCCGATGGTCATTTCTCTTAGTCCAGTCCGTTATTTTTTGATCTTTCTCCCATCTTTGTCCTCAAACATCTCTACCATACCAAGCTTTTCATATTTAGGCAGATTCAATTCTTTCATAAGATCCACAAGTTGCCAATCCTCACGCAATTTATCAGTTATGGAACCAGTAGTAGCCACCACTCTGCGACTAATTTCATTCAACATAGCAAAAGCTTTCTTGGAGATATACTGCGTATTCCGCAAATCCCGATCGATAAATCCTTCCGGAATATCTTTTCTTCCATTTTTAATTTCCTAAGCTTTGTCCTTTATCCTTGAATAAGGTCTCGCAACGATTGAGAAACTTCTCTAAACCATCATTTCCATATTTCTCTTTACAAAATCATAAGCCGTCTTATTACCTTTTTCTATATTGATAGCCCTATATTCCAAAGTTTTATTAGACAGTGAATCATCGAAAAGGCGAGCTTGCGGAATGACATGTTCAATATCAATCTCTTTACTGAATATTTTTTCTCTCGGAATATACTCATTAGAATACAAAGTCTTATACCCGTTATCTTTTTAATTCTTCATAGAGTTTATAACGTATAATATCATCACGGCTAACATTCATCATGCCAAATTCTGTTCGCAACTGACGGATTTCATCATGTTCACGAGTATTTTCGTGCTATGGATTTTGTTAATTCTTCTCGTTCTTTAGCATTTTTCTTTAGTTCACGGGCTAGTTCCACACGAATTTCATCAGGTTTACCATAGGTATCAATGAGTGTATTAATCAGATTAACTATTTGGTTCAAAATCTTTTCAACCACAGGGTTACGCAGGCTATTCTTGGGAAGAATTTCCAATTTGTCCTTCAATATCTTATTTTCTATTTCATCTTTGGTCAATGAGGATCTGGAATGACGATACCCCGCATAGTCACATGCAACGTCATATTGATTACCTTCTTTCAAATAAGGTAGTATCTTTTTTAATAGCCTTTGCACTCAGACTTCCGTAATCTTCTTGAAATGACACATTAGCAAGTTCTACAGCATACTCTTTTTCCACGTCACAAAGTTGCATAATTTTCTCAAGCAGTTTACCATTCCCAGTCGGTGTATTATCCCCCTCAAAAGAATACAATAAATGCCAAAGTCTGAAATAAGACTGCCTCTCAAGTTCTTTATCCTCTTTTACTCAAATCAATAGAAAGTAGTTCTGTATTCCATCCTAAATTAGTGAATATGGTTTCCAGCTTTTCTATAATCTCATCTGCAGATTTCTTAAAATCCACAGGTTCATAACCATACTTCTCAATCATCTTGCTATATGCTGAGAAAAGAGCGAATCCTGTATGATTACCATCAATCTGCTTAAAATTCAGATCCAGTTCCTGGTAATTTTCGAACAACAGTTTCAGAACCTCAGCCTTTTTCATACTCTCTTTACAAAAAGTTCCTTAGCTAGCAACTCTTTTCTCTTCCTGATACAAAAACCGTTTTCCTTCTACGAGCAAAGCATCTTCCGAGTTATCAAACAATATAGAAGATTTATCCGCTTTCTTGCATTTACTCTCTGTTTATCCCACGCAAAAACTTCAATATCATTCAAGGTCTGCCATATTTTGAACTCTTGGAATAACGGATGCGAACGGGGAATCACCTCGGCAACCCACTGTCTTATTTTTTTTCTGCCATCCTCTTCTACTACAACTTCTCGCTTCTCAAATTCGCAGAAACTTATTAATCCTTTTTGACTTTTCAGACGACGTTGATAAAAATAATGATGTTACGAATTTCTTTCTTCAGTTCCACAGTCAACTCCTCATGAAACTCAGCCTGCTTCTCCCATATCCTGTCAAATTCATCCAAATAATCTCGCCGATAGAACACCGGTTGCGTAAACTTACATTAGGTCTTTTTCCAACTCAGACATCAAATACTGTCCAACCGTCTGACGATTGAAGTAAAGCTGCTTACTACGATCGCTGATTGCCCCAGATAACCACTAGAAGCACTTATCTGACCATTGATTTCTTGTAGTACAATAGCAACTATTTCCGGATTTAGTTGTTCAGAAAGAGCTTGTACACGCCAACGATAATTTTCCAATTTTAATTCATTCCCTTTGGTATCTCGTTTAAGACCGACAAGCTTATACTCCCTTTACTCTTTCTTCTGTCCTTTGCCTCTTTCTCATATTCCAAACAGATTCTTTTTCTGACCAAACAAAGAACTTTGCTAGAATGGCCCAAGTCTGACTACGATTTTTACCTCTAACTTCTTCTTTCACTGCATCACAAAAATAATTCCGGATTAAACTGCTTTTGAAGTTCCAAATCCTGTCAAACTCATTCTGTAAATCAGAACGATAAAAATCCGGTAGATTTTTTTTCCAGCTTCAAGTATTTGTAGGCAGAGTTCCCCTGGGGTCAAGCCCTTCATAAAGTTTTCTAGCTACATCCATACCATCAATCAATACACCATCTTCACTTCCTTTGGCTTTTCGGCTACTTTTATAACCACGTTTCTTGTTAATCATCAGTAACACTCGAGCAAACTTCTCTAATGAAATTTCTTCAACTGCAGCTTTCGCTCTTAGACGATATGTTTCAAATGTTGTTTTATTACCATGTTCAGAAAGTAAAGTGCTATCTGTTATGAAACCGTGCTCTTTTAACACTTCAATGAGAGTGTCACGACGCAATTTATAACGTTGCAAATTACGACGCATACTTCTTTTAAGAGTTCTGTCAGCATTCGTGGTAATACTTTTTCCTTTTTCAAAATTCTGCATTTCATCCACAGTCAAAGGATTCACTCTTACACCAAGTTTGATAATAGACGATATTTCCTCAGTATTTTCAGCCTCATTGACCAATGCCCAACCAATGCTATTGCAACCTAAATCTAATCCTAATATTTTTTCATGATATTATTTTGATGTTTTGTCAAATATAGTAAAAACTTTCTATATTCTATTGCTTTTCCCAATTTATTTCATATATTTGTCAGACTAAAATGAAGCAAATCACAATAAGGATTATTCCGTTGTGAAAACATTAGGTTCCCTCGTCCTCAACGGGGTTTTTTTTATCTTTGCATTCGCAAAAACAATTATCAATGATAGACCAACCTACCATAGACAGAATTCTGGATGCCATCATCGAGAAGTTTCAGTTAGGATATTGCACCGACAGCCACGATGCACTTGCCAAGGAAGCGCTACAAAAGGATATAAAAAAGAGTACTTTGTGAAAACGGGACTTTGTTATGAAACGGATGACCACCGTCTGCGGGACCGCTTTTGGGGACGTGTCATATTCCCGGTACATACGCTTTCGGGAAAGGTAGTAGCTTTTGGCGGACGTGTACTTGCCAGTGCGACGAAAGGGGTTAAAGTAAAATACGTCAATTCACCCGAATCGGAAATCTATCATAAAAGTAACGAATTATACGGTATCTATTTTGCCAAACAGGCGATTGTAAAACAAGACCGTTGCTTTTTGGTTGAAGGGTACACGGACGTAATCTCCATGCATCAATCCGGCATCGAGAATGTAGTGGCCTCTTCAGGAACAGCGCTTACACCGGGACAAATCCGTATGATTCACCGCTTCACAAACAATATGACGGTGCTTTATGACGGCGACGCCGCAGGTATCAAGGCTTCTATCCGGGGAATTGACATGCTTATTGGAGGAAGGTATGAATATCAAAGTCTGTCTTCTTCCCGATGGGGACGACCCGGACTCTTTTGCCCGCAAGCACAACTCAACGGAATTTCAGGCCTTCATCTCGGAACACGAAACGGACTTTATCCGCTTTAAAACGAACTTGCTACTGGAGGATGCAGGAAAAGATCCCATCAAGCGTGCGGAGCTGATTGGTAATCTGGTGCAAAGTATCTCTGTCATCCCTGAAGCAATTGTCAGAGACGTCTATATCAAAGAATGCGCACAGCTACTTCATGTAGAAGATAAGCTGCTAGTATCAGAAGTTGCCAAAAGACGGGAAACTCAAGCGGAGAAACGGGCTGAACAGACGGAACGGGACCGCCGTATCGCTGAAAGAACGGCTAACATGACACAAGGCGGTGCAACTGCATCTCCCTCTTCCGACAACGGCATACCTATGCCTCCTGAAGATGTCATGCTAGCTCCCGAAGTAGATGGCGACGGTAACTATCTGAACGTTCCACCTGCCCTGCAAGAAGACAATTACGCTTCTTTCATCCCACAGGAAGGTAAGGAAGGACAGGAGTTCTATAAATTCGAACGGTTGATATTACAGGCAGTAGTCCGTTACGGAGAAAAATTATGTGTAACCTAACAGATGAGGAAGGGAATGAAGTTCCGGTAACCGTAATTGAATATGTTATCAACGATTTAAAGGAAGACGATCTGGCTTTCCACAACCCGTTGCACCGGCAAATCCTGTCGGAGGCTGCCGCACATATACATAATGTCGGATTCGTAGCGGAACGATATTTTCTGGCACATCCCGATCCTGTCATCAGCAAATTGAGCGTAGACCTGATTAATGTACGCTATCAACTTAGCAAATACCACTCCAAGTCACAGAAGATTGTGACAGATGAAGAACGGCTCTACGAACTGGTTCCGATGTTGATGATTAATTTCAAATATGCTATTGTCACGGAAGAATTAAAACACATGCTTTATGCCTTGCAGGATCCGGCTCTTGCACATGACGAAGAAAAATGTAATGCGTTAATGATACGTTATAATGACTTGAGAGGGATACAAAGTATTATGGCAAAACGTTTGGGAGACAGAGTCGTATTGCGATAAATTATTTTCGTCGCCATATGTGCGGCAGCCTCCGACAGGAAGCATCTCCTTTATCAAAACCAAATACCTTTTCTCATTGATGCCGGAGCATAACTTTATCCATTTCACGGCAACTTCCCCTATAATGTTGTTCCGTGTTGGATGAGATTCATAAACTCTTCGCGCGTCTTTGCCTGATTGAAAGCCCCGGTGAAATCCGAAGTAGTAGTAATTGAGTTTTGTTTTTCTACGCCACGCATCTGCATACACATGTGCTTAGCTTCCACAACCACCATTACTACCAAGCGGGTTTAGTGTTTCCTGGATGCATTCCTTGATTTGCAGCGTCATACGTTCCTGCACTTGCAGGCGGTGAGAGAATATATCGACTACACGAGCAATCTTACTCAACCCTGTGATATAGCCGTTAGGAATATAAGCCACGTGTGCCTTTCCGTAGAACGGTAACATATGATGCTCACAGAGAGAGAAGAAATCGATATCTTTCACAATCACCATCTGGCTATATTCTTCCTGGAATTTAGCGGAGCGAAGCACTTCGTGAGGGTCCATGTGATACCCTTTTGTCAAGCTTAACATCGCCTTAGCCACCCGTTCCGGAGTTTTCAACAAACCTTCCCGTTCGGCGTCTTCACCCAACAAGGTTATAATACTACGATAATGACTCTTCAACTCCTCCAAATTCGGAGAGACAATTTCTTCTTTTCCAACATGATAGAATTATAAAGGAATATTGACCTCGTCTCTTACAATAGAAACCTCTTTAAACATACCGGTAGCTTTCATTTTGCGCATCATTGCGTCAGCCTCTTCAATGCTCCGGAAATCACCCACACGACAAAGCCAACGGGGCGGATTGAACGAAGTATACACTGCCAGCTCCGGGAAATACACTTTTACCTGTGATGACACACGATAAGCATCATTCTTTGCTTGACGAGTATTGTTACCGGCATACGCCTGTATCCGGAAACCGGAAGTCTTATCACCTTCTGTTCGCCTGTTGCAAGACGCTCCATGCCAATCAGAGCTTCAATACGGGGATCCTGGTGAATGGTCACCTTTCCTTGTCCCGGAACGTTACGTTCGAGGCTTTTCACAATGTTCTGTGCCTGTGCACTGGCGCCAGCCAAAACAAACAGCAAGATAAGTAAAGCTAGTTTCTTCATTTGATAATTGTATTTAGGCACGGACTATATAATTCGCCCGTGCCTGAAAGAAGTTTTAATTATGCATTAAACGCATCAATGATACCTTTGAAATCAGCAACCTTCAGAGCAGCGCCACCGATCAAACCACCATCTACGTCCGGATTAGCGAACAGTTCTTTTGCATTAGAAGGCTTGCAGCTACCACCATAAAGGATAGAGGTATTGTCAGCGATCTCCTTGCCATACTTGTCAGCAACGATTGAACGGATGAAAGCGTGGATTTCCTGAGCTTGTTCGGGAGAAGCAGTTTTACCTGTACCGATAGCCCAAACCGGTTCGTAAGCCAAGACAATCTTAGAGAAGTCTTCAGCAGACAGAGAGAATACAGATTCCATTTGTGCAGCTACCACTTCGTTTTGCTTGTTAGCTTCGCGTTCTTCCAACACTTCACCGATACAGAAAATCGGAGTCAGACCGTTAGCCAAAGCCAATTTTACTTTTTCTTCAAGGATAGCTACTGTTTCACCGTAGTATGCACGACGTTCAGAGTGACCCAGAATTACATATTTGGCTCCTGTAGAAGCGACCATTTCAGCCGATACCTCACCTGTATATGCACCTGAAGCTTTGTCTGCACAGTTTTCAGCACCTACACCAATCTTAGCAGCGTCTACCAACGGAGTAACAGAAGCCAGGTGGATAAACGGAGTACAGATGATTACATCACAGTTAGGCTTTTCGTTAGCCAATGCTTCGTTCAGTTCTTTTGCCAAAGCGATACCCTCTTGAAGGGTTTTGTTCATTTTCCAGTTTCCTGCGCCATCAGTAACCGGCTCTCTTCTTTTTGACCTTCGAACTCGTTTGCATTTCACATTTGCTTCTTAGCACCCCAAGCATTTCTCGCTTTTCAACAACGGAATAACAAACCACAGACAATGTTCTTTCTCATTTTGTTTTTTATTTAAAGGGTTAATAAATCCATTTCCATTCTTTATATCAAAGCCGGACAATCAGTCTCCCTCCTTCCGGAAGATGAAGATAGTATCAATTTATCAATCATCACTGCCATCAGTAACCGGCTCCTCTTCTTTTTGTTCTTCACCAACCTTCGGAACGATGTTTTGCACTTCACTCTTTTGCTTCTTAGCTTCCGCAGCTTTTCTGGCATTTCTCCTTTCCCTACGACGAACGACCAACACATCTACTCCAAGCACCAGCAGTAATGGAATAACAAACCACAAGAACACAAAGCCAACCGTATGCGTATCATTACCGACCTTCTGTTGTCCTAACGGCAGATTCTCCAGTTTGTCGGTCAGTACGTATTCATCCGGTATATCCATCGCTCCATTTATTCAGAATGGTTCCGTTCTTAATCAGCATCAATCCCGGGTTAGAGCGAATCATCGTCTTCAGTGTAATATCATCCATTTGGCAGAAAGGATATTCCGCCCCGGTCTTATCCTTCCACAGTTCTATCTGCTCCTCCGGTGAAGAAGTGAGGCAATAAAACTTATAGCCATGCTCCACCGAGTAATCATAGACTTCATTAATCAAATCAATATTACTGTCATCCGCTTCTTCAATCCGGTGGGCAACCAACAGGAATGTGTATCCCATATCGGTCAGGACATCTTCCGTGATGTCCTCTCCCGTATTCAGTTCTATCATAGAGAAATCATGAATAGCCGGCTCGTATCCTTTTTCTTTGAGTACAGTGCGTGTATCAACAAATGTCCATGTGCTATCCGGATAATTATCCAGTGTAAATTCTTTCTTTTCTCCGTTCTTTTCCAAGATAAAGATACTTTCATATACACTCGGTTTCGCTCCTTCGGGCATCGTCATTCCTTCCAGTATATTCTTTCCTACCTTGTAGGGACGGAAGTCCAATACCGGCAAACGGTCAAGACAATAGAACGACAACGTAAACACAAAAAACAGCGTGTACAGAGAAACAAGCCATTCCATTTTTGACTGATAAAGCGGACCAACATCTTCCTGCCTTTGAACGCTCCGATTGCAGCAAGCAACAAGAGTACGTTCTTGATAAATGTCTCCCAATTAGTCAGCACCCAAGCATCTCCAAAACACCCGCAGTCGGACACCGGATTGAAGATTGCCAGATACAATGTCAACGGTGTCATAAAATCATCAACACCAACGCCAACGTGGAAGCCACTGTTCTCCGGACACCAAAGAACAAAAAGATACCGATTGAAAACTCTATGGCAGATAATGCGATACCTCCCAATAACGGGAAGAATGAAGGAAACCAGGAAGCCATTCCGAATGCAGCCAGATAGTCCTGTATCTTGTACTGGAATCCCAGTGGATCTACTGCCTTTACAAATCCGGAAAAGATAAATGCAGCCGCCAAAATAAAGCGACTGATATTCGCTATTACCTCCTGAATGATATGTAAATTCTTAGCCTTCAAATTCTATCTTAATCAATCCGAATACAGAGTAATTAATCATATCCATGTAATTGGCGTCGATTCCTTCGGACACCAACGTGTTGCCAGACAGACTTTCGATCTGCTTGGTACGGTATATTTTCATTAAAATCAAGTCTGTGTAAGAGCTGATACGCATACTGCGCCATGCCTCGTCATAGTCGTGGTTCTTGGCAAGCATCAGTTCCAGAGCCTTTTGACATATTTATCATACAAAGCCAACGCTTCTTCAATGCTGATGTCGGCAGACTCGGCATACCCCAGTTCCAACTGAATAAGCCCTATAATACCGTAATTGACAATCGCAATAAACTCGGAACGAATTCCCTCGTCAACCAAAGTTACACCTTTTGTTTCAATACTACGAATCCGGTTGGCTTTGATAAAAATCTGGTCAGTCACCGAAGCCGGACGCAGGATACGCCATGCAGGCCCGTAATCGTGCAGCTTCTTGGAAAATAAGTCACGGCACAAAGCGATGACATGTTCAAATTGTTGCTTGGTATCTTTCATTTTCTTCCAAATAGTGCGCAAAGGTAACAATAATTAAGTGAAAACAGAAAGAGGGCACTCTAAATTATATTAAAGTGCCCTCTTCTGTATTGTTGTATTACTGTTTTATAAGCAATGCTGTTTATGAACAGCGCAAAACTTGCCCGATGCGCAAAGTTGTAGTCGGTTTGATACGATTCAACTTACAAAGTGTACTGACTGATACACCACGCAACTTGGCAATACGCGACAAAGTATCACCGCTCTTAACTTTATGATAGCGGATTGTACCGTCAGCCACTTGCGTGTCATGAGAACCGGCACGTTTCGAACCTTGAGTCCTCCTGAACGTATAGGTATCGGCTACGATATCTTGTTTCGGAAAGTCGAACATATAAATAGGATTGATTGCGATTCCGAGGAAACGGGTTTCAAAATGAAGATGAGAACCGGTTGAGCGTCCGGTATTACCACCTAATCCGATTACTTCACCGGCCTTGACCAGCTGATTTTCTTCAACCAGTTGTTTGGACAAGTGTCCGTATACAGTTTCCAATCCATTATCATGACGGATAACGACATACTTACCATATCCTCTGCGCTCATATTTCACAATACGCACTTTACCGTCGAAAGCTGCTACAATAGTATCACCGATATTTACTTTCAAGTCCAGACCGTTGTGCATTCTTCTCCAACGGGGACCGAAAGGCGAAGTGATTTTCGTGCTGGGAGTCGGCATGTGGAAACCTGTCAGGTCGATCGTGTAAGTATCAGGGATAATAGCGTTTCCGTAAGCGTGTACATACTGGTTGTTCCAGTTTGGATAGAGACTTAGGGCGGGATATTCCGACTGTTCGGCACGGATTTGCTTTTGCAATGCCAAAGAGTCTACTGTTTTTAATTTCTTGTCTATCGGTGCTTGACGAGCAATCTTTGTAGTCTTGTGAGAAAACTAACCATAGCCGCAACAGCTACCAATCCTGTTTTAATAATACAATTGAAATTCATTCGTTCTTTGTCAATTCAATTAATATTCGTCATTTGCATACAGGTAGTCAAATGTCGCCTGTTTGTAATCGAATATTTCTTCCGGTTTAAAAAATCTCGTTAACTCGATAGCTGCGGTCTCTGGAGAATCAGAAGCATGAACTATATTTTCCTGAAAGCTCATACTGTAATCCCCACGAATAGTTCCCGGGGCAGCCAGACGTCCATTTGTCGGACCCGCCAACGTACGGACAGTTTGAATAGCATCCACACCTTCGAAACAACAAACAATGACAGGAGCTGTCATCATGGAATCTTTCACTCTTTGAAAGAAAGGCTTGCTGCTCAAGTGGGCATAATGTTATAATTCATCAGTCAGTTGCATCATCTTCATGCCGGCCAACCGCAGTCCTTTGCGTTCAAAACGATGAAATCTCACCAACCAATCCCAACGTTGGAGGGTACAAGGCTTTTAAAATGACCAGCGTTTTTTCAAGCATGATATACGACTTTTCTAATGGTTAAACGATACATTTACTAAAAAAATTCCTCCAAAGGTAGCATTTTTCGATGAAACAACAAGAGAGTTATTAACTATTTTCTCAGATGATTAGCCGGAAATAAGACAAACATTCAGGCGTTAAATCCCTATGAATAGGGAGAATAGAAGCAAAATATGTTTTGCAACACATTCCCGCAAATAAACTGTATGTTTAACCGTTTTTCAACTAATGGCAGCCCAGTTAACATTCGTTTTCCGAAGTGGATTTGAGTTGCCGCCACAGTATTTCATTCTCCGGACTCTGTGCACCGGGGATCATGCTCTACAATATCTTCGGCAATATCGCACGGACGTATTGCAGCAATTGTCCGTCACGGGCAATATCCGCAATTTTCAAATCGAAGGCGACACCACTCTGCTGCGTCCCTTCCAAATCACCGGGACCGCGCAACTTCAAATCAGCTTCAGCTATTTCAAAGCCGTCATTTGTGCGTACCATTATCTCCAGTCGCTTACGAGTATCTTCGGTCAGTTTATAATTTGTCACCAGAATACAATAAGACTGGTCGGCGCCACGCCCTACCCGACCGCGCAACTGATGCAGTTGCGAAAGTCCGAAACGTTCGGCATTCTCTATAATCATCACCGAAGCATTCGGTACGTTCACGCCGACTTCGATCACTGTAGTGGCAACCATTATTTGCGCTTTGCCTGAAATGAAAAGTTGCATTTGTTCATCCTTTTCGGCAGCCTTCATTTTGCCGTGCACTTTACATACAGTACATTCGGGAAATTCTTCCAGGATATGCTGATAGCCTTCTTCGAGGTTCTTCAAGTCTATTTTCTCACTTTCCTTTATTAAAGGATAGACAATATAAACCTGCCGTCCTTCCTCAATCTGCTTGCGTACAGAGCGATACAGGCTTTCCCGGCGGTTGTCGAACTGGTGAACAGTAGCAATCGGTTTCCGTCCCGGAGGCAGCTCGTCAATGACAGAAACATCCAAGTCACCGTATAAAGTCATCGCCAACGTACGGGGAATAGGAGTGGCGGTCATCACCAGCACGTGAGGCGGTTGAATATTCTTACTCCAAAGGCGGGCACGTTGTGCCACGCCAAAACGATGTTGTTCGTCAATAACGACAAAACCGAGAGAAGAAAAATTAACGGTATCCTCAATAACCGCATGGGTCCCGATCAGTATTTTCACATCTCCTGTCAGCAAACCGGTGAGGATGGCTTCCCTCCTTTTTCCTTTGATAGAGCCCGTCAGCAGTTCGACGCGGATATCCATACCGAACAGTAACTCCTTAATCGTTTCGCAATGCTGGTTCGCTAATATTTCCGTAGGCGCCATCATGCAGGCCTGGTAGCCGTTATCCAACGCCAGCAGCATACTCATCAAGGCGACTAAAGTTTTCCCGCTACCTACATCTCCCTGCAAAAGACGGTTCATCTGCCGGCCGCTACCCACATCATTCCGTATTTCTTTCAGTACCCGTTTCTGTGCACCCGTCAACTGAAAAGGAAGGTTCTTTGTATAAAACGTGTTGAATACGTCGCCCACTTTTTCAAAGATATAGCCGCGATATCGTCTTTTGGCGGTCTTTCGCATAGCGGAGAATATTCAGCTGCACATAAAAGAGTTCCTCGAATTTAAGCCTATATTGCGCCCGGCGTAATAAATCGGGATTAGTCGGGAAATGGATATTCCGCAGAGCCTCTGTCAAAGGCATCAAGTGATGTTCCGACAACAATTTGGAAGAGAGAGTTTCAGGCAGAGGCTCCTGTATCTGCTGAATCACCAGTTGCCATCATCTTCTCTATCGCATGAGAGTTGAGGAAACTGCGCTTCATTTTCTCCGTCGTATTGTAATAAGGTTGCAATCCCACGGAAGAGAGTTTCAAATCATCCGACTTGTCTACATCGGGATGCGCTACATTGATACGTCCGTTGAACACGGTCGGCTTGCCGAAGATGATATATTCTTCGTGAAGTTTGTATTTGCCTAAGATGTACTTTATTCCTTGAAACCACACCAGATCCACTACACCCGTCCCATCCGAAAAATGCGCAGTCAAGCGACGCTGCCGTCCTTCACCAATGGTTTCGAAACCGAGAATTTCTCCTTTCAACTGGATATACGGCATATTGCCATCTATTTCGTGAATGTAATAGATGCGGCTCCGGTCAACATATTTATAAGGGAAATAATAAATTAAATCGTGCAAAGAGTAGATTCCAAGCTCCTTATTTAATATAGCGGCCCTCTGAGGACCTACACCGGAGATAAACTTTATGTCTCGTGTGACTAAATCGAACATTTACAAAAGTGCACTCCCTATTTTTAAATCGAAAGGGGTCGTTATTTTTATATTCTCACGGTTACCTGCTGCAAGATGCACGGGTACTCCCATTGCTTCCACAACCGAGGCGTCATCAGTAAAGAACGGAGTAAATTCCTGCTCATAAGCCTGCTTCAATAGTTCGACGTCAAAGACTTGCGGCGTCTGCACCAATTTATAATCATTGCGGCTCACAGTCTCGCTTCCGACTTCCGTTAAATGGCGCAGCGTTTCAACTACATCAACAACCGGAATCACCGCTTTGTGCTGTTCCGCCAAATCATAACAACGACGGATCACTTCTACCGAGACAAACGGACGGACACCGTCGTGCACTCCCACCAGCCCGGGAGCCTGCACCAATGCCAAACCGTTCTTCACCGAATGGAAACGAGTTTCTCCTCCGTCTGCCACCCGATGTTCCACATCGAAATCGTGTTCCCGACAGAGCTGCTTCCAAAAGTCCTGCTGCTCCCGTGGAAGGACTAAAATAAGTTGAATTGCCGCATCATACTTCCGGAAAACTTCCAGTGTATGCATCAATACAGGTTTACCGCCGACAGGAAGGAATTGTTTGGGGAGGTCACTTCCCATTCGCAAGCCCTTTCCACCGGCGACAATGATTACATATTTCTTCATGGACGGTTTAGCGTTTAACGCACATCGCTTCTACCAGTTCGTCTACTTTTTCTTTACCTACCAACAGGTCAACGATTGTCAAGGCAAATTCCATAGCAGCGCCCGGTCCCATACCCGTAATGATATTTCCGTCACGAACAACCGGAGCATCAATACATTCGGCACCTTCCAGATATTGCTCGAAGCTAGGATAGCAAGTCGCCTTCTTCCCTTTCAGCAGACCCAGCTTGCCCAGTACCATCGGAGCAGCACAAATAGCGGCAATCGGTTTGTTCTTGGCGGCGAAATCGAGAATCAATCTACGCAATCCTTCGTGCTTATCAAGCGTAGCTGCTCCCGGCATTCCTCCCGGCAACAACAAAAGTTCAGCATCAAAGAAATCACAATTCTCGAAGTTGATATCGCAAAGAACGGATACATCATGTGCTCCTACTACAATTTCATCCGGTGTAACGGATACGATTTCTACATTCAGTCCGGCACGTCTTAGCGTGTCAATAGCAGTAAAGGCTTCAATTTCTTCAAACCCATCTGCAAAAAAAGCGTATACAGTTCCCATAATCCTATATTTTTGGTTAATGATACTATCTCAAGTTAAAATAATAAGTGATTGTTCCTGTCTGGTTGGTCACTCCGTCCACTGTATTGAAACGAGCTTTCCTGGCCGCATCTTCGGCGGCTTTCCGCAAAGCAGAGTTTACAGTATTCGTTTGAGGGTTAATGCTGGTTGCAACAACCTGTCCTGCAGGATTCACGGTAATGTTCACCACCACACGTCCTTCTTCCTGCACATTGTAAGCAGGCTTGGGCAAACTGCCCGTACCTAAAGAACGTCCGCCAAGGTCAAATGTTCCATAACCTCCGGTTCCGGTTTTCGCTCCGGTGGAAGAATTACCTTCCTTACTGCCTTCCGTTCCCGTGCCACCGGCTGATGTCCCCTTGTTCTCTGTCATTTGTGAACCTTTGCCGAAAGCACCGGCCACTTTTTTTCTCGCGGCCTCTTCGGCAGCTTTACGTTCACGTTCCGCTTTTTCCTCCGCCAGCCGTTTCGCTTCCGCAGCTTTCTCGGCCTCGGTCTTCTCCGGCTTCTTCACAGGCTTTTTCGGTTTCACTACTTCTTTCGGTTTTACCGTTTCCTTCTTGGGCTCCTCCGTCTTCGGTTTCAGAGTGACGGTTTCTTCTTCGGTCTGCGTCAACAAATCCTGTTCCGAAGGGAGTTCCGGCTGGGTCTGAGCAGGAGCCTCTTCGTCCAACACATCGACATCGACCAACGATGGGTCGTCAAAGCCACGCGCAGCATCCACATTTCCCATCATCACAGGCACTCCGCCTGCATCTTCATCCGGTTGGGGGACAGTAAAGCTCACCAGAATCAAAAGAGCAATCACTGCCACGTGCACCAACAATGCACCCAACGCTCCTACGTATTCACCCTTTTTTCTTCTGTCCATCGTTCTTCTTATTTATTTTCCGGCGGGCGTGTAGCCAGCACCATCTTAAAATGATTCTCATTCGCAATGTTCAGCACCCGCACTATTTCACGGTAAGGCACTGATTCATCCGCATATAATGCCACATACATTTCAGGCTCCTTCTCCGCACAGCTCTGCAAGAAGGGAGTCAGTTCGTTCAAGGTGTACAGCTTCTCCTTCTCATTGCCGAAAGCGGCATAGAAGTTCAGGTCTTTATCGATAACGACTCTTGTCAGCGGTTTGGCCGAAGTCTGCTGCTTGCCTTGCGGCAACAGCACTTTTATGGCATTGGGCGACACCACCGTAGAGGTTATCATAAAGAATATCAGCAACAGGAAGATGACGTCCGTCATGGAAGCCATACTGAAATTGGGCGATACTCTATTTCTTCTTTTTAATCCCACGTTTATGAGTTATTATAAAGTTATAAGTTCGGGGAATACGAATCACTTCTGAGCCGGTTCGTTCAACAAGTCCATAAATTCCATTGTACGAGATTCCATTTTATTTACCACACGGTCTACCAGCATCACCAGATAATTGTAGGCAAACATAGCAATGATACCGACAATCAGACCACCGACCGTAGTAATCATAGCTTCATAGATACCACCAGAAAGCAAAGTGATATCAATGTTTCCGCTTCCGGCATTCGCCATTTCGTAGAATGCACGTACCATACCGGTCACCGTACCGAGGAATCCGAGCATCGGAGCACCTCCGGAGATAGTTGCCATTACAGTCAATCCTTTTTCCAGCTTTGCCACTTCAATATTACCTACATTCTCAATAGCTACCTGCACATCGTTGATAGGACGTCCCAGACGGCTGATTCCTTTCTCAATCA
>VOFH01003801.1_pt1 | contig 43330 bp, 75 predicted proteins | sample 5384091 | NCBI WGS metagenome assembly VOFH01 (sample SAMN12384727, study PRJNA508395) | human gut metagenome | isolation source: healthy gut G | host: Homo sapiens
AGTAACAGGGTGTCACTCCTATTACTAACAATAAATAATTGCATAAAACAAAGTAATGAGTTGAGTATAACCGTTACCAACATCATTCTTGTAATCAACAATTTGTTGTATTGCTTTTCTCCTAGGTGAGACGTCTAATGTTTTTAATTCGACCTGAACTACCGGAATACCATTAATAAGAATAGCTCGACATCATATCGATGGTTACTGCTCTCCTGTATTTATTCTCAATTGATTGATAACCTCATATTCATTCTTACACCCAGTCTTTTATGTTCACTAATGTATAATGTAGAGAGTGCCATCTCACGTTGAAAAATAATTTTCACTCAGCAAACTCGAAGCGGCAAATACATCAGGTGTTATAATTTCAGCTTTCAGCTGTTCAAATTCGTTTTCAGTCAGCCTTACCCGGTTGAGAGACTCAAACTTTTCTCGAAGTTTTGTTCAAGAGAGTTTCTATCACGAATATCTTTGCGATAGGAGTATTTGAGTTCTTCTAATATCCAAATATTTAGATGTAATGCTATTTTATGAGAAAGGTAATATTTTTTTGATCTCTGTTTTACTTCGAAGTGAATAAATGTGAAAAATGAGAAAAAGGTATGTTTTTTTCATCTCCATTTTCGTTTAATGGTTTTTTAGAATTAACTGCGCATCCAGTTAGAACCACAATCGGAACAGCCGCAACTGTTTGCATTCTCCCAAGTTGTGTCTTTCAATTGTTCCATTGTCCTACCATATTTCTCATTGATGGCAGCAAGATTTGTTAATTTAAAGTTCATTTCTTTGAGTATTAATGATGATATATCTGTTTATGGTAAGGATAATTAACCGTATTTTTTTGTTGGATGCTTCCAAAAGCAACTAAAAAAACGGATTAGATTATAGGAAATCTTTTGTTCCACAACTCTCTCGAGAAGAGTGCATAGCCCAACAAGGAAATTCCCACTTTTACCCATCTCATTTCTGTCTGGGTCTGTAAAAGGCGCTAATTCTGCCTGTTTACATAAGTCTTGAAATACTGCTGAGGATAAAGCAGTGGTAGCATAGTGCATATTGGCGTCATATTTAATCGTTATACCTTTGTTGATTACAGGTGAGCAAGTCGGATCTTCACATTCCCTATAATTGGGATGAGTAGCAAAGATACGTTCAGCGATACGGTAAAAAAAATTATGCAGCATTTTTATCATATCATCCTCGTCTCCGTTCATGCTTTAGTCAATACATTCCTAAAGAATGGAGTATCCGCCCCTCCTAATGCAGAATTTGTTTCTTCTTCCGCATCGAAGAAAGCTACCATGTTGCTTTGCGTTGTTTTTTGCATTTGTTTCCATCAGGGCATGATGGGCTGCGTAAACCATCGTCCTATCATCCATGAAGTTGTCAATGCACGGATTTTTGTAATCATACACGTATAGGAATTACGTTTGTATATATCTCTGTTCGTAATAAATTTCCACCAGAATACGTAGGGCATACCGGTTCAAGTATCCAACCTTTGCATCGCGTATCCGACAGATAACAAGGGGAGGATAGATCGATGTTGTCCGTTTTTATACCTTTCTCTTTTCTTTGTTCATGAGAAGACCAGTCCTTAATAGCTCCATGTATGGCGTACCGTTGGTTGTTGCGTAGCAGATATATTTGGTCGGCTATGTTTGCGCCCATAACCATTCGCAAATTTTTTTAATTTGCGGGATGTCATGAACGGTTCTTCGCTGTGAAATAGTATTTAGACATAGTCTATTCCTTCCTTTATGGCACGTTCAAAAGTCGATTTGATACCTGTTTGGTCTATGTCTATCGACATTACGGCTTTCCCTTTTATGTGCTCGTTGCAATAAATGCGGTTTAAATTGCGGGCTTCCGTCATATAAAGGGTATATGTGCATCTTTTGACCGCTTTTCCTTTCTTGTTTGTAAGTGTTACGTTTTCTATCAATGTCGTTACATCATCTATACGGTGATTCTGCATATATTCGAGTGCACCGGAGATTTCAAGTAGTTTGTCCCCTCTCTCCATCATAACTTTTAGATAGTTTTTTCCCTTCCGGACCATTCATGGTTTCGTTGAATAAAGACCGCATGGCTTTCTCGTCTTCGTCATTGTTTTCTTCCGGTGGATTGAAAGGGTTGACTGTAGTGTCTATCGGGACATGAGATGTAAGCGTTGTGCCATATTGGACAGTACTGTTATTCTTTTGATAATGAGAAAATATATAAGCCAATAGGCTATCATTGCTACCCAACCGAGAAATAGCATGGCTATGCAACTGAGTACTTTTATCCGTTTGGATACCGGGATATTTTTCCATGCATGGATGGCTGTGAAAATATCCAATGCGACTAAAATGATGCCTAAAATCAGTAATACTCTGCCATGATGTATAATAAAAAAGTGTCCCCGATTGTTAATCCGAATCGGGGACACTTTTTAGTGCATATTGCCCAATAAAAGCGTTTATGTATGTGTTTATTCTTGCTTCGCATCTTTTTTTATTTCTTTTGAATAGGGCGAGAAGAAGTCAAATTCTAAAATAGTGGATATTCTAGCTAATGTGTCGGTGTCCACTGAATATTTATCGAATATTTTATATACGTTTGTTCTGCTGCATGACAGACGCTGGGGTCAGCTACACAACAGTCCGTTGTCGTTTTTTCCTTCCTTACTTGTGTAAGTCTTTCTTTATGACCTTTACTTTATAGTTGAATGAGCGGTCATTTCACTTGCAATAAGGGTATTTGTTGCCTTATTCTTCCTACATTCTTGTGATAATACAGCATTGTTCTTTGGTTGGATATTAGTTATTTCTATGAGCTCACTATTGTGAGCTGAAAGGCTAACGCTAGTGGATATATATGTCCATTGATGTTAGCTTATTTGTTCACATTAGTGAGCTCTTGTAAATATCAAGAGCTTTTTACTGAGAATGTTAAGAAAGTATCTGTGGAATGACTATATGTTAAATGATGAGACACCTGAGAGCATAAGTGTAACCCTCAGGCTTGCTATCATAACTGAAAAGCCGATGAATAAAGGAATGCAGGTGATTTATGAGAGTATGAGGGTAAAATGCGCAAAACTTTTTTTTAGTTGGCTTTTTCTTTCTCTTCTTCCTGCGGGATGCGGAAAGCTGTATAAAGTTCGAGTATGGCGGCAATTGTAAGACAAGCAATCCATTCGTTACCACGTGTTGTGAACATGAATGCTCCGGTGAGAATCAGGGCTAATGCTCCGAATATTTGTTGAATGCGTAAACGTTTCAAAGTTTTGCTTTTTACCTTTGATGGGTGTGTTCACTTGTGCCAGTGCGATAAAACCGGCACCGACAGTGTATATGTAGGGAGCATACGCCCATCCGGTGATAAATACGGCAGCTCCGGCAAGAGCCATTATGGCGCCGACAACGAACAGTGCGGGTATTAATTGTTTCATTCTCTATTCTTCTTCAAAACGTAAATATCTTCGTTGGGTTTCTTCATCAAGTACTTTTCGCGGGCTATCTGTTCGATTGCATCCGGATTGGTACTTATTTCGTTGAGGCGTTTCGTATTTTCTTCATAATCTGTGCGATACTTTTCTATTTCTTCTTTTAGCTGACTGATTTCGCGTTCATATCCGAGACGGCGCACCAAACTGTTCTCATCCAGAAAACCTATGATGACAGCGAATGCGACAATGGTAATAAGATACTTCCGTCTGCATATGAAATTCCAAATACTGATTAGCTTACTCATAACCTACCTTTATAAATATCCGCAAAGATAAAACTAATAACTTAAAAACTTATCTCTTCCGCTTTAAAACTTCTTTCTCTATCCCTTATTACTTATCACTTTTTTATGTACTTTTGCACTGAAAGCAAAAAATAAAGAAAAATAGAGGAATCCCGGATATGGAAAACTATATTGTATCAGCCCGTAAATATCGTCCGTCTACTTTCGAATCGGTGGTGGGACAACGGGCGCTGACCACTACGCTGAAAAATGCGATTGCTACTCAGAAACTTGCTCATGCTTATTTGTTCTGCGGACCGCGCGGAGTCGGAAAGACTACGTGCGCACGTATCTTTGCCAAAACCATTAACTGCATGACACCTACTGCTGATGGCGAAGCTTGCAATCAGTGTGAGTCTTGTGTGGCTTTTAATGAACAACGGTCGTACAATATCCATGAACTGGATGCTGCTTCCAATAATTCGGTGGACGATATCCGCCAACTGGTGGAGCAGGTGCGTATCCCGCCACAGATCGGTAAATATAAGGTATATATTATCGATGAGGTACATATGCTCTCCGCGTCTGCTTTCAATGCTTTTCTGAAAACGCTGGAAGAGCCTCCCCGTCACGCCATCTTTATTTTGGCTACAACGGAGAAACATAAGATTCTTCCGACCATTCTTTCCCGTTGCCAGATTTATGATTTCAACCGGATTAGCGTGGAAGATACTGTGAATCACCTTTCTTATGTCGCTTCAAAAGAAGGAATTACGGCAGAGCCGGAAGCATTGAATGTGATTGCCATGAAGGCGGACGGTGGTATGCGCGATGCTTTGTCTATTTTCGACCAGGTGGTAAGTTTTACCGGAGGTAATATCACATACAAGAGTGTAATTGATAATCTGAATGTACTTGATTACGAATATTATTTCCGTCTGACCGATTCTTTTCTTGAAAATAAGGTAAGTGATGCATTGTTACTTTTCAATGATGTGTTGAACAAAGGTTTTGACGGGAGTCATTTTATAACCGGTTTGTCTTCTCATTTCCGTGATTTGCTGGTAGCTAAAGATGCAGTGACATTGCCTTTGTTGGAAGTAGGAGCGAGCATACGCCAACGCTATCAGGAGCAGGCACAGAAATGTCCGTTGCCTTTTTTGTATCGGGCGATGAAGCTCTGTAATGAGTGTGATTTGAATTATCGTGTCAGCAAAAATAAGCGTTTGCTGGTAGAACTGACCTTAATACAGGTTGCGCAGCTTACCATTGAGGGGATGATGTGAGTGGTGGGCGTAGCCCTAAAAAGACTATAAAACCCGTATTCACCCAACCTGCCGCAGCACAGCAACCGCAGGTGACTTCTGCTGCTTCAGCGTCTCAGACTGCTGTTCATCAACAAACGCCTGTTCGTCAGCCGCAGACACCTGTAGCAGCGCAGGTGGTATCATCGTCTACATCATCATCATCTTCTTCTTCTTCGAATTCCACTACTTCCGTTCCGTCTCAAAGTGCGGGAATTGCTCAGAGAGGGCAGGGAGAACGGAAGATTCCTGTCATGAAGATGTCCAGCCTGGGGTATCTATCAAGAATCCGCAGCGTGATCAGGTTACTCAGAAAGAAATGATGCCACAGCCTGGTAAAGTACAACAGACTGTAGAAGAGGATTTTATCTTTAATGACCGTGATTTGAATTTCTATTGGCAGCAGTATGCCGGTCAGTTACCGAAAGAGGAAGATTCTCTTACGAAACGTATGCAGATGCTTCATCCGGTACTGCTCAATAACTCGACGACTTTTGAGGTAGTAGTGGACAATGAGATTGCTGCAAAGGATTTCAGAAATCTGATTCCTGAATTGCAGAATTATCTTCGTGTCCAGTTAAAGAATAGTAAAGTGGTGATGACAGTGCGGGTTAGTGAACCAACAGAAACGGTACGTCCCGTCGGCCGTGTAGAAAAGTTTCAGATGATGGCTCAAAAGAATCAGGCATTAATGCAGTTGAAAGACGAGTTCGGATTGGAATTGTACTAGTCCTTAATGGAGGGGTATAAAAATGAGCCACATTCGATTGATTATTGTTTGATAAGAAATCGGATGGGCTCTTGGTCTTAATGTAATCTGTTGTTCATGCGGTTTTCATATCCGTCTGAAGGCATTTTTTGTAAGGCATGACAATCCACAAGATAATATAGATGATTACACCAGCGAAAGCTGTGAAGAATGTGGCTAATACGTATACGATTCTTAGTAAAGTTGGGTCCCATCCAAAATATTCGGCTATTCCGGCACATACACCTGCAATCATTCGATTGGAAGATCGGGTCAGTTTCTTTTCATTTTCCATATTTATTGTATAATTGTTTAGTATAAGTTTGTTACTTATCAGAGTTTACTTTATCTATTGTTTATGACTTTTATGGGGATGAGTTCTTTCCATGATCTAATCGATAAAAAGTGCTTTGCGCAAAGATATAATAATTAGTTGGTATAATTCTATTTCTTATATTTTTCTTCTGCCTGATGCCCTCTATATAAATTCTATAAATAAATATGGGAGCGAGTTACTCATAGATGTTATTTTCGTATAAAGACTAATTCTGTGAGCGGAATTCATTGGGAGTACAACCCGTAACCCGTTTGAACATCCGGCTTAGATGCTGCGGATATTGGAATCCCAATCTGTAAGCAATTTCACTTGTAGTCTTGTCTGTTGCCAGCAAATCCTCTTTGGCGCGTTCGATCAGTTTATTTTGGATATATTCCGAGGCGGTTTGTCCCGTCTGTTTTCTAATCATATCTCCGAAATAGTTGGCTGATAGAAATACTTTGTCGGCAAAGTATTTAACGGTAGGTAATCCCTCTCGTAGTGGAGTCTCGTTGTCGAAATACTCATCCAGCAACCGCTCGAAACGGACGATGATGTCTTTGTTCACTTCTTCGCGTGTTGCGAACTGTCGTTCGTAGAAACGCATACAATAATCGAGCAGTAGTCCGATATTGGCACAAATTAACCGACGGCTGTGCTTGTCTATATTGTGTTTCAGTTCTATTTCAATCTTATGCAGGCAATCCATCACGGTCTCCCGTTCCTCCTCTGAAAGGTGTAGTGCCTCACGGGTTTCGTAGGAAAAGAAAGAATAGTTCTTGATCTCCTGACCGAGTGCCGTGCCACGAATCAGATCGGGGTGAAACAGGATGCCATGAGCGTTTGGTTGGACATCTTTAATCATCTTTGTCTCTACTATTTGGCCTGGAGCAAAGCTGACAATCGTACCATCCTGATAGTCGTAACTCTGACGCCCATACATGATATTCCCGCAGTAGGTATCTTTCAGGTAAAGAGCATATACACCGTAGTTGATTTTGCAATGTTCCGGCCATTGCGTTGCTTTTGACAGATCAACAACACTAACCAACGGGTGTCGTGTTTCAAGTCCGAAAAGTTTGTTGTATTTATCTATCTCATCAAGTTTAATAACCTCTTCCATAATCCTTTCTTTAATTTTCTTTATCGCAAATATAACTTATTTCATTTGAATTATGTATGACTTTATTACAGAATCGAGGATTTGGGTACAAATATCAGTAAATCATATACAAGCTCACTCGTTTTATCGCAGTAAATTTGCAATCAGAAGTTTAACAATGAAAAAACGAAATGATTATGAATAAACTCCTATTATTTTCAGTATTCAGTATTTTAACACTCAATGTTATGGCACAGGAAAAGATAGTACAGACGGCAGGACGCGACCAGTTAGGAACGTTTGCCCCCAAGTTTGCGGAACTCAATGACGATGTCCTCTTTGGAGAAGTTTGGAGCCGCACCGATAAACTCAGTCTGCGTGACCGCAGTTTAGTAACCATTACCTCTCTTATCAGTCAGGGAATCACGGACAATTCGCTCGTATATCATCTTCAGTCAGCAAAGAAGAACGGCATCACCCGTACGGAGATCGCAGAGATTATCACTCACATAGGTTTCTATGCAGGTTGGCCGAAGGCGTGGGCAGCGTTCAATTTGGCAAAAGGGTATGGTCTGAAGATACTGCTGGTGAAGATGCCAAAGCAGCTTTCCAGCGTGAGATGATTTTCCCCATCGGGGGAACCTAATACAGCCTATGCGCAGTATTTTATTGGTAACAGCTATCTTGCTCCGGTTTCGCGCGAGCAGGTGAACATCTCTAACGTTACTTTTGAGCCGCGTTGCCGCAATAACTGGCATATCCACCGTGCGACGAAAGGTGGCGGACAGATGCTTATTGGTGTAGCTGGTCGCGGCTGGTATCAGGAAGAAGGCAAACCGGCGGTGGAGATTCTGCCTGGCACGGTTATTCATATTCCTGCTAACGTGAAACACTGGCACGGAGCTGCTGCTGACAGTTGGTTTGCTCATTTGGCTTTCGAGGTTTCCGGCGAAAACACTTCCAATGAGTGGCTTGAATCGGTTACGGATGAAGAGTACGATAAACTCGAACGGACTAAGTAATGATTTTTGCTAATTCTGTTTTATCTTTTAAAAAGTAATAATATGACTACCGAGGAATTTAAGGAATATGTAAAGACGCGCAAGGCGCTCAATACAGAAGAAATACATCGTTTGATGGATGATATGAGCAATGAGGCAAGACGTATCACCTTTCAGCTGAATACAGCATATCATACACCGGACGAAGTGCGCCGATTACTCTCCGGGTTGTTCGGTTATCGGGTTCCGTCGTCGCTCCGTGTCTTTCCACCGTTTTATACGGATTTCGGTAAGAATATTGTCGTTGGTGAGGGTGTGTTTATTAATGCTTGTTGTCATTTTCAGGATCATGGTGGCGTGACTATTGGCGACGGTTGCCAAATCGGGCATAACGTCGTTTTGCTACACTTAATCACGGGTTGGTTCCGAAAGACCGTAAAACGACTTATCCTGCACCTATTGTACTCGGTAGGAATGTATGGATAGGTTCTAACGCGACGATTCTTCAGGGAGTGACTATCGGTGATAATGCCGTTGTAGGTGCCGGAGCTGTGGTAACGAAAGATGTGGCAGCGAATACGGTTGTAGGTGGTGTTCCTGCACATTTTATCAAAGTAATAGAAGAATGAAAATGTCTGTGGGGTTACTCCATCGTGGCAATGTTTAAACTAATTAGTGATAAGAAATATTTAAAATTTAAATAAAATGAAACAGATTATATTCATATTTATGAGTCTCCTTTGCTTTAGCTGTTCATCAAAAGCGCAAAACCAGACAGCAGATGCCAATGTACGATCTGATAAGAAAATCCTAGTCGCCTACTTTTCCTGTACTGGAACTACAGAAAAAGTAGCTGATGTCATTGCAAAAACGGTTGGCGGCAAACTTTATAAGATAACTCCCGCTACAGCCTATACCTCGGCAGATCTCGACTGGAACAACAAAAGTAGTCGTAGCTCAATTGAAATGACGACTGAAAATTCACGTCCGGAATTGGGTGGAGATGTGCTTGATTTGAAAGATTATGATGTGGTATTTCTCGGTTACCCGATATGGTGGAATTTATGCCCGCGTCCGGTCAATACATTCCTTGAGAAATATGATTTTTCCGGTAAAACCGTTATTCCATTCGCTACTTCGGAGGAAGCTCGATAGCTAACAGTGTAAAACAGCTCAAGAAACTTTATCCCAAAATCGTATGGGGAGAAAGCCAGTTGCTGAACGGAAGTGGCAAGCGGGAGAGTGGGCAAGACAAGTAATCAGGTAACTGCATGGAAGACTGTCTGTTTTCAAATCTATTCTATGAATTGATTCTTGTTTCAAACAAATGGCGAGATAAATAAAACAAAACACCCGATTTTACTTATGGGGTAAAATCGGGTGTGTCTTTTGTAATTTGCTGATAATCAGTATCTATTGCGGTGCGTACGGGACTCGAACCCGTGACCCCATGCGTGACAGGCATGTATTCTAACCAACTGAACTAACGCACCAAATTTTAATTGGATTAACTCATTTCTATTCTCTTTACTTCTTAATGAAAGAAGCGGTGCGTACGGGACTCGAACCCGTGACCCCATGCGTGACAGGCATGTATTCTAACCAACTGAACTAACGCACCAGAATTTCAATTTATTAATCTGCATCTCTCTCGATTGCGGGTGCAAAGGTAGTTGTTTTTTGTAAACCTGCAAGCGTTTTGAGAAAAGTTTTTTTCAAGAAAAAACAAGAAAAATGCTTAGTGTCTCATTTTGAGTACTTTTGTAATGAAAAAAAATATTCGTTTTTCTTCTCTTCGGATAGTGACGGTATCTGATCGTTATAGTGACGCTATCACGATGGAATACCGTCACTATCCGAAGGCAATGGCATCACTATCCTAAAGTTTGTCATTCTTTTCATTGAAAATAATTCTCGATATCTTTCTATCTGTAAGAAATCATCGTTTTTATATCAACTTTCTGCTTGAATAATTCGTAATTTTGCAATAAATCGTTATTTTTGCGGACTAAAATTAGAAAGGTAGAAAATAATCTGCCTGGAATCGTTAATTAGTAAGAAAGAATGATGACAACAGCCAAACTGTTATTGCACTGTCCCGACAAACCGGGAATCCTAGCGGAAGTGACAGACTTTATTACGGTAAACAAAGGAAATATTATCTATTTGGATCAGTATGTAGATCATGTAGAGAACATCTTCTTCATGCGTATTGAATGGGAACTGAAAGACTTTCTGGTTCCGCAGGAAAAAATTGAAGATTATTTCAGAACACTCTACGGGCAAAAATATGAAATGGATTTTCGTCTTTATTTCTCTGATGTAAAACCACGTATGGCTATTTTCGTATCCAAGCTGTCACACTGTCTTTTCGATATGCTGGCCCGGTATACGGCAGGAGAGTGGAATGTAGAGATACCTCTTATTATAAGTAATCATCCGGATTTGCAGCACGTAGCAGAGCGTTTCGGAATTCCTTTCTATCTGTTCCCTATCACCAAGGAGACGAAAGAAGAACAGGAGCGCAAAGAGATGGAACTGCTTGCCAAACATAAGATTACATTTATTGTATTGGCACGCTATATGCAGGTGATCTCCGAGCAGATGATTAATGCTTATCCGAATAAGATTATCAATATTCATCACTCTTTCCTTCCTGCGTTTGTAGGGGCGAAGCCTTACCACGCAGCTTTCCAGAGAGGGGTAAAAATTATTGGTGCAACTAGTCACTATGTAACGACAGAATTGGATGCCGGGCCGATTATTGAACAGGACGTGGTGCGTATTACTCATAAGGACGCTATTGAAGATCTTGTAAATAAAGGAAAGGATTTGGAAAAAATCGTTCTTTCGCGTGCAGTGCAGAAGCACATCGAGCGCAAAGTCTTGGCTTATAAAAATAAAACAGTAATATTTAGCTGATGAAAGTAGCAGTTGTAAAATACAATGCCGGCAATATTCGTTCTGTGGATTATGCTTTAAAGCGGTTGGGGGTAGAAGCGGTGATTACTGCTGATAAAGAAGAACTCCAATCGGTCGATAAAGTTATTTTTCCCGGAGTGGGAGAGGCGGAAACTACCATGAACCACTTGAAGGCAACGGGACTGGACGAACTGATTAAAAATCTCCGTCAGCCTGTATTGGAATTTGTCTCGGTATGCAGTTGATGTGCCGGCATTCCGAAGAAGGAGAGGTCGATTGTTTGAATATCTTTGATGTGGACGTGAAGCGTTTTGTTCCGCAGAAACATGAAGATAAAGTGCCGCACATGGGATGGAACACCATTGGCAAACGAATAGCAAATTGTTTGAAGGATTCACCGAAGAAGAGTTTGTCTATTTTGTGCATAGCTTCTATGTGCCGACCTGCGACTTTACTGCTGCTATAACTGACTATATTCATCCGTTCAGTGCTGCGTTGCATAAAGATAACTTTTATGCTACCCAGTTCCATCCGGAGAAAAGCGGCAAGACAGGAGAGAAGATTCTGACAAATTTCTTGAACCTCTGCCGGTAACAGTATGGATGATGTGTCATGAAAAACATTTCGATGTTTGAAATAAATATTTAGTGAATCGTCAAATAGTAAATAAATAGATGATAGAAATTATTCCAGCCATTGATATTATTGACGGAAAGTGCGTACGCCTTTCCCAGGGAGATTACGATAGTAAAAGGTGTATAATGAGAACCCGGTGGAAGTTGCTAAAGGAGTTTGAAACGAACGGTGTTCGCAGGCTTCATGTGGTAGACTTGGACGGTGCTTCTTCTCATCATGTCGTTAACTATCGGGTGTTGGAACAGATTGCGATACGCACTTCTCTTGTCATAGATTTTGGTGGAGGAGTAAAGAGTGATGAAGATTTGAAAATTGCTTTTGAGAGCGGTGCGCAGATGGTAACCGGAGGAAGCATTGCAGTGAAAGACCCGGAATTATTCTGTCATTGGCTGGAAATATACGGCAGTGAGAAGATCATTTTGGGAGCAGATGTAAAAGATCATAAGATAGCCGTCAATGGTTGGAAAGACGAAAGTTCCTGTGAGCTTTTTCCATTTCTTGAAAATTATATGGATAAAGGTATACGAAAAGTAATCTGTACGGATATTAGCTGTGACGGAATGTTGAGTGGGCCTTCTATTGATTTGTATAAGGAGATGCTGGCTAAATTCCCCGACCTTTATCTGATGGCTAGTGGCGGGGTGAGTAAGATGGATGATATTGTTGCCTTGGATGAGGCCGGTGTTCCCGGAGTTATTTTCGGTAAGGCATTATACGAAGGACATATTACCTTACAAGATTTGAGAATCTTTCTATAATTGCATATCAGAATATACCTTATATAATAAGGAGAAGTTATATAAGAGGATTTGATGTAATAAGAAAAATTTAAGAAGCGAGCTTCAGGAATATAGATTATAAATTGTTGAACAATAAATAAAAGTAGGATTGTGTTAGCAAAAAGAATAGTACCTTGTCTGGATATAAAAGACGGACAAACCGTGAAAGGAACGAATTTTGTCAATTTGCGCCAAGCCGGTGATCCGGTAGAGTTAGGCCGTGCTTACAGTGAACAAGGAGCAGATGAACTTGTTTTCCTGGATATTACTGCAAGCCATGAGGACGTAAGACTTTTACGGAATTGGTAAAACGAATTGCTGCTAATATCAATATCCCATTTACCGTAGGGGGTGGAATCAATGAATTAAGTGATGTAGACCGTCTGCTGAATGCAGGGGCAGATAAGATTTCTATCAATTCTTCCGCTATCCGCAATCCTCAGTTGATTGACGAGATAGCAAAGAATTTCGGTTCGCAAGTCTGTGTGTTGGCAGTAGATGCCAAACAAACCGAGAATGGTTGGAAATGTTACCTGAATGGAGGACGTATCGAAACGGATAAAGATCTGTTCGAGTGGACAAAGGAGGCACAGGAACGCGGAGCGGGAGAGATTCTCTTCACGAGCATGAATCACGATGGGGTGAAGGCCGGCTATGCGAACGATGCACTTGCCGCTTTGGCGGATCAGCTTTCTGTTCCTATCATTGCTTCGGGGGGTGCGGGCAGTAAGGAGCACTTCCGTGATGTCTTTTTACAAGGAAAAGCAGATGCGGCATTGGCAGCCAGCGTTTTTCATTTCGGAGAAATTAAAATTCCCGATTAAAATCGTATCTTTGCGGCGAAGGAATAACCATTATAATGCGTAAATATGTTTTCCATGCGGATGAATAAATTAAGATAAATTGAATGCAAAAAATGGAATAGAACATAATTTGGAATAGTAATTAGAACTTATATAAAAATGGAATTGGATTTCGATAAAATGAACGGACTATCGTTCCGGCTATCAATGATACAGGACAACGAGACACAAAGTCTTGATGCTGGGCTTCATGAATAAGGAAGCTTATGATAAAACGGTAGAAACCGGAAAAGTGACATTCTTTAGCCGTACCAAGAATCGTCTGTGGACAAAAGGCGAAGAAAGCGGTAACTTCCTTCATGTGGTTTCTATCAAGGCCGATTGCGACAATGATACGCTACTCATCCAGGTTAACCCGGCAGGGCCCGTGTGCCATACTGGTACAGATACCTGTTGGGGCGAGAAAGAATGAAGAACCTGTTATGTTCCTGAAAGCATTGCAGGATTTCATCGACAAACGTCATGAAGAAATGCCCGCAGGTTCTTATACTACCAGCCTGTTCGAGTCGGGAATCAACAAGATCGCTCAGAAAGTAGGTGAGGAAGCTGTGGAAACAGTGATCGAAGCTACCAATGGAACAAACGAACGCCTGATCTATGAAGGAGCCGACCTTATTTATCACATGATTGTATTGCTGACTTCAAAAGGCTATCGGATCGAAGACCTTGCTCGTGAATTGCAGGAAAGGCATAGCAGTACATGGAAGAAGCATTAATAAGTAAGGATTAGAAATTAAAAATTAAAGCGGGAGTCGGCATGGATGACGGGGCGTTGATACGATATAAGAACGTAGAAATCCATCAACAGGAACTCTGTGTGCTAAGTGATGTAAATCTGGAATTGCACAAAGGAGAGTTCGTCTATCTGATCGGAAAAGTAGGTTCGGGAAAGACGAGTCTGCTCAAGACCCTTTATGGCGAACTGGATGTAATTGACGGTGAAGCGGAAGTGCTGGGCTATAATATGCGATCTATCAAACGTAAGCATATCCCGCAATTGCGCCGCAAGTTAGGCATTGTATTCCAGGATTTTCAGCTACTCACAGACCGTACTGTATACAATAATCTGGAATTTGTGCTTCGTGCCACAGGCTGGAAAAACAAACAGGAGATACAAGATCGCATTGAAGAAGTGCTTCAACTGGTAGGAATGTCCAACAAAGGTTATAAACTTCCGAACGAACTTTCCGGTGGCGAACAGCAGCGCATTGTGATTGCACGTGCCGTACTCAATTCTCCGTCCATCATCCTGGCGGATGAACCAACCGGAAATCTGGATACGGAAACGGGGAAAGCCATCGTTGAATTGTTGCACAATATCTGCGAATCCGGCTCATCGGTTGTGATGACCACGCACAATTTGCAACTGCTGAAAGAGTATCCGGGCAGGGTATATCGTTGCGCCGACCATCAGATTGTAGATGTGACTGCCGAATACATGCTCAGACAGAGAACAATAGAAATAGATTTAAATATAGATAACTAAAACAGTAACGAAAATGAAAGTTTTAAAGTTTGGAGGAACTTCCGTAGGTTCTGCTCAGCGCATGAAGGAAGTAGCCAAATTGATTACCGATGGTGAACAGAAGATTGTTGTTCTTTCTGCTATGTCAGGAACAACAAACACATTGGTGGAAATTTCGGACTATCTGTATAAGAAGAATCCGGAGGGTGCCAACGAGATTATCAATAAGCTGGAATCAAAATATAAACAGCACGTTGATGAGCTTTTTGCAACCCAGGAATATAAACAGAAAGGTCTGGAAGTTGTCAAGTCCCACTTCGACTACATCCGCTCCTATACGAAAGACCTTTTCACTTTGTTGAAGAGAAAGTGGTTTTGGCGCAGGAGAGCTGATTTCTACGGCTATGGTCAACTTTTACCTGCAGGAATGTGGCGTGAAGTCCGTGTTGCTTCCAGCTTTGGAATTCATGCGTACTGACAAGAATGCAGAACCGGATCCCGTATATATTAAGGATAAATTGCGCGCTCAATTGAATCTCTATCCGGATACAGAAATTTACATTACACAAGGTTTCATCTGCCGCAATGCTTACGGTGAGATAGACAACCTGCAACGTGGTGGTAGTGACTACACTGCTTCTTTGATTGGAGCAGCAGTGAACGCTTCTGAAATCCAGATTTGGACAGATATCGACGGTATGCACAATAACGATCCGCGTATTGTTGACAAGACCGCTCCGGTTCGCCAGCTGCACTTCGAAGAAGCAGCCGAGTTGGCTTACTTCGGTGCAAAAGATTCTGCATCCTACTTGTATCCAGCCGGCTAAATATGCCAATATTCCCTGTACGTTTGCTGCATACGATGGATCCGACCGCTCCCGGCACATTGATTTCTAATGATACAGAAAAGGCAAGATTAAGGCAGTAGCTGCAAAAGATAACATTACTGCTATTAAGATTAAATCCAGCCGTATGTTATTGGCTCACGGTTTCTTGCGTAAGGTGTTCGAAATCTTCGAAAGTTATCAGACATCCATCGATATGATCTGTACGTCAGAAGTCGGTGTTTCTGTTACGATAGATAACACGAAACATCTTAATGAGATTCTGGACGACCTGAAGAAATACGGAACAGTAACCGTTGATAAAGAAATGTGTATCATCTGCGTTGTAGGTGACTTGAATGGGAAAATGTCGGTTTTGAAGCAAAAGCACTCGATGCGATGCGCGATATACCGGTGCGAATGATCTCATTTGGAGGAAGCAACTATAACATCTCTTTCCTCATTCGGGAGTGTGACAAGAAGGTAGCTTTACAATCGTTGAGCGATATGCTTTTCAACGGCAAATAAATCCACAAATAACATGAGCGCTTTTACCGAACTGATAAAAGCGCTCTTTTTTAACCAACTAAACAAAGTTTTCGAATTATGAAGGGAATATTTCCAATCGATAAATTCCGCACTTTGCAGACGCCTTTCTATTATTACGATACCAAAGTGCTGCGTGATACATTGTCGGCTATTAACCATGAGGTTGCCAAATATCCTAATTATTCAGTGCACTACGCTGTCAAAGCAAATGCCAATCCGAAAGTACTTGCCATTATCCGTGAGAGCGGAATGGGAGCCGATTGTGTGAGCGGCGGAGAAATCCGTGCCGCTATCCGTGCCGGATTCCCTGCCAATAAAGTTGTTTTCGCGGGAGTCGGCAAAGCAGATTGGGAAATTAACCTCGGGCTGGAGTACGGCATCTTCTGTTTTAATGTAGAATCTATTCCCGAGCTTGAAGTAATCAACGAGCTGGCAGCCGCTCAAAACAAGGTGGCCAATGTTGCTTTCCGCATCAATCCGGATGTCGGGCGCACATACGCACGCAAATATCACCACCGGTCTTGCCGAAAACAAATTCGGTATCAGCATGCAGGATATGGATAAAGTGATAGATGTAGCGCAAGAAATGAAGAACGTCAAGTTTATCGGGCTTCACTTTCACATCGGCTCGCAGATTCTCGATATGGGTGATTTTGTCGCTTTGTGTAATCGTGTCAATGAGTTGCAGGATAAGTTGGAAGCTCGCAGAATTCTGGTCGAACATATCAATGTAGGAGGTGGTTTGGGAATTGACTACGGACATCCCAATCGTCAGGCTGTCCGAATTTCAAGGATTACTTTGCTACCTATGCCGGACAACTGAAATTACGTCCTTATCAGACCTTGCATTTTGAACTGGGACGTGCAGTGGTAGGACAGTGTGGTTCTTTGATATCGAAAGTGCTCTATGTAAAGCAAGGAACGAAGAAGAAATTTGCCATCCTTGATGCAGGTATGACCGATCTTATTCGTCCGGCTCTGTATCAGGCATTCCATAAAATGGAAAATATTACTTCCGAAGAACCATTGGAGGCCTACGATGTAGTAGGTCCGATCTGTGAATCGTCGGACGTTTTCGGTAAAGCGATTGACTTGAACAAAGTGAAGCGGGGGGACCTGATCGCACTTCGTTCCGCCGGTGCCTACGGTGAAATAATGGCATCCGGCTATAACTGCCGTGAGCTTCCGAAAGGATATACTTCCGACGAGCTGGTGTAAGTAAAAAATAAACCACTACAATCAAAGTGTGAATGTAGTTTAAAAATACGGGGTACATGGAACAATCTGAACTGAAATCTTGTTATTTTTGTAATGAGTTCAAAAAGAAACTACATTAACAACTTAATAAAAGATACGATTATGATTTCAGAAAAATTACAAAATGCAATTAACGAACAGATTACTGCTGAGATGTGGTCTGCTAACCTGTATTTGGCAATGTCTTTCTATTTCGAGAAAGAAGGTTTCAGTGGTTTTGCCCATTGGATGAAGAAGCAGTCTCAGGAAGAGATGGCGCATGCTTATGCTATGGCAGATTATATTATCAAACGTGGAGGAACCGCTAAAGTTGATAAAATAGATATTGTTCCTAACGGTTGGGGTAGTCCGCTGGAAGTATTCGAGCACGTTTACAAACATGAATGCCATGTTTCTCAATTGGTAGACAAACTGGTAGACGTAGCAGCTGCTGAGAAGGATAAAGCAACACAGGATTTCTTGTGGGGATTCGTTCGCGAACAGGTAGAAGAAGAAGCTACAGTGCAAGGCATTGTTGATAAGATCAAGAAAGGCGGTGATACTGGAATTTTCTTTGTAGATTCACAATTGGGACAGCGTTAATGATGCTACTCTGAAAAAATAGTTTTTTATATAGAAAGAAGCTACTCGAAATTTCTTCAAGTAGCTTCTTTTTTTTCACTTATTTGGCTCGTATCTGGAAATAAACTACCTTTGTATTAAGAGTCAGAGAGAAATTAATCCCGATTATTATAAATGAATGGTGTGAATAGAGGAATTTTTAGATTGCTCCCTGTATTTTTATTGCTCTTTTGGGGTGAGTAGTTGTTCTCAAAAAGAGGAACGGCGTATTCTAGTTATCCACTCTTATGAGGAGACTTATGCGGCTTATCCGGAATTTAACCGGATGATAGCGGAGCAATTTGAGAAAGAGAAAATAGATGCTGATATCCGTACCGTTTATTTAGATTGCGAGTCCTACTGGGAAGAGCCGGAGCTTGAGCGGAATGCGCTTTCTGGTTGATTCCGTATCGAAAGACTGGCGGCCGGAAGTGATTCTGGTGAATGAAGACCAGGCTACTTATTCATTGATGAAATGCGGAATTCTGTTGGGCGAAAGAAGTACCTGTGGTTTTTGGTGGTGTCAATTACCCGAATTGGGGATTACTGAAACATCATCCTAACGTGACGGGCTTCCATGATAAGATAGCCTTTAATGAGAATGTCAGTGTGGCAAAAGAGCTTTTCGGTGAGCACGTCCGTTTGTTTACCATGCTCGATACTACCTATATCGACAGACAAATCAGAAGAGATGCAAAGGAACAGTTTAAAGGTCATAAAGTGACCGGATTCGTCGATAATCCCGAGCTTTCTCCTGAAGAACAGATACGTTTGGCACAGGAAGAAGGCTATACCCGTTTCATGGCTATTCCTTTGCGTAATGCCAGAAATCATTCGGATGCTACTTTTATGTGGGTGTTGAACAGAAGCTATCGCGATCAATGCTATATCCAGCTGAAACGTGATTACACTACCATTAATATTGGGAGCATTTGTGGCAGTCCCAGCTTGACAGCTATCAATGAAGCCTTCGGGTTTGGTGAGAAGTTGTTGGGTGGATACATCACTTCGCTGCCTATTCAGGTAGAAGAAGAGGTGAAAGCAGCCGTTCGCATATTGCACGGCGTGAGCCCCTCGGACATACCTATTGTTGAAAGCCGGAAAGAGTATGTCGTAGACTGGAATACAATGACGCAAATTGGTTTGAGTAAGGAAAGTATTCCTGCTAACTATCGTATTATCAATATTCCGTTTAGTGATAAATACCCTTTGTTGTGGGGAATTTCAGTCGCATCGTTCATTCTTTATTAATTATTCTTTTCGCTTCTCTTTGGTGGCTATACCTTCGGGAACAGATGAGGAAAAAAGCAGGCTCTTATAGCATTGGCTGATGAAAAAGAAACATTGTCATTAGCCATTGAGGGTGGAATGACGTATGCTTGGAGATTGGATAACGGTTGTTTTGTTTTTGAAGATGCATTCTGGGCGTCGCAAGGGTTAAATTCAGACAACTTTCGTTTAAGGAATTCATGAGCTTTATCCATCCCGACCATTGGGAAGGAGTGAAGTTCAACTGGCGAAATCTGAAAAGTGCTCATAAAAAGATTGTGCAGGAGCTTTGTAACTTCGACGGCAAAGGCTATCAGTGGTGGGAGTTCCGTTATACTACCAAACAGCTATTCGGAGGCGAATATAAAACCGCAGGTTTGTTGCTTAATATACAGGATATAAAAAAGATCGTGAAGAAGAATTGGAAGCTGCACGCTTATTGGCTGAAAAGGCGGAATTGAAACAATCATTCCTCGCAAATATGAGCCATGAGATACGTACTCCGCTTAATTCAATCGTTGGCTTTGCCAATATACTGGCATTGGAAGATGGATTGAGTTCCGTAGAACGCGAAGAGTATATCAGTACTATTAATAAGAACAGCGAGTTGCTACTCAAATTGATTAATGATATTCTGGAGCTTTCTCGTATCGAATCAGGCTATATGTCTTTCTCGTTTAAGAGATGTAAGGTGAGAGAGCTGATTGACGATATCTATATGACTCATCAGGTTCTGATTGCTCCACGCCTGGAATTCCTGAAAGAAGTGGATAATATACCTTTGGAAATCAATGTGGATAGAGAGCGCTTGATACAAGTTCTAACAAATTTCTTGAATAACGCCTGCAAATTTACGGAAACCGGATATATCAAATTAGGGTATAGTTATCTGCCGGATGAAGGCAGTGCGGATTTATGTAGAAGATACTGGAAGAGGGATTCCGCGAGAAGAACAACGGATGATTTTCAGCCGTTTCTACAAACAGAACGAATTTTCACAGGGAGCAGGATTGGGGCTTTCTATTTGTCAGGTAATTATAGAAAAACTGGGTGGAAGGATCGAACTCAAATCCGAAGTAGGCAAGGGAAGTCGCTTTACGGTCATCCTTCCTTGCCGGGTGGTATCTTGATAAGACTTAATAGGCGGGAATGTCAACCGTGTTATTTCTTGTTTTTTCCTTTCTCCATCGTTCCCAAGTAAATCTCCAGCGAACGGGTGGAAATCTGTATTTCGCGGAAAGACACGCCTAGAGAGGCTATCAACAGAATCAGTGCCAATCCGAATACGTAAGCAGAAAATAATTGCAGTCCGATATAAATAAGGAACATGCTGACTACGCAGAAGAAAAAGGCTTGCAATACCTAGTCCTTGCATGCTGCGGGTCAGATTCAAACGTTTCCGTAGGTTCTCGATTTGAGCTTCAGTGATATCCGAAGGGTTCTCCACGTAGCGGTCACGCAGTTGGCGCACAAGTTGGGCATACGATAAGAAACGGTTAGTATAAGCCAGCAATATCAATGAAACTGCCGAGAAAAGTAGGGCAGGAGTAGTGAGAGTCAGTTCTTCCATAATCTTATTTTTTGTAGTCAAGTAGCGGTTCAAAATTCATTTTATAAAAGAGAATTTAGGTGCAGATTACATAGATTTCACGTATTATACGTTTTTTAGAATGAAGCTTGTTATAAAGCAACTGTGTAAGCGTGAAATCTGTGTGATCCGTGTAATCCGCGCCTAAAATATGGATGCCGCAAGTAAACCTTGCTTCGGAGTTATTCCGCTTTCAGCACATTAAGCTCTTTGCCTACCTTGATAAAGGCAGCGATGCACTTGTCAAGATGTGCTTTCTCGTGCCCTGCAGAGATCTGCACACGGATGCGTGCCTGATCTTTCGGCACTACCGGATAGTAGAAACCTGTCACATAGATGCCTTCCTCCTGCATACGTGCAGCGTAAATCTGGGACAACTTCGCGTCATACAACATAACGGCACAGATAGCGCTTTGTGTCGGTTTAATATCAAATCCGGCAGCTGTCATCTTATCACGGAAGTAGTTTACATTTTCAACCAACTTGTCATGCAGGGCATTGCTTTCTTTCAGCATCTTGAATACTTCAAGACTGGCGCCAATAATACCCGGAGCCAAAGAATTCGAGAACAGATACGGGCGGCTGCGTTGACGGAGCAAATCGATAATCTCTTTACGACCGGTGGTGAAACCTCCCAGTGCACCGCCAAAAGCCTTACCTAATGTTCCGGTATAAATATCTACCCGTCCATGAGTCTTATACAACTCGCTTACGCCATGCCCGGTGGCGCCTACCACACCGGCAGAGTGTGATTCATCCACCATTACCAGTGCATCGTATTTCTCGGCCAGATCACAAATCTGATCCATTGGAGCTACGTTGCCGTCCATTGAGAACACACCGTCCGTAACGACAATACGGAAACGTTGCGCCTGCGCTTCTTGCAGACATCTTTCCAGATCCTTCATATCGGCGTTGGCATAACGATAACGCTTTGCCTTACACAGACGCACTCCGTCGATGATGGAAGCGTGATTTAGAGAATCCGAGATGATGGCATCCTCTTCGGTGAAGAGTGGTTCGAATACCCCGCCGTTCGCATCGAAGCAGGCAGCATATAGAATCGTGTCTTCCGTCTGGAAATAGTCCGAGATGGCAGCTTCCAGTTCTTTGTGTATATCTTGTGTTCCACAAATGAAACGGACGGACGACATTCCGTATCCACGGTTATTCATCATTTCCTGCGAAGCCTTGATTAATCGGGGGTGATTGGATAATCCTAGATAATTATTTGCGCAGAAGTTTAATACTTCCTTACCTTTTACTGTGATGGCAGCTTGCTGCGCACTCTCAATCAGGCGTTCTTCTTTGTAAAGTCCGGCCTCCTTGATTTCAGCCAATGTTTGGCGGAGATATTCTTGCATTTTACCGTACATGGTGTTTATGTGATTAAGTTATATTGCAAAGGACACAATTTTTCTTGGAATAACAATGTCTTTTTGATTAAAATCTGAAAAAAAAGTGCTTACTTTGCGCACTATTTAAGCTTATTATTCTAAGTCAGAAGAAAAAAATGGAACACATTTTGATTATTGGAGCTACCGGACAGATCGGGTCCGAACTTACAATGGAGTTACGTAAACGCTATGGAAATACAAATGTTGTAGCAGGTTATATACCGGGTGCAGAGCCTAAAGGAGAATTGAAAGAGTCGGGTCCTTCGGCTATTGCTGATGTGACGGACGCGCAGGCGGTGGCATCTGTAGTAAAAGAGTATCACATTGATACGATTTATAATTTGGCTGCCCTGTTGTCCGTAGTTGCCGAGTCGAAGCCTAAATTGGCCTGGAAGATAGGTATTGATGGATTATGGAATGTATTGGAAGTGGCACGCGAACAAGGATGTGCAGTGTTCACTCCCAGTTCTATCGGCTCGTTTGGTGCAAGTACGCCTCACACCAAGACGCCGCAAGACACGATCCAGCGTCCCCGTACCATGTATGGAGTCACGAAAGTAACGACAGAGTTGCTGAGCGATTACTATTTTAATAAATATGGTGTCGATACCCGTGCTGTCCGTTTTCCGGGCATTATTTCGAATGTGACCCCTCCGGGAGGAGGCACGACCGACTATGCTGTCGATATTTATTATTCGGCAGTGAAAGGAGAGAAGTTTGTGTGCCCCATTAAGCAAGGCACTTTGATGGATATGATGTATATGCCGGATGCGCTGAACGCGGCGATTACGCTGATGGAAGCTGAGTCGAAAAAACTGATACACCGAAATGCTTTCAATATCGCCTCAATGAGTTTCGACCCGGAGACGATTTACCAGGCAATCAGGAAGCACGTGCCGCAGTTTGAGATGGTCTATGAAATAGACCCCTTGAAGCAGCGCATAGCCGATAGCTGGCCCGACAGTCTGGACGACACCTGCGCTCGCGAAGAGTGGGGCTGGAAGCCCGCCTACGATTTGGAAAGCATGACGGTAGATATGCTTGAAAAGTTACGAGAGAAATTGAAATAATGAAAAAACTAATTGTAGGGGTCATACTGCTCGGTATGCTGAGTTCCTGTGGAAACAAGAAAACAAACATTGACCCCTTCGCATCTATCACAAAAGAAGTGGATTCTATCCGGTGCGTAACCGATTCTATTCACTGGGATGAATCGCCGGAAGATCCGCAACCTATACAGGCAGATGAATCTTTCGATGATTTTATCTACAATTTTGCTTCCGACGACGTGTTGCAGCGTCAGCGTGTGAAGTTTCCGTTGCCTTACTACAATGGAGACAAAAAAATGAATATCGAGGAGCATAACTGGAAGCATGATGACTTGTTTACCAAGCAGCATTATTATACGCTTCTGTTTGATAGAGAAGAAGACATGGATTTAGTAGGAGATACCTCCCTCACTTCTGTGCAGGTAGAGTGGATGTTCGTGAAAACACGAATGGTGAAAAGATACTATTTTGAACGTATCAAAGGTGCATGGATACTGGAGGCAATCAACCTGCGGCCCATTGAGCAAAGTGATAATGAAAACTTTGTTGAGTTTTTCGGACATTTTGCAACGGATAGTCTTTTTCAGAGTCAGCGTGTGCGGGAGCCGTTGGACTTTTGTTACCTCCGATCCGGATGACGACTTCTCTATTCTGGAGACCACGCTCGACCGGGACCAATGGTTTGCCTTCAAACCGGTACTTCCTGTCGAACGCCTCTCCAATATTAACTACGGGCAGCGGAATGACGATGATTCGCCCACGAAGATCCTTGCGTTGAAAGGTATCGGCAACGGTTTCTCCAACATCCTGTACTTCCGCCGGAAAGCCGGGGGATGGGAGCTGTATAAGTTTGAAGATACAAGTATCTGATACAGGTTAAGATTATAACAGTATAATTATAACTAAAAAAATATATGTATTCTCTTTTACCCTACAATACCTTCGGCATCGATGTCAGTGCCGCTCGTTTTTTAGAATATTCTTCGGTTGAAGAACTGAAGAAGCTGATTGTGCAAGGTGCCATTGTGACACCTTTTTTGCATATTGGTGGCGGCAGCAATCTGCTGTTTACCAAAGACTACGACGGGCTGATACTGCATTCCCGCATCGGAGGTATCGAAGTGACGGAAGAAGATGCTAACACTCTGTGTCAGTACGAGTGGGAGCAGGGGTTGTATGGGATGACTTCGTTGCTTGTTGCGTGGAACATGGATGGTATGGAGCGGAGAATCTTTCGTTGATTCCCGGTGAGGTGGGGGCGAGTGCCGTGCAAAATATCGGAGCCTACGGAGTGGAAGTAAAAGACCTGATAACAGCGGTAGAGACGGTGAACGTTCAAGCTGAAGAACGCGTTTATTCAGTTGGAGAGTGTGGATATACCTACCGCAACAGTATCTTTAAGCGCCCGGAAAACAAGTCGGCTTTTGTTACTTATGTCCGTTTCCGACTAAGTAAAGAAGAACATTATACATTAGATTATGGCACCATTCGTCAGGAGCTTGAAAAATATCCGTCGTTGACACTTTCTGTTGTACGTAAAGTGATTATTGAGATTCGTGAAAGTAAATTGCCCGACCCGAAAGTGATGGGAAATGCAGGCAGTTTCTTTATGAACCCCATTGTGGCGAAAGAAAAGCTGGAAGCCTTGCAGCAGGACTATCCCCGCATACCTTACTATGAGCTTCCTGACGGGCGCGTGAAAATCCCTGCCGGGTGGATGATTGACCAATGTGGTTGGAAAGGAAAATCCTTAGGACCTGCCGCCGTACACGATAAACAAGCATTGGTGCTAGTGAATCTTGGTGGAGCGAAAGGCAGCGACATTGTCGCGCTCTCAGATGCAGTCCGAGCCTCTGTTCGTGAGAAGTTCGGCATCGATATCCATCCGGAAGTCAACTTTATTTAAGTAACAAGTGAAGGTAAGAATTATAGGAAGTGGAACATCGACGGGAGTACCCCAAATCGGCTGTACATGTCCGGTTTGTACTTCTACCGATCCGAAAGATAACAGGTTGCGTGCATCTGCCATTGTAGAGACGGAAGATGCGCGCATATTGATAGATTGCGGTCCGGACTTTCCGGGAGCAAGTACTACGTCTTCCTTTCGAGAGGATAGACGGAGTGCTCATTACGCACGAGCATTACGATCATGTAGGTGGGCTGGACGATCTTACGTCCGTTCTGCCAGTTCGGTTCCGTTCCTATTTATGCGGAAAAATACGTAGCGCAGCGGATTGCGCTCGCGTATGCCCTATTGCTTTGTCGATCATCGTTATCCGGGAGTTCCCGACATTCCTTTACAGGAAATCTCGGTGGGGCAGGCTTGCTCAGGTAACCACACGGAGGTGCTTCCCCTACGTGTGATGCACGGGCGATTGCCTATTCTCGGATACCGGATCGGAAAACTAGGTTATATCACCGATATGCTGACCATGCCCGAAGAATCCTATGAACAATTGGCGGCGTGGATGTTCTGGTAGTGAATGCACTCCGCATAGCCACGCATCCTACACATCAGAATCTGGAGGCGGCTTTGGCAGTTGCCCAGCGTATTCAGGCAAAGAAGACATACTTTATACACATGAGTCATGATATGGGCTTGCATGCCGAAGCTGAACGGAGACTTCCGGAGAATATTCACTTGGCGTTTGACGGATTGGAAATCTTTGTTTAAATACCGGTGGAAATTTTTAGCAAAAGTTTTGTTTTCTTTGTAGAAATTATTATTTTTGCGCCTAGCAGATAAACAGCGAATATTATGAAACTTCGTACGATAGTGAAAATAGCGATCACATCTTCTGTTGTACTTCTGTGCGCAGGTTTCGCCATGTACTCTTTTTTTAGGCTGTCGGCGGCCGAAGGGCAGAAAGACTTTGATCTTTATGAACTGGTGCCATCCACCACTTTAGCCGTATTCGTTACTGATGACGTGCTCGAATTTGTAGCAGAAGTCGATGAGCTGACTTGTAGTAAAAATCAGCAATATCTTTATGTATCCAAACTCTTTTCTTATCTGAAACAAAGCCTTTATGCCCTCTCAGAAGATACTCCCCACGGCTTAAGCCGGCAAATGAATCAGATGTTGATAAGTTTCCACGAGCCGGATAACGAACGTAATCAAGTGCTCTATTGCAGATTGGGAAATGGAGATAAGGAGTTGGTAAACAGATTTGTACGCAAATATATATCCTCACTTTATCCGCCGAAAACGTTTATTTACAAAGGAGAAGAGATAATTATTTATCCCATGGCGGACGGTGATTTTCTTGCCTGCTATCTGACATCCGATTTTATGGCATTGAGCTTTCAGAAAAAAACTGATTGAAAACGTTATTGATGCGTATAAAAGTGGACAAATCGTTGGCTGATGATTCTACCTTTACAGGAGTGCGTGCTCCGAAAAAAGTGGGCGGCCGCCACAATCTATACCCGTATGCAAGGGATGATGGGATGGACGGAATTTGACATGAAAATGAAAGATGATTTCATCTATTTCTCCGGCATCACTCACGATGCAGACACTTGCTTTGCGTTTATAAACCAGCTTCGCCAGCAACAATCCGTCAAGGGATTTCCGGGCGAAGTGTTACCGTCTACTGCTTTCTATTTTAGCAGGCAGGGGATTACGGACTGGGTGTCTTTACTTTCTTATGGAAATGCCCAGGACAGAACGTGCCTGCCCGCACGAGTGAAGTGCAAAATAGAGATAAGGAGTTTTCCCGCTATCTGATGGAAAATGCCGGGCAGGACCTGGTTGCCTGTCTCTTCAGCGTGAAGATACTTTGCAGGGTGCAGCGGCAGTCTTGAGCCTGTCGGTGGCAGATGTAACGGAAGCCGAGCGAATGCTTCGTGCCCTTTGTTAATGCCGCTTCGGCGGACGAAGGAAGAAGAAATCCGCGTATTACTTTTTGTTATACTGTAAATAAAGCATATCCTATCTATCGGTTACCTCAAACAACATTGTTTGAACAACTAACCAGTTTTGTTGAACCAACCTTGGATGTATATGCAGCCTTCTATGGCGGGCGCTTGTTGCTCGCTCCTGATGCGGATGCCCTCGCGCATTATATTCGCCAACTGGATAAAGGTGAGGTGCTCAATGGAGCAATGGCTTATCAGACGGGCATGGATCATTTGTCCGATTCCTATCATTTTATGCTGATGGCGGATTTCGACCACATATTCCAACAATCAGAAAATCACGTTCGTTTTGTACCGGATTTCTTTCTGCGCAACGCCGACTTCTTCCGTCATTTCATTTTGTTCAGTTTGGTGCAGACGGAATGGTATATCCTAATATTGTTTTGAAATATAAATCAGATAAAAAATCATCGTTTGTCTGCGATCATTTTTCTGAAAACCTCCATAGCTTTTGGCTGGATTATCCATAAACTTTGCCTGCTTCCTCCATACATTTTCAAGATGCTGTTTATCGTTTTTTTTGCTCCATTGACCCATACATTTTTTGTGTGCGTTCTGCTTTTGGAGCCTTTTTGTTTTTTTTCTTTTTGCATTTTTGCCGGTGTGCTTATAATAGTCCTATGGTCAGCTTATTATTGAGTGATTTTAACATTTGAATCTGTAAAATATACAGAAAAATTCACAGAAAAACGTAAAATATACATCCCCCATTATAAACAAAGAAATAAATAAAAAACTTCTGAAGATGAAAAAGAAGAATTAAAAAACTCCCCGAAGTTTCTGTCGGGAGTTTTTTATGCTTATTCGTCCGACGAATGACTTTCGGTTTAGAATGGCAGATCGTCTTTTGCGTCGCCCGGAGTAAATTCCGGCATTGCCGACGGAGCTGCGGGAGGAACGGGAGAACCGGTAGCCATTGGAGCACCTGTGCTGACACGCTCTACTTTCCATGCGCGGATACTATTGAACCAGCGATCATTCCACTGACGGGCGTCAACGTCAAATGATACGGTCAATTCTTCGCCCATCTGAATATTGAACTGATCTATTTTATCTGCCCCAAATACTTCGAAGCACATTTTTGCGTGGATATTGGTCGTGACTTTCGATAACAAACTCTTGCGCTTTCCACTCGTTGCCGGTAGCTTTTGAAACTCCACCTCTCGGAGGGAGAATAGCGATGATTTTTCCTGTAAATTCCATTGCGATTAATTTAAATTCTGGGGCGAAGTTACAATTTTTAGTAATAACACAAACCTGTTTTTTCTTTTTTTTTTATTGGAAGCCCAAATCTTTTTTCGTAACTTTGTGCGTTAGAACATTTAAAACTTAAATACACGAAAATATATGAAATTTATCGTTTCAAGTACTGCTCTTTCCAGCCATTTACAGGCTATCAGCCGTGTGATTAATTCAAAAAATGCGCTGCCAATTCTCGATTGTTTCCTCTTCGAATTGGAAGATGGAACATTGTCTGTCACCGTATCCGACAGCGAGACAACGATGGTTACTACCGTAGAAGTGAATGAAAGCGATACAAACGGGCGTTTTGCCGTAGTGGCGAAAACATTGCTTGACGCACTGAAAGAAATCCCGGAACAACCACTTACGTTCGAAGTCAACCCGGACAATTATGAAATAACAGTGCAGTACCAGAACGGAAAATACAGCCTGATGGGGCAGAATGCGGATGAATTCCCGCAATCGGCTACACTGGGTGATAATGCTGTCCGCGTGGAGATGGAAGCAAGCGCTTCTGGGAGGTATCAACCGCTCTTTGTTCGCTACTGCCGATGATGAGTTACGTCCGGTAATGAATGGTATTTATTTTGATATCACAACCGAAGACATCACTTTCGTTGCTTCGGACGGGCACAAATTAGTACGTTGTAAAACGTTGGCAGCCAAAGGTAACGAGCGTGCAGCCTTCATCCTTCCAAAGAAACCGGCAACATTGCTAAAGAATCTGTTGCCGAAAGAACAAGGCGCAGTGACCATCGAATTTGATGAACGCAACGCTGTATTCATGCTTGAAAGCTATCGCATGGTTTGCCGCCTGATTGAAGGGCGTTACCCGAACTACAACTCGGTAATTCCTCAAAACAACCCTCACAAGTTGACCGTAGACCGTCAACAGTTGGTAGGAGCTTTGCGTCGTGTGTCTATTCTCGTCGCAGGCAAGCAGTTTGATAAAACTCCGCCTCAGTGAAAATCAGATCCAGATCTCCGCACAAGACATAGATTTCTCCACCTCAGCAGAAGAAACACTGACTTGCCAATATACAGGAAGCCCCATGAGCATCGGCTTTAAATCAACATTCCTGATCGATATTTTAAACAATATCTCGGCACAGGAAATACTTTTCGAACTGGCAGATCCTTCACGTGCGGGTGTTATTGTTCCTGTAGAGCAGGAAGAAAAAGAAGACCTGCTGATGCTGCTGATGCCTATGATGCTGAACGACTAAAAACGACACGCCACCATGTGAATATTTAAAAAAATCTGTATTCCTCTGTGGTGAAACGAAAAAATAAACAGAAATGAAATTGAACCTGAAGAATCCTATTGTTCTTTTTTGATCTAGAAACAACGGGAACAAATATAAACACAGACAGAATAGTGGAAATATGCTATCTGAAGGTGTACCCAAACGGCAACGAAGAAACGAAGACCATGCGTATCAATCCGGAAATGCATATTCCCGAACAATCTTCTGCCTATCCACGGTATTTATGACGCAGATGTGGCGGACTGCCCTACTTTCAAGGAAGTGGCAAAAGAGATAGCCCGGGACATTGAGGGATGTGACCTTGCCGGATTCAACTCCAATCGTTTCGACATTCCGGTTTTGGCGGAGGAGTTCCTGCGCGCGGGAGTAGACATTGACATGACGAAACGAAAATTCATTGACGTGCAGGTGATTTATCACAAACTGGAACAGCGTACCCTGTCTGCCGCCTATAAATTCTATTGCGGCAAGAATCTGGAAGATGCCCATACAGCCGAAGCCGACACACGCGCCACATACGAAGTACTGAAATCCCAATTGGACCGCTATCCGGAAGAACTGCAAAATGATATGGCATTTCTAGCCGAATACTCAAGTTTCAACAAGAACGTAGATTTCGCCGGACGCATTGTTTATGATGACAAAGGCGTGGAAGTCTTTAATTTTGGGAAATACAAAGGAATGTCTGTCAGCGAAGTATTACAAAAAGATCCGGGCTACTACAGCTGGATACTGAACGGTGACTTTACGCTGAACACGAAAAACGTACTGACAAAAATCAGACTACGTGAATCGGGAATGATGAAATGAGTATGAAAGGAAAAAAAATCGTACTAGGTATAACCGGAAGTATAGCCGCCTATAAAGCGGCTATACTCATTCGCGGACTTATTAAGAAGGGAGCGGAAGTACAAGTTGTGATTACCCCCGCAGGCAAAGAATTCATCACACCTATCACTTTGTCTGCATTAACAAGTAAACCTGTTATCAGCGAGTTTTTTGCTCAGCGTGACGGGACATGGAACAGCCACGTTGATTTGGGACTATGGGCGGATGCCATGATTATCGCTCCGGCTACCGCATCCACTATTGGTAAAATGGCCAACGGAATAGCGGACAATATGCTGATCACGACTTATCTGTCAATGAAAGCTCCCGTATTCGTAGCTCCGGCAATGGATCTGGATATGTTCGCACACCCTTCCACCCGGAAGAATCTGGACACGCTCCGTTCTTACGGAAATCACATTATAGAACCGGCAGAAGGGGAGCTAGCAAGCCATCTGGTAGGAAAAGGCAGAATGGAAGAACCGGAAAAAATAGTGGAAATACTGGAAGCTTTCTTTGCCAAACAACAAGACATGGCCGGAAAGAAAGTAGTCATTACCGCCGGTCCAACTTACGAAGAAAATAGATCCGGTACGCTTTATCGGCAATTATTCTTCAGGAAAAATGGGATTCGCACTTGCCGAGGAATGCGCTTCACGTGGAGCGGAAGTATCGCTAATCAGCGGACCGGTAACGATTCAGGCCCATCACCCTAACATCCGCCGCATAGATGTGGAAAGTGCTGGAGAAATGTACGAAGCCGCCATCCGCGAGTTTCCTACAGCTTCGGCCTGGCATCCTGTGTGCGGCAGTGGCCGACTTTACCCCGGAAACCGTATCCGGTCATAAAATCAAAAGAGAGAAAGATAATCTAATACTGCAACTGAAACCCACACAAGACATTGCCGCCGCACTGGGAAACCGGAAAAAAGACGGACAGACATTAGTGGGATTTGCCTTGGAAACAAATGATGAAACAAAAAATGCACAAAGAAAACTGGAACGTAAGAACCTTGATTTCATTGTACTGAACTCATTGAACGACCAAGGAGCAGGGTTTCGTTGTGACACCAACAAAATAACGATTATAGACCTTCAGGAGTAACTCCTTATCCGCTGAAAAGCAAACAGGAAGTAGCAAGAGATATTATTGACAGACTGGTAAATAATAAATAATTTCTTAATTTGCCACGTTGCCAATGTGCTAATTACCATGCGGAATACAGCGCAACAAATTAGCAAATTGACAAACCAGCAAATTATAAAAATGTTACGAATATTCAACTATACTATTCAGAATTATGCATTGATTGATACATTGGATATCAGTTTCACCCCCGGCTTCTCTGTCATCACCGGAGAGACCGGCGCCGGTAAATCGATTATTCTAGGCGCTATCGGCTTGTTACTGGGACAGCGGGCCGATATCAAAGCTATCAAGAAAGGCGCCAATAAATGTATTGTAGAAGCACGTTTCAACATCTCCGCCTATCAGATGGAGCCTTTCTTTACCCAAAGAGATTTGGAATATGATCCGAATGAATGTATTATCCGCCGCGAGTTATATGCATCAGGCAAAAGCCGCGCATTCATAAACGACACTCCCGGCCTCATTGGCGCAGATGAAGGAACTGGGCGAGAAACTGATAGATGTACATAGCCAGCATCAAAACCTGTTGCTCAACAGTGAGGGATTCCAATTGAATGTATTGGATATCCTGGCACAAGATGACAACGAACTTGGAGAAATACAACATATTTATACCGGATGGAAAAGACGAACGCGAACAGCTGGCGGACTTCATGTCGCTTGCCGAGAAAAAAGCCGGAAGGATGAAGATTACATCCGGTTCCAACTGGAACAGCTGGATGATGCAAACCTTCAGGAAGGAGAACAAACCGAACTGGAACAGGAAGCCGAAACCTTGAATCATGCCGAAGAGATAAAAGCGGGTTTGTACAAAGTGGACCAAATAATGGCTTCGGAAGATGCCAGCCTGTTTCCTTATCTGAAAGACAGTCTGAATACCTGAATAATCTGCAAAGAGTATATCAGCCGGCCAAGGAACTGGATAGGAACGTTTAGACAGTTGTTACATAGAGCTGAAAGATCTGTCGCATGAAATAGCAGGCGCACAGGAGGAAGTGGAGTTCAACCCCACCCGTCTGGATTATGTAAATGAACGCCTGAACTTAATCTACTCTTTGCAACAGAAGCATCACGTACAAACAATAGAGGAATTGATAGCTTTGCAAACGGATGAATATCATGTCAAGCTGAACGCCATCACTTCTTTTGATGACCGTATAGCAGAACTTACCGCCCAAAAAGAAACGCTATATGACAAAGTGATAAAGCAAGCTGCTGTGTTGACAAAACTCCGTTCCCAAGGCTGGCCGTGAGGTTGAAAACAGATGCAAAGCCCGCTGATTCCGTTCGGGAATGCCGAATGTGCGTTTCCAGGTGGAAATGGGATTGAAGCAAAAGAACCCGGATTGTAAAGGGATGGACATGTGACATTCCTGTTTTCGGCCAACAAGAATGGAACATTACAAAATGTAGCTTCCGTAGCATCGGGTGGTGAGATTGCCCGTGTCATGCTTTCGCTGAAAGCCATGATAGCCGGAGCTGTGAAACTGCCTACTATCATCTTTGATGAAATAGACACTGGAGTTTCCGGTTCCATCGCCGAGAAAATGGCGCTATCATGCAGGAGATGGGAAAACAAAACCGTCAGGTGATCAGCATCACCCACCTGCCCCAGATTGCTGCCCGTGGGCGTGCGCATTATAAGGTGTACCAAGAAAGATAGCGATACGGAAACCAACAGCCATATCCGCCGTCTTACTGACGAGGAGCGGGTAGAGGAGATAGCCCATATGTTGAGTGGCGCCACTTTGACCGAAGCCGCGCTCAGCAACGCTAAGGCGCTGTTGAACAGCGATTAGCGGTGGGGCATTGCCGTTACGGTAATGTATAAATAGTAATTCGTAAATATAGTACAATAGTAAATAAATAAGATGCTTGACAAAAGTGAAATGATTTTCGGCGTTCGTGCCGTGATAGAGGCCATTCAGGCTGGAAAAGAAATAGATAAAATCCTCGTGAAGAAAGATATTCAGAGTGATCTTTCCAAAGAGCTTTTTGCAGCTTTGAAAGGTACGCTGATACCCGTTCAGCGTGTTCCCGTGGAGCGTATTAACCGTATTACCCGGAAGAATCATCAGGGTGTGATCGCCTTCATTTCTTCCGTGACTTATCAGAAGGCGGAAGATCTTGTTCCTTTCCTGTTCGAGCAAGGCAAAATCCGTTTTTTGTTATGCTCGACGGAGTGACTGATGTACGCAATTTCGGGGCGATTGCCCGTACTTGCGAATGTGCTGCTGTGGATGCGGTGATTATTCCCGCGCGTGGCAGCGCGTCGGTAAATGCCGATGCGGTGAAAACATCGGCGGGAGCGCTGCATACGCTTCCTGTATGTCGTGAACAGAACCTCCGTTCGACGCTGCAATATCTGAAAGACAGTGGCTTCCGTATCGTTGCCGCTACCGAGAAGGGAGATTATGACTATACGAAAGCTGATTATACGGGACCGATGTGTATCATCATGGGAGCGGAGGATACAGGAGTGTCTTACGATAACCTTGCCCTCTGTGATGAATGGGTGAAGATTCCGATGCTGGGCACTATCGAGTCCCTGAATGTCTCCGTAGCTGCCGGTATCTTGATTTACGAAGCGGTGAAACAAAGAAACAATGAGTAATATTATGAAGAAGCTTTTAATTCTACCTTTACTGCTTTTCTTTCTGATACAGGGAAGCATGGCGCAGACCCCTAAATGGGTAGAGAAGGCGAAACGTGCGGTCTTCTCAGTAGTGACCTATGACAAGAATGATAAAATGCTGAATACCGGTAACGGATTTTTTGTATCCGAAGACGGACTGGCATTATCCGATTTTTCTCTTTTTCAAGGGAGCGGAGCGTGCAGTGGTGGTCGTGACGGCGGACGGTAAGCAAATGCCGGTCAGCCGGATATTGGGAGCGAATGATATGTATGATGTCATTAAGTTCCGTGCTATTACCGAAAAGAAAGTGCCTGCGCTGGTGGTGGCGACTGCAGCTCCGGCAGTGGGAGCCGATGCGTGGATGCTTCCTTATTCTACGCAGAAGAGTATCGCCTGCGTTTCCGGCAAAGTGAAGGAGGTATCCAAAGTGGCGGGAGAGTACCATTATTATACATTGAGTATGCATATGAAAGATAAGATGGTGAGCTGTCCGGTGATGAATGCGGAAGGACAGGTATTTGGCATTGCGCAGAATCGTCCGGTATCGATACGGTGACTACTTGTTATGCGGCGGGAGCAGCTTTTGCCATGTCGCAGAAGATTAATGCTCTTTCTCTGGGAGATGCTGCCTTGAGAAGCATTGGTATCCGGAAGGGTTTACCCGAAACGGAAGATCAGGCATTGGTCTATCTGTTTATGGCTTCCATCTCAGATGTCGGGAGACGACTATGAAGAGCTCTTGGATGATTTTACCGCTCAGTTCCCTGAACAATGCAGACGGGTATCTCCGCCGTGCGAATTATTATGCATCTAAAGGCAAAGACGATCAGACCTGGTATGATAAAGCCGTTGCCGACTTTAACCGCGCTCTGAAAGTAGCCCAGAAGAAAGACGATGTATATTATAATATAGGTAAGCTAATGTATGCTTATCAATTATCGAAGCCGGAGAAGACTTATAAGGATTGGACGTATGACACTGCTTTGGAGAATGTCCGTCAGGCAATAGCCATTGATCCGCTGCCAATTTATATTCAGATGGAAGGCGATATACTGTTTGCCAAACAAGACTATGCCGGCGCTTTGGCAGCTTATGAGAAAGTAAATACCAGTAACATTGCTTCTCCCGCCACCTTCTTTAGTGCTGCCAAGACGAAAGAATTGCTGAAAGGGGATCCGAAAGAAGTGCTAGACCTTAATGGATAGCTGTATTGCCCGTTGCCCGCAACCGATCACAGCAGAGTTTGCTCCTTATTTGTTGGAACGTGCGCAAATGAACATGGCGGCCGGCCAGCCACGGAATGCAATGCTTGATTATGACGCCTATCATACCGCAGTCAAAGGAGAAGTGAATGATGTGTTCTATTACTACCGCGAGCAGGCCGCACTGAAAGCCCGTCAATTCCAACGCGCGTTGGATGATATAGCTAAAGCAATCGAGCTGAATCCTGCCGACTTGACTTATCAGGCGGAACACGCAGTGGTCAACCTGCGTGTAGGACGTTATGAAGAAGCTATTCAGATTTTGGATAATATACTGAACTGATCCTAAATATGCCGAAGGCTTACCGCTTACTGGGGCTTTGCCAGATACAGTTGAAGAAGACAGATGAAGCTTGCGGCAACTTTAAGAAAGCGAAAGAACTGGGTGATCCAAATGTAGATGAGCTGATTACCAAATACTGCAAGTAAGAGATTCCTCTTGAAAACAACATAAGTAAAAATGAATCCCTGCCAACTCGAAAATTGGCAGGGATTCCCGTTTCATTTGGGGACGTTGTATAAAAAACTCTCTCTCTTTTTTTATTTTTCCCCACTTCACTTGTTAAGTTCAGGTTGTAGGTTTTAATGATATATGGTTTGATTTCCCTTTTTCCCCTCTTTTATAAGTTAAATGCACGGTTATTGAAAATACTGCATGGCTTCACTTATTTTTTTAGAAATAATTCGAATTTCTATCTAAAACAGTAAGTAAATTTAAAATGTGGTTCATTTTATCTATAATCTTACTATATTCCGCACGTTTTTTAATAACACGTATGAGATAAGTTATAATTTATGGAAAAAAATCGATTTACTATTTGTGCAAACAATTACATCGATTGTTTGCGACAAGAGGGTCGTTATTCTACGGCCCATGTGTATAAACACGCTATTCGTTCTTTTTCGCAGTTTTGTGGAACTCAATCCCTCACGTTTAGTAAGATAAACCGCGAAACTCTAAAGAGGTATAGCAACTATCTGATGGCTTCCCGTTTGAAGCCCAATACGATTTCTACGTATATGCGTATGTTGCGTAGTATCTACAATCGTGGTGTCGATATGCATCAGGCTCTTATGTACATGGTTTGTTCCGGGATGTTTTTACCGGGGTGGACACACGTCAGAAGAAAGCTATCCCGATCGGCGAACTTCACATGCTATTAAACAAAGATCCTCAATCGGAAAAGCTTCGCCGGACGCAGGCCATTGCCAATCTGTTATTTCAGTTTTGTGGAATGCCTTTTTCTGATTTAGCCCATTTGGAAAAAGTCCAATCTGGAGCGGGGGCTTTTGAAGTACAATCGTACCAAGACCGGTACTCCTATGAGTATAGAAGTGTTGGAGTCAGCGCACAATGCAATCGGAGGATTATATAATAAAACCGATGCGCGGAGTCCCGATTATCCTGATTATCTTTTTCGGATATTAAGCGGAGCATATAAGAGAGAGGAAGAGGGAGCTTATCGTGAGTATCAGTCAGCTTTGAGACGTTTTAATAATGAGTTGAAAAGCCTGTCCAGAAAATTAAGGATATCTTCATCCGTCACGTCTTACACGCTTCGTCATTCTTGGGCTACGACTGCTAAGTACAGAGGTGTACCTATCGAAATGATTAGCGAATCACTAGGACACAAATCTATTAAAACAACACAGATATATTTAAAGGGTTTCGAATTGGAAGAAAGAACAAAGGTTAATAAATTGAATTATTCTTACGTATGTAGTTTTAAAATGTTCTGATTAATATTATTAAAGCATTATGGATTAGGGGCTTAATGCTGGTGTTACTTCTTAGGTAACGGAAATATATTCGCTACAAAGATAGGTAAAAATATTAATAGCAAACAAACAATAAACTTCTTTTTTTCCTTTTTCTCTAAAATATGCAACATAAATCTATCTGAACATGAAGGATAACATCTTCATGCTCAAGGGATTTTTATTACCTAAATTCAAGAATGTTTTATATTGAATGTTAGGTGCCCGCTTTTATATTCCCTCATAATCGATTTTTTTCTTTTTTTCACAGCGATGTGTATTCTATATGTGTGTTGTCCGTTACCTAAGAAGTAACGGAAGAACATGGGGTAAAAAAATATGATTTTAACGAAACCAAAATCAGTAAATGCCGGGCCTATTAGTGGGACAGGGGAAGGCGTAGCACACCTCAAAACGCTGGTATGTAGCACTCGTTCGAATGCATCACGAGAAGAAGGTATCCGAGCGTTTGTCTAAGATGGGAATTGATTCTTTTGTTCCCGTTCAGCAACAGATCCATCAATGGAGCGACCGTCGAAAGATGGTTGATACAGTCTTGCTTCCCATGATGGTTTTTGTTCATGTCAATCCAAAAGAGCGTATGGAAGTCCTAAGCTTCTCCACAGTTAGCCGTTATATGGTGATGCGTGGTGAAAGCACTCCTGCCGTTATTCTGACGAGCAGATGGCGCGTTTCCGTTTCATGCTCGATTATTCCGATGAAGCAGTCTGTATGAATGATACTCCACTGGCGCGTGGTGAGAAAGTTCGTGTCATAAAAGGTCCTTTGAGCGGCCTTGTTGGCGAACTCGTGACTGTCGGGGGTAAGAGTAAGATTGCCGTTCGTTTAAATATGCTTGGCTGTGCTTGTGTAGATATGCCAATCGGTTATGTAGAACCTACAAAGATTAGTAATGACGACACAAAAAAACTTTAACATATTTCTATTCATTCTACTGTTAGGAGTTTTTCTCCTTTGATGGCTCAAAATATGAGCGATTCTCAAGTGTTGGAGTATGTCAAAGAGGGGATTAGACAAGGGAAAGAACAAAAACAATTAGCCTCGAACTTGCCCGTAAGGGCGTGACCAAAGAACAGGCTATGCGTGTGAAGCAGCTTTATGAGCAGCAGAACAACGTCAATGCTTCCAACGCTACCGGTACGGATGTCAATGAATCCCGTCTTCGTGAAGAAATGAAGGAGAACACCTCCGATATGCTGGAAGACCATCCGAGTACTCAAGATCTTGCACGTAGTAATCAGGTTTTCGGACGTAACATTTTAATACCCGTAACCTGACTTTTGAACCCAGTGTCAACATCGCCACCCCTTTAAATTACCGTCTCGGTCCCGGTGATGAAGTGATTATCGATATCTGGGAGCCAGCCAGAACACTATCCGCCAACAGATTTCTCCTGATGGCACGATTAACATTCAGAAAATAGGTCCCGTCAACCTGAACGGCCTGACTATTGCTGAAGCCAATGACTACCTCAAAAAACATTAAACAAGATATATAATGGTCTTAATAATACGAATGATCCCACTTCTGATATCCGTCTGACTCTGGGCAGCATCCGTACTATTCAGATCAATGTGATGGGTGAAGTTGTCCAACCGGGCACTTACTCTCTTTCTTCCTTTTCTACTGTCTTCCATGCACTTTACCGTGCAGGAGGTGTGAGTGACATAGGAAGCCTTCGCAATGTTCAGCTGGTACGTAATGGCAAAAACATCGCCACGATTGACGTCTACCAATTTATCATGAAAGGCAACATTCAGGATGACATTCGTCTACAAGAAGGTGATGTTGTGATTGTTCCGCCTATGACGTATTGGTTAAGATTGACGGAAAAGTGAAACGTCCGATGCGTTTCGAAATGAAGAAGGACGAAAATTTATCTACTCTAATCAGTTATGCCGGTGGGTTTGAGGCCGACGCCTACACCCGTTCCTTGCGTATCGTACGCCAAAACGGACAGGAGTATGAAGTAAACACAGTCAAGGACCTTGATTATAGTGTCTATAAAATGCGGAATGGTGATGTTGTGACTGCCGAGGCTATCCTTAACCGCTTCACTAATAAGCTTGAAATCCCGTGGTGCCGTTTACCGTCCCGGTATCTACCAGCTAAACGGTAAACTGAATACCGTCCGCGAATTGGTGAACGAAGCCCAAGGACTGACGGGTGATGCTTTCTTGAATCGTGCTGTCCTTTATCGTCAACGTGAGGATCTTACTACTGAAGTTATCCCTGTTGACATTAAAGCCATCATGGATGGTACTTCTCAAAATATCATCCTGGCGAAAAACGACATTCTTTATATTCCCAGTATCCATGATTTGGAAGATAGGGGAGATGTTGTAATCCACGGCGAAGTGGCCAAACCTGATTCCTATCCTTATGCTGACAACATGACTCTTGAAGACTTGATCATTCAGGCCGGAGGCTTGCGTGAGGCCGCTTCTGTTGTTCGTGTGGATGTATCGCGTAGAATCAGGAATCCCCTATAGTACAGTGGATAATGATACGATTGGTCGGACGTATACATTCTCCCTGAAAGAAGGTTTTGTCGTCGACGGCACACCGGGTTTTCGTACTTCAACCTTATGATGAGGTTTATGTTCGTCGTAGTCCGGGTTATCAGGCTCAGCAGAATGTAGCCGTTGAAGGTGAAATCCTGTTCGGAGGGTCTTACGCCATGACCAGTCGTGAAGAACGTCTTTCAGATTTGATCAATAAAGCGGGAGGTGCTACGAATTATGCCTATTTACGTGGTGCAAAGTTAACCCGTGTAGCTAATGCAAGTGAAAAGAAACGTATGGTTGATGTAATCCGCATAATGAGTAGACAGTTGGGAGAAGCTATGATTGACTCTTTAGGTATTCGTGTAGAAGATCATTTTACAGTCGGCATTGATTTGAAAAAGCACTGGCCAATCCTGGCAGTACAGCGGATATTGTCTTGCGTGAGGGTGACGTGATTTCCATTCCGAAGAACAATAATACGGTCACGATCAATGGTGCTGTGATGGTTCCAAATACAGTTTCTTATATAAAGGGTGAGAATATAGATTATTACCTGAATCAGGCTGGTGGTTATTATGAAAATGCAAAGAAGAGTAAGAAATTTATCGTATACATGAATGGCCAGGTAACTAAAGTGAAGGGTAGTGGTAAGAAACAGATTGAACCGGGTTGTGAGATAATTGTGCCTAGTAAAGCTAAGAAGAATACCAATATTGGTAACATTTTGGGTTATGCTACTTCTTTCAGTTCGTTGGGTATGATGATTGCCTCTATTGCTAATTTAATCAAGAAATAACGAATACCTTTATTTATGTCTACTTTGATGGAACAAACGTCTGAAAAGGAAACAAAACAGTTGCATAATAATCACAATGATGAGGAGATCGAAATTGATTTGATGGATCTTCTTCGTAAGGTAATAGGTATTCGTAAGAAGATCTATAAAGCTGCCGGTATTGGACTGATAATTGGTATTATTGTTGCGATAAGTATCCCTAAGCAGTACACGGTTGAAGTTACTCTTTCTCCGGAAATGGGTAATAACAAAGGTGGTGGTTTATCCGGTTTGGCTGCTTCTTTTTTAGGAAGTGGAGTTTCTATGGGAGATGGAACCGATGCCTTGAATGCTTCCTTATCTGCAGATATCGTCTCTTCTACTCCCTTCTTGTTGGAACTTTCTAATATGAAAGTACCTGTATCAGGGAGTGAGAAAATCTCTTTAAGTTCTTATTTAGATGAAGAATCTCCTCCCTGGTGGAGTTATGTAATCGGGTTTCCTGGTATGGTAATTGGCGGAGTAAAGTCTTTGTTTATCGAAGATGAGGATGAATCTATTTTTTTGGATAAAGCGAGTCAAGGTACCATTGAATTATCCAAAAAAGGAATCTCAGAAGATTGAATCACTAAAGAAAAAAAAGATTGTCGCTTCTGTGGATAAGAAAACTTCAATGACTTCCGTTACTGCAACTTTTCAGGATTCTAAAGTTGCTGCAGTCGTAGCCGATTCCGTGGTTAAGAAATTGCAGGAATACATCATAGATTATCGTACTTCCAAATCTAAAGAGGATTGTCTCTATCTGGAGAAATTGTTTAAAGAACGTCAACAAGAATATTATGTCGCTCAGAAGAAATACGCCGACTATATGGACTCCCATGACAATATCATTTTGCAGAGTGTTCGTACCGAACAGGAACGTTTGCAGAATGACATGAGTTTGGCTTTACCAGGTATACAGTCAGGTTGCCAGTCAGCTTCAGGTTGCCAGAGCTAAAGTTCAGGAAGAAAAAACCTGTTTTTGCTGTGGTAGAGCCTGCAGTTGTACCATTATATCCTTCGGGAACCAGTAGGAAGGTATATGTTTTAGTTTTTGTTTTCCTATCAGTTTGTATTGTTATATTCTGGAATTTATTCGGAAAAGATTTTCTGAATAAGTTCAAAGAAGTATGTGCCTAAAATCAATCTTTAATGTGATATGGTATCAACCACCAGTCAAATCAATAAATTTATAGAATTTATAGCAGTTCTGGGAGACCTGATCATTCTGAATCTGGTATTGTCCTTTCTCCTTTTCTTTTGGGAGGAAGCTTTTTTGTTTCTTTTACCTTTCTCTTGTAGAGTTTCCTGGATGATGACTTCGTTAAGTCTCTGTTATCTGGCCTGTTCCGGTTCTCGTGGGAGAGTTTGGGATAGTCGGGGAATACGCCCCGACCAGCTAGTGTTGCGCGTGTTGAAGAATATTATAGCTTTTTTCCATCTTTTGGGCATGTATCATGACTTTTAGTGGAATCTCTATCTATTCTCCTCTTTTCTTTGTCGCTTATTTCTCTTTCCTCTTTGTCATCTTAAGTATTTATCGCATTATTATCCGTCATTTCCTGATGGTCTATTGTGCTAAGGGCAAGCATAGACGTTATGCCGTTTTTATAGGTGGAGGCAATAATATGCAGGTATTGTATGAGGAGATGGAAAGTTTCTGGCGTCTTCTATATGAGGTCGTGGGTTATTTTGATATTAAACCGAACGAAGCCCTTTCTTCGCAATGTTCTTATTTGGGTAATCCTGACGGTTTTTCAGATTTTATGTCCGCACACCCGGGAATCAAGCATGTTTTTTGTTCTCTGTTGATGGAGGAGGGACGTTATAATTTTTCTATCATGAATCATTGTGAAAACCATTTGCTTTATTTTCATGGTGTTCCTAATGTCTGTAAAGGTTTTCCTCGTCGTATCTGGCACAGTATGGTTGGCAATATGCCTATTTTGAATCTGCGTTATGAGCCTTTGGGTAAGATGGAGAATCGTATATTGAAGCGGATATTTGATATTGTTTTCTCCGGCCTTTTTCTAGTTACTATTTTTTTCCTTTTGTTTATCTCATAGTTGGAAGTATCATAAAGTTGACCTCTCCCGGTCCTGTGTTCTTTAAACAAATGCGTACGGGTTTGAATGGTGTGGATTTTGTGTGTTACAAATTCCGTTCTATGAAAGTGAATGATGAAGCCGATAGTAAACAGGCTACGGCTGATGATCCCCGAAAACTCGTTTTGGGAACTTTCTTCGTCGTTCTAATATAGACGAACTTCCCCAGTTTATCAATGTCTTTTAAGGGTGATATGTCGATAGTTGGTCCCCGTCCACACATGTTGGCTCATACGGGAGACTTATGCCCGTTTGATTGATAAGTATATGGTGCGGCACTTTATAAAACCTGGAGTAAACCGGTTGGGCTCAAACTCATGGCTTTCGTGGTGAAACGAGGGAACTTTCACAGATGGAGGAACGTAAAGGCTGATATTTGGTATATGGAACATTGGACAATGCTGCTTGATATCTATATCATTTATA
>VOFH01001237.1_pt1 | contig 43242 bp, 59 predicted proteins | sample 5384091 | NCBI WGS metagenome assembly VOFH01 (sample SAMN12384727, study PRJNA508395) | human gut metagenome | isolation source: healthy gut G | host: Homo sapiens
AAAAGGCTTTAAGCCTGACTTACGGCACTTTATATCAAAGAATTTCTCTGCACCTAAATCTGCTCCAAATCCTGCCTCTGTGATTACATAATCTGCCATCTTGAGTGCAGTCTTAGTTGCTCTTACTGAATTACAGCCATGTGCGATATTAGCAAATGGTCCACCATGTACTAATGCTGGAGTATGCTCAAGTGTCTGGATAAGGTTAGGCTTTAATGCATCCTTTAACAAAGCTGCCATTGAACCTACTGCCTTGATATCTGATGCTGTAACAGGCTGTCCCTGATAATTGTAAGCAACTACCATCTTGCCGAGTCTTTCCTTTAAATCCTTCATATCTGTTGCAAGACATAATACTGCCATAATCTCTGACGCAACTGTGATAACAAAATGATCTTCTCTTACAGTTCCGTCAACCTTAGAGCCAAGACCTACAACTATATTTCTAAGAACACGGTCGTTCATATCCATACATCTTTTCCATGTAACACATCTTGGGTCAATTCCAAGTTCGTTGCCCTGCTGTATATGGTTATCAAGAAGTGCTGCACATAAGTTGTTAGCTGATGTGATTGCATGGAAATCGCCTGTAAAATGCAGATTCAATTCTTCCATAGGAACAACCTGTGCATATCCACCACCTGCTGCTCCACCTTTGATACCGAAACATGGACCAAGTGATGGCTCACGAAGTGCTATAACTGCCTTCTTGCCAAGCTTTCCAAATGCTTCTCCAAGCCCTACAGTAATTGTTGTCTTTCCCTCTCCTGCCGGAGTTGGATTTATGGCTGTAACAAGAATTAACTTTCCATCTTCATTGTTTTTTGACACTGTTGATGTACTCATCTGATATCTTAGCCTTATACTTTCCGTATAATTCAAGATCATCCTCGCTTATGCCGCATCTGGCTGCAACATTCTTAATTGGCTCCATTACTGCTTCCTGTGCAATTTCAATATCTGTCTTCATAATGTTTCTCTCCTTTGCTTTAGCCTTTTCGTGCCTTGCAATCCTGCCTTATCAAAATTCCTAAGAAGTTCCCTTCCTAATATATCTTTACATAAAAAACAAGAGGCTACAGGCGCACTTTAATACACCTATGCCTCTGTTAAAAACCTGAAAGATTCTCCCCAAGCAAATCAGCCTCAATATTTCTCATCTCTATGCTTAGAAATTGCTTCTTCGGTGCTGATAATTACAGCTCTCCAGAGTTCCGTCCATAACCGGTCCTTTTGCCTGAGAGTTTTCGCTGTCACCTTCGGCGCTGCATTTTTTACACAGTCTCTCCCGATTATATCTTCCGGATATTACCTTAATAATAAGGAAAAAAGCGTCTTGCTTTATCTGCAAAACGCCTTCGTTTTCAACAATAATATATAAATTGACAGAGTTTGTCAATAAGCAACATTTAACAAAATTATTTATTATATTAGGAAATAACAGTATTCAATTGAAAAAAATGTTGTTTTATGATAAAATTTATCTTAATTTTTTATAAAAGGAGAATACATAATATGTTTAGTAAAATCAATACTATTCTCGTTACTATTGACGCATATGTCTGGGGAATTCCACTCATTGTCCTTATACTTTCAGTTGGTCTGTTTCTTACTATCAGACTTAAGGGTGTTCAGTTTACTAATCTTGGACGTGCTTTTAAGTACATTTTCAAAGACGAAACTGATGGAAAGCATGGTGAAGTGAGCAGTTTCGCAGCACTATGTACAGCACTTTCAGCAACAATCGGTACAGGTAATATCGTAGGTGTTGCTACTGCTATTGTCTCAGGCGGTCCTGGTGCATTATTCTGGATGTGGCTTGCTGCCTTAGTTGGTACTGCTACCAAGTACGCAGAGTGTCTCTTAGCAGTTAAGTTCAGACAGGTTGACGAAGACGGTCATGTTGTTGGTGGTCCTTTTAACTACATTGAACATGGTATGGGACCTAAGTGGAAATGGCTTGCCAAGATATTTGCTTTCTTTGGTATAGGCGTTGGTCTTTTAGGAATTGGTACTTTACACAGGTGAATGGAATCTCTTCTGCTGTTAATAATTTCTTTGATTCTAACAACGCATGGACTGTTTCATTATTTGGAAGAACATATTCATGGACTGTAGTTATAAGCTGTCTTATCCTTACATTCTGTGTTGCTCTTGTTCTTATTGGTGGAATCCAGAGAATTTCTAAAGTTGCTCAGGTTATTGTTCCTTTCATGGCTGCAACATATTTTTTAGCAGGTATTCTTATTATTTTATTTAATATTACAGATGTTCCTGCTGCCATCCTTACAATTGTGCAGAGTGCATTTGGTCTTAAGGCCGCTGCTGGTGGTGCCCTTGGTGCCATGGTTGTAGCTATGCAGAAGGGTATTGCAAGAGGTATCTTCTCTAATGAGGCCGGTCTTGGTAGTGCACCTATTGCCGCTGCCGCTGCCCGTACCAATGAACCTGTACGTCAGGGTCTTGTATCTATGACAGCTACTTTTATTGATACTATTATCATCTGTTCAATTACAGGTATTGCAATTGTTCTTACAGGAGCTTACGATATGGGACTTGAAGGTGTTGCAGTAACAACTAAAGCATTCCAGTTAGGACTTCCATTCCCTGATGGAGTTGCTTCATTTATTCTTATGTTATGCCTCGTATTCTTTGCATTTACAACTATTCTTGGCTGGGATTATTATTCTGAGCGCTGCCTTGAATACCTTACTAATGGTAAGAAGAAATGCATCAAGGCATACAGATGGATATATATCCTCTGCGTATTCATAGGTCCTTTTATGACTGTTTCAGCTGTATGGACAATTGCAGATATATTCAACGGTCTTATGGCTATTCCAAACCTTATTGCACTCGTTGCTTTAAACGGTGTGGTTGCTAAAGAAACTAAAGATTATCTTGACAGAATTAAGAAAAAAGAAATTGATTAATTAAGCATTAACTGCTTATGCGTATAATAAGCCCCACTCGGATTAATCCGGAATGGGGCATTTTGTATATATCTTTATTCTGTTATAGTACTATGAGGGAATTTCCCCGCTGTAATCACATTTTATGAGCCTATTTTAATATATCCATCACATTTCATGAGTTTTATAGCAAAAGGGGGCTTGTATTCTTCCATATAAACATCTCCATCATCATGCATATTATCTTCCTCTATCATACATTTTTATAAAGAAATTCAATGTAATAATATAACACGTTTGACCGATATATAATGTAGAAGTAACATTTTGAAATAAGGTCCAAGGAGGGATTATTGCAGCAAATGGAGTTATTCGCAATTCAAAAGTGTACCCAGTCCAGACTATCAGTAATCTCAAAGGGGTAGGACAGGATAATACCAGTGCAGAACACGGTAACAGTGGACAGTCTCACAGACAGACAATAACTATCAGAGTTAATCCTGAGACTTATGCTGATGCACCAGCCGATTGTTATACAGTTACCTATAACCGTAACAGTCAGCTTCAGGCATTTTATTATCGCCCTCGCCATGAGTATACTTACTAATAATGGACGAAGAAAAACACCTCTTAATCAGAATGTATATTGCTGATTAAGAGGTGTTTTCTTATGCTCTACGCTTCAGCTTTATATATATGAGTTGCAATATTATTGCGCACGCAATGCCAACTGAAACATAAGATATTAAATCCGTATTGACATATGTCGGGTTAAGACTTGCTGTTCTGCCAAGAAATCTGTTACTGAATAACGTTCAAGATGATAGCTGTATGGTTGCTGGCTCTGATTTAGTAGCATATATTGGATAAATCCACTATAATGTTGTTAAACATTTCCTATAAGAATATCTATATTTCAAGATTTATAGGCATATTATTATTGATGAAGAAGTGTCTTCTCTGATTTTTTTCATGATACCTATAGGTAGTCGTATATTCTGACAGCTTATAGGTATTTTCTGCACATTCTTCTCTCGAATCAGACATTATCCTTGCCAGAAAGCTAAAGATTGCCTATAGATAATGTGGTTTTCCATAATTTCTAGGTATTTACAATGAAATCTGCGCTTTATGAGCAGAAATCCTAATATTTCTGCCTATAATCAATAGAAATAATATCTTCTTATAGGTTCTGCTCTATATTCTGCGACCATGTTGCTGTCAGATGCAAATGTATCACCTAGTTGGACGATACACTATTTTGCCCCATCATTTATGTTCATATTTTCGTAGTAGATAATAACATTTTTATCCACCGATATAATATTCTCCGAAACCATGTAATTTTTGTGTAAAGAAAAAAGCACCATGTTTCAGGTGCTAATCTTCATAATGGAACTTGCAGGAATATATTATCAGATTTTGGTTCATGTCCATATTATACGTAAGTCTGTGTTCGTCTGTGATTCTTCTATTGCACATCTTCCTATGCTTTAATGGTTTCTAAAGGAATAATCATAGGTAATAATATATTTTCTTCTAAATCATCAATCCGTATCCATATACTTTAAGATATGTATCACGCCTTCTTTCCACCAACACCATTAATATACATCAACGGTATTCCGAAGAATGCCATTCCTCCAACAATATTACCTATTGTAACAGGAATAAGATTATTAAATATAAAATTCGGTATATTCAATGTACTAAGCTGCTGTGCTGTATAACCATATTGCTCCATAGCATCTTTCACATATAACGGATTAAGTTTTGCTATCATTCCTGCAGGTACATAATACATATTAGCAACACAATGCTCATAACCGCTTACAACAAAAAGCAGTATTATAAAAAAACAACATAACAGTTTTCCGGTTACATCCTTTGCACGTGCCGCAAGCATAACTGCTGCACACACAAGTATGTTACATAATATTCCCGATGCAAGCGCTGTTGTAAAATCAAGATTACATTTTCCAAGTGCTACTTTAATTGTATATGCACCAAGTATTCCCGATGAATAATTATACTGCCCGCTTACATAATCAATACATGTAAGCATTAACGAGCCAAGAAGATTTCCCAGATATACTACAATAAGCATTCGTATAAGCTTAAGTGCTGTGTGCTTCTTCTGTACAGTTGCCATAATTGCCAGACAGTCTCCTGTAAAAAGTTCTGCTCCTGTCATAACAACCATCATAAGTCCCATTGGGAATACAACTCCTGCAACCAGACGTGCAATTCCTACATTGACGATATCATGTGCTGCCACACTGCTTCCGGCTGCGCCAAATGCAATCATCATTCCTGCAAGTATGGCTTTCATAAAAAGCTTGTATGCTGGACAGTCAACCTTCCCAACACAACCTTCCACATAATTCTCTATCGCTTCTTTCATAGATAACATCTTAAGTTCCTCCCTGATTGTGTATTCCTACACTTCAATCGTTTTGTTTTAACTGTGTATACAAAATACGCTTGCATATTATAGCAAGCTGAATATTTATTTACAAGTATCTTATAAAGAACAATTCTACATGCTTCGGCACCCCTTTTGGACTTTCTCTGTTCATCACACCTCTCTAAGGTCCAAATCGTCAGACTGACTCTTCCCTTTTGGACTTTAACACGCCTTCCCGCCGCTTCAACGTCCGATCTGCCGCGGCTCGGCTTCCCTTTTGGACTTCAACACGCCTTCCCACCGCTTCAACGTCCAATTCGCCGCGCTTTGGCTTCTCTTTTGGACTTCAGCGCGCTTTCTCACTACTTTAACGTCCAATCCACCACGCCATGGCTAACCATTATCCCTGCACGACAAAAAGCACCTGCCAGAATGCTATTCACAAGCATTCTGGCAGGTGCAAACCCACATATGTATCATAAATTCTACTTTCCAGATGTTGCCTTAAGTCTTGCCATAGCTCTTGCAAGTGCTGCTCTTGAGTGATAATACTCATGGATACTCTGCTTCTGGCGAAGTCTCTCCTCAGCCCTCTGCTTAGCTTCCTCTGCTCTTCTTACATCGATTTCCTCAGGCTTTTCTGCTGTCTCAACAAGAAGAGTTACACGGTTGTTGACGATTTCAACAAATCCCATTCCAACAACAGCATGAATCCACTCGTCGCTGCCCTCTGGCTGGAACTTCATCTGACCTTCATCAATTGCAATAACCATATCTTCATGATGGGCAAGAATTTCTTTCTGTCCATCGAACTCAGGCACAATCAGAGAACGGCATTTGCCAGCGAAAAACACCCGGTTAGCTGATATTACTTTTAAATAAAATGAACTTGTAGCCATTAGTTTTTCCTTTCTGGCAGGATGTTACTGCATCTTCTCAGCCTTTTTAATAACATCATCTATAGTTCCTACATTGAAAAATGCGTTCTCAGGATATTCGTCCATCTCACCATCAATAATTGCCTTGAAACCTCTTATAGTCTCCTTTAATGGAACATATACACCAGGAATACCTGTGAAGTTCTCAGCAACATGGAATGGCTGTGAAAGGAATTTCTGAATCTTTCTTGCTCTGAATACTGTAACCTTATCTTCATCTGCAAGCTCTTCCATACCAAGAATAGCAATGATATCCTGTAATTCCTTGTACTTCTGGAGGATTTCCTGAACCTTTCTTGCTACCTCATAATGCTCCTCACCTACAATGTCCGGCTCAAGAATTCTTGATGTAGAATCAAGAGGGTCTACTGCCGGGTAGATACCCTGTTCAACTATCTTTCTTGAAAGAACTGTTGTTGCATCCAGATGAGCAAATGTAGTTGCCGGAGCCGGGTCAGTCAGGTCATCGGCAGGTACATATACTGCCTGTACTGATGTTACAGAACCATTCTTTGTAGAAGCAATTCTCTCCTGTAATTCACCCATCTCAGTTGCAAGTGTTGGCTGATAACCTACGGCTGAAGGCATACGTCCAAGAAGTGCTGAAACCTCTGAACCAGCCTGTGTGAAACGGAATATATTATCAATGAATAAAAGCACATTCTGATGCTTCTCATCACGGAAATATTCAGCCATTGTAAGTCCTGTCTCTGCAACACGCATATGTGCTCCAGGTGGTTCATTCATCTGACCAAACACTAACGCTGTTTTATCAAGAACTCCTGACTCTTTCATTTCTGTCCAGAGGTCATTACCCTCTCTTGATCTTTCTCCTACACCTGTGAATATTGAATATCCACCATGCTCTGTTGCAATATTGCTGATAAGTTCCTGAATAAGAACTGTCTTACCAACTCCGGCACCACCAAACAGACCAATCTTACCACCCTTTGCATAAGGTGCCAAAAGGTCAATTACCTTGATACCTGTCTCAAGAATCTCTTCTGCAGGATTCTGTTCTTCAAATGTTGGAGGTTCTCTGTGGATTTCCCACTTTTCCTTAGCATCTGGCTGTTCTTTGCCATCAATAGCCTCTCCTAATACATTAAAGAGACGGCCAAGAGTTTTCTCTCCAACAGGAGTCTTAATGCCGCTGCCTGTAGCTGTTACTTCCATGTCTCTGCAAAGACCTTCACTGGAAGCAAGCATAATACAACGGACTGTATCGTTACCGATATGCTGTGCAACTTCCATTACACATTTTTATCACCATTATTAACTTCAAGTGCGTCCCTGATTGCCGGAAGGTTCTCATCTTCGAACGCTACATCGACAACAGGTCCCATTACCTGTATAATCTTTCCTTTATTACTCATATTATCTCCTATCCGTCGCATTATTTCTTTCGTTTCTTCTTCTGCGACTTCGCACCAGCGATAACCTCAGTTATTTCCTGTGTGATTGCAGCCTGTCTGGCTCTGTTATACTGTATATCAAGGTCGTGCAGCATATCCTTTGCACTCTTTGATGCAGCCTCCATCGCCATCATACGGGCATTCTGTTCGCAGGAGAATGACTCTACCAAAGCTCCGTATACGAAACCAACTATATAATCAGGAACAATTCTGTCCATAACTACTTCTGGGAAGGTTTTAATGCAAGTTCCTCTCTTTTGAAATCAACCGGTATCTGGATATTGAAATCTGCCTTCTTAAGAGGAAGAAGCTGTTCAATCTGTGTTTCCTCCTGAATAGCATTAATCATACTTGTGTATATGATATACACCTCATCGAGTTCACCTTTTCTGTACAGTTCTATTATTTCTTCTGAAATATTTCTTGCTCTGTTAAGAGTAGGATTCTGAACTGTATAGTGGAACTGCTTCTCAATCTCAATACCGCGCTGTTCAAAATAATGTCGTCCAAGTTCTCCTAATACGAATAATGAATGATTAGGATTCTTTTCAAGCTGCTCCTGCGCAATCTTTAAAACATTATGGTTATATGAACCTGCAAGTCCCTTATCAGCAGTAATAACTATGTAGCCTACCTTTTTATCCGCTGCGTCTTTATCCTCATTTGTCTTAAAATATATACTGCTTATATCAGGTATATGTCTTAAGATTCGGCTCATTTCTGACTGCAGAGTGAAAAAGTATGGTTCCGTGTCTGAAAGCATTTTCTTAGATTTCTTAAGCTTGGAAGAAGAAATCATATACATGGCATTAGTAATCTTTAATGTATCATTGATACTTTTTATTCGATCCTGAATTTCCTTTGTGTTTGCCATATCTATACGCTTACCTTTCTTTTAGCACACATGCATTATGCAAATTCTTTTACTGCTTCCAGAATATTCTTAACCAGCTCATCATTAATCTCTTTCTTATCTTCAATCTGCTTTCCTATTTCAGGATGCTTGAGATCTATGAATTCAAGTAATTCTGTCTGGTGTTTCTTAACTTCCTTAGTAGGTATCTCATCAAATACGCCGTTGTTAGCCATAACAAGTGTCATAACCTGCTCATGCATTGAAAGTGGATGGCAGAGTGGCTGCTTTAAAAGCTCCATAAGGGCTTTTCCGTGCTGTAACTGTGCCTTAGTTGCATCATCAAGATCTGATGCAAACTGTGTAAATACTTCCATCTCTCTGTACTGTGCAAGGTCAATTCTTATGCTTCCTGATGCCTTCTTCATTGCCTTAGTCTGGGCTGCACCACCAACTCGTGAAACCGAAAGACCTACATTAACGGCTGGTCTCATACCTGAATTAAACAGGTTAGTTTCAAGGAATATCTGACCATCTGTGATAGAGATAACATTTGTTGGAATATATGCTGATACATCACCAGCCTGTGTCTCTATTATAGGAAGTGCTGTTATTGAGCCTCCACCTAACGCATCACTTAAACGGCTTGATCTTTCAAGAAGTCTTGAATGAAGATAGAATACATCTCCAGGAAAAGCCTCTCGTCCGGTGATCTTTCAAGCAGAAGGGAAAGTGCTCTATACGCTACCGCATGTTTGCTCAAATCATCATATACAATAAGAACATCTTTTCCCTGATGCATGAAATGCTCTGCCATTGCAGTACCTGCATATGGAGCTATATACTGAAGTGATGCAGGATCACTCGCTGTTGAAGATACAACAATTGAATAATCCATTGCACCATGCTTAGTAAGTGTTGATACAACCTTGGCAACTGTAGATGCCTTCTGTCCGATTGCAACATACACACAGATAACACCTTTACCTTTCTGGTTAATAATTGTATCTGTGGCAATTGATGTCTTACCAGTCTGACGGTCGCCAATGATAAGCTCTCGCTGTCCACGGCCAATTGGGAACATTGAATCAATTGAAAGTATTCCTGTTTCCATTGGTGTGCTTACAGACTTACGGTCTACGATACCAGGAGCATCTTCCTCGATTGGTCTGTAATCTTCTTCTTTAATATCGCCTTTTCCATCAATAGGCTCGCCAAGTGCATTGATTACTCTTCCTACAAATGCGCTGCCTACCGGAATTCCGGCTTTTTCTTGGTTCTTACAACCTTAGTTCCTTCTTTGATTCCTGTATCCCTGCCGAACAAGATAACGCCTATCTCATTCTCACGGATATCCTGAACCATTCCTTTTACTCCATTATCAAATACTACGATTTCACCATACATTGCATGGTCAATACCGTATACAGTAGCAATTCCATCACCGACCCATATTACATTACCGGTCTCACGGCTTGCTTCATCCCAATTGAAATTCTCAATCTCACTCTGGATAATGGAGATAATATCTGTTGCACTAATTGCGCCCCACAGGGGTCACCTCCCAGTTAATTTTCTTTCAAGCTGACAAAAACGTCCTTCAAAACTTCTGTCGTATTCCTTGTGATGTGCTCTTATAACATATCCGCCTAAGAGATCCGCATCCACTGTCTTTGTCAGTTCAATTGTATAATCCGGATATCTGCTCTTTAAGAAATCCTGTGCCTGCTTTGCATTATCATCTTCATCACTGCTGTCTGCACTTATAAGCTCTGCTTTTAAAATGTGGTTTGCTTCATCATCAATTCTGTAATATGAATCAAATATGTCTCTCATCTCATCACAATAACCAAGCTTGCACATTTCTTTAATGAAATTCTTCATAAGCTCCTTGGTATCATCAAGTGCAAACACTTTATCAATGATGTCGTATTTCTTTGCAAGAGGTATTTCAGGATTCGTGAGAATTTTCTGAAGTTCTGAAGTTTTGCTGTATAACTCATCAGCCCTTCTTACATCCTCTCTGCTCACAGACAACCGGTGTAAAACTATTGCATTATTTACTGCTGCCTGCGTCATGAGCATCACCTGTCTTTACGATTTTTCTTGCAGCTATGAGAGCAAGTCTTGCAATATCTGCCTGTGCAGCTTCTGTTGCTTTTCTCTTTCTCTGTAGCTATATCAGCCTTTGCCTTTTTCAAGCATTACTTCTGTTTCTTTTCTGGTCTTTTCCAAAGCTGCCTCATGCTCTTCCTGTGCTCTGTTTCTAGCATTTACAATAATCTCATCAGCTTCAGTCTTCGCACTTTCAATCTTTTCGTCATATGAAGCCTTTAATGCATCTGCTTCTTCCTGACTCTTCTTAGCATCATCAAACTGCTGCTTAATCATATCTTCTCTTGCATTGATTACTTTCATAACAGGCTTAAACAGGAACTTCTTAAACACCAGATATAAGACGAGCAGATTGACTACTGTCCATAATATATTCCATGGATCTATACTTAACACTAGCTTCGCCTTCCTTTCTATCTTGTCTTAGTTATCTTTCCCATAAATGTTATTAGCCTAAGAAAAGGATTATAAGAAGGGCGATAACGAAACCATAAATAGCTGTTGCCTCTGCAAGGGCACAACCTAAAAGAAGTGACTTACTAATCTTGCTTTCTGCCTCTGGCTGTCTTGCGATAGCGTCTACTGCACTGCTTGTTGCCTTACCGATACCAAGACCAGCACCGATACCTGTTAATACTGCTATACCTGCTCCGATTGCTACTAAAATTGTTGACATAATAATAATCTCCTTTTTTAAAACATTTATTCTTGTTACATATACTCTTACTCTGTAGCCTCTTTTATAGAAAAGACCAGTTAAGAATACGAAAACATACGCCTGTATCAGTCCATCGAATATATCGAAGTAACAACTGAATACTGCCGGTAAAACTGCTGGAACTACCATCTTTAATAATTCCATGATTACAAATGAACCTAAAACATTACCGAATAATCGCATGCAAAGTGATAAGGGCTTGATAAATACTTCAGAATATTAATAGGAAGTATTATAGGCATTGGTTCTGCAAAACTCTTAAGCCAGCCTTTAGTTCCTCTGGCTCTGATTCCTGCGACCTCAATAAGCACAATACTCATCAATGCCAGTGTTGCTGTAACATTCATATCCTTAGTTGGTGGCTTGAAACCAAGCAGTCCTATCAGGTTCGCAATTCCTATGTAAATAGCAATTGCTGACAGATATGGAATGTATGCCTTTCCTTTTTTCTCCTACTGTCTCAGTGAAGAAATCATTGAGTCCCTTTATTGCTGTTTCTACAACTACCTGTCTGCGACTGGGGTTTTCCACACTTAGATTTCGGCTTAGCAGAATACACAACAGGAACACAACAGCCATGATAATCCATGTAACAACAACGGATTCATATACTGGGATTCCACCAAACAAAGGTATAGTGAACACTGTCTCGCAATTAAGTTCTTCCATAAGCCCTTCTACCAAAGCATCCATCTGCACGACCTCCTTTCTAAATATGAAATATATTTCTTTTCTGTTCACGGATTTTATTCCAAAAAAAATAATGTCAAGCCTAGATTCTGCCTAGGTTTGACACTATTTTCTCCTTTAATAATCGTACATTTTTAACAAAAAATTGTTTATGACCAGCGTTCATTTTTGTTATTTTTTACATTAAATTCCGGCAAACTTTATTTTTATTTAATAATTTCATTAAAATTTGTCAAAAATGTATCAATAAAATCTGTTAATTTTTCTACAAATTTGTCATTTAATTAAGATATATCCGGTTATTCATTAATTATATTAATCTCTACAAAGCCGTTAAAACACTTGTATTCTCTATAACAAAGTTCTGAACGTCTCTACAGCAGGAGACATGTATGTACTATTATCATTAACCATATAAAAGCTTCTCTCATATTCAGGTGACTCGATTTCAAATATTTCTACAGACATCTTTTCCAATATATCCATATATGGAACTACCGCTATTCGAATCCATTAGCAACCAGCCCGGCAATAACCTGATCTTCCTCAGTTTCATATGCAACCTTTACTGTTATGTCCGATCTTTTTCAACATTTCATCAAATATGCTTCTTATTCCAGAGTTCTTGTCAAAACATACATATGAATACCCGGCTGTCTCTGCAAGATTAATGCTCCTTTTCCTTTTCTTAGCCAGCGGATGTCCTTTGGGAGTAATAAGCACCAGTCTCTGCTTCATAACGGGCTCAGCCGTAAAATGATATTCTTCTGATGGCTTGGAACAGAACAACAAATCATACTTTCCAAGCTGCATATCGTCAAGCAGCCTGCCCGTAACATCTGTGTGAAACGTAAAATCTATATCAAGCTTCGGATTCTTCTTTATAAATGCTGCCGCCATCCGAGGGACATAGCTTATTCCCAATGGTCTTACAAATCCTAATCTTATCGTTCCATTTCCCATTGCACTTCTTTTAATAGAAGCAATTCCATCATATAACACATCAAGAGTCTTTTCTGCATAAGAAAGAAACTCCTCTCCGAATTGAGTCAGAGTTATCTTATGTCCGTTTTTTTCAAAGAGTTTAACACCAAGTTCCTTTTCCATCTGTGAAATTGCATGACTAAGACTCGGCTGTGTAATGCATAATTCTTCTGCCGCCTTCGTGTACTGGCGGATTCTTGCAAGTGTAACGAAATATCTCAGATTATATATATTCATAGACAGCCTCCTAAGCACATTTATTATCTTAATTATAAACAGTTCTATAGACAAAATCTATAATTTCATTAAAATTATTCATTTGTTATTAATTAATAATGAAACTACACTTAGAGACTGTGATTATGTTCTTTATTAAAAAGGAAAGGGGATTCATTATGAGTTCAATTGATAGTGCAATAGATTTAAATGCTGGTTCTGTTTCTGAAAATGTTAAGACTACGCTTAGAGGTGAGCTTGTTCTTGCCTTTGCTGTTATAATCAATAGCCTTGGAGTTGTGCTTATGCTTTACTCAGGAACTGGAATATCTGCAATCTCAAGCGTTCCATATGCTTTTTCCGAAGTCTTCCCTAAGATTACTCTTGGTACATTTACATATATGTTCCAGGGACTTCTTGTACTCAGCCTTATGATTCTGCGAAAGAAGTTCGTACCATCATATCTGTTTTCATTCGTTGTCGGTTTCATATTTGGTGAATGCATCGACATGCAGAATATGTGGGTTCCAATGCTCCCCAACTGCAATCGGATTCAGAATTGTGTACTTTATTATAAGCTACTGCCTGATAAGTCTCGGCATAGCTCCTTCTAACAGATGCAAGCTTCCTATTATTCCTACTGACCTGTTTCCTCGTGAACTTGCTGACATCAGTGGTGTTGCATATTCACGCATAAAGATTTCTTTCGATGTTATATGCCTTGCCGTAACTGCATGTCTTACCGGCCTGATATTAGGTCATGTTAAAGGTCTTGGCATCGGTACTGTTGTTGCTGCATTTACAATGGGAAAAAGCCATCGGTCTTGTCGGCAGATGGCTTGATAAGAAGTTTGATTTTGTTTCATTTATGAAGAAATAAATATCTCACATATTGTCTAATCTATCTTTAATTACATTAATATCATAATCTGGGGCAGATGAAACTACTGCATCGTATATTGGCTTTATATCTGCCTCTTCTTCCTCTAGTTCTGAGGCTATTGTCTCCAGAGTTTTTGACTTCTTTACCTTCTTTATGACCTGATTAACTATCTTTAATTGTTCTCCGCTCTGTTCACCCTCTGCAAATGCTTCTTGGGTCAATTCTTCTTTTGCTTCTCGTTTTAATTCTTCTATAACTGTTTCTTTTAATTCTTCTTTAGCCATTTCCTTTGCTTCTTCAAATAATGTCCTTCTGACATCTTCCTCATCATAATCATATATACTCACTTCGACGACCTCCTCCCTGTGCTGTTCAAAGAAATCGACAAGTATATCCTCATCTATACATTCGTCCATCGCCTCTGTTACCGCAATCCTGACATCGTCCCCTTCAACACCCATCTTGAATCTGACCTTATTAACAAATGTCATGTAATCACGCAGCGTTTTGCACTTATTAAGGATATGTACATCTTCGTTAATGTTGATAACACGCACCTTAAGCTCCAGCTCTGGATTATCTGTCGGAATCTCATACATATCTGACAGCCTGATTTCATCCTCATCTTCAATCCATTTTTCCAGACCATTGTAAAATGTCACAAAATGCGGAACAGGAATCTTAATCATACTTCTTCTGTGAAGCATGGAATTACTGAACAACTCTCTGAATACATCCGACAGATGTTACATTGTCTTTCTTCTCTGCCATAGATATCCTCCTCGTCTCTTTCGCAGGCAGATATCCACGCACATATACTAATAAATATTATCTTTATCTATATAAGTATATTAGCATTTACGGATATCTAAAACAAGCCTGCATTATTCAATTATGTGTTATGTGGATTTTGCTGAATGAATGTCTATAAATGTTTTTAGAAAAATAAACCTTCATAAACGAACTTTCATAGATGTATGTTAATCTATGAATATCCAACTTTGATAAGCAACTGGTGTTGATTATTGAAGCAATCAACACCATGTTACTTTAGAAAAGATTTCATTCTTTAAATATATTAATATCATATATAATTATATATGTCAATGTATATTATCTAAACACTAGAAATATCTCATTTTTTATTAAAAAAGGTACAACATTAATCATGTGAATATTATACCTATAATTAATAAATATTATATATACGCCCTCTCGTATATACCCGCAATCTCTTCATCAGTAGTTTCCTGAGGGTCTCTTACGAACAATCTCATCATTGTTGCCCTTGCGTTCTTGGCAAGTGTCATTGCTTCTTCCTTCTTTATTCCGTAATCAGACATCTTAAGGTCATCAACTCCACATGCCTTCTGTAATTCAAGAAGTGCTGTGATGAAATCTTCCGGTTTAGACGCATCTTTCATTCCAAGAAAATGTGCCATATCAATGAAGCGTTCATCACATACATGCTTATTAATCCAGAATGTGAAGTACTCCTTAGACAGCATGATAAGTCCTGCTCCATGAGGAAGTTCAGGGTGATATGCACTCATTGCATGCTCCATAGAATGTTCTGATATACATGATGTTACAACCATTGAATAGCCAGACATTGTATTAGCGTATGCAACATGTTCTCTTGCCTCAATATCATTGCCATCCTTAACTGCTCTTGCAAGATAATGTCCGATATTTTCAATCGCGGCACGCTGAATCATATCTCCCATAATATTATGTTTGTTGCTTATATACCCTTCCAATGAATGGAAAAGTGCATCAAATCCCTGATATGCAGTGAATTTCGGTGGAACTGTTTTCATAAGCTCAGGGTCAACAATTGCATACTTTGCAAACATCCCCGCCATTCCACCAATACCAATCTTCATTAGTATCAGGATTAGAAATTACTCCGATAGTATCAACCTCTGAGCCTGTTCCTGCTGATGTAGTAATTGCAATCCATGGAAGCATCTCATTAGGAGGTGTCATCTTTCCACCTGATGGGCTGTTAGCATAATCCCACAGATTATCTGATGGCTGTGGAATGAACATTGCCATATTCTTAGCCGCGTCCATAACTGAACCGCCACCTAAAGCAATAACAAACTCAACTCCGTTCTCGCGACCAATTCTTGCGCCTTCTTCAACTGCTGACTTCAGCGGATTAGCTCCTATTCCGTTATAAAGCACATATGAAACATCAGCCTGTTTAAGTTCATCTATTGTTCTGTCAAGTGAACCATTCATCCTTGCAGACTTTCCATTGCTTATAACAAGAAGTGCTTTCTTTCCTGGCATCTTAAGAGTATGAAGCTTAGAAAGACTTCCGCATCCAAATACGACATCTACTGGTGAAAAAAAACTGATATTCATTCATGATTACTCCTCTCTGAAATTAATACTGCCATCTGCAGCATTCATTCCATCAACAATAGCCAGAGATTCCAGCTGGTATCCAAGATTACGGATAATCTGTCCGCCCTGCTGAAATCCCTTCTCAACTGCGATACCAATACCTTCAACAGTTCCACCTGCCTGATTGACAATAGAGATAAGTCCCTGAAGTGCACAACCATTAGCAAGGAAATCGTCAATAATAAGCACATGATCCTCCGGACCTACAAACTTCTTAGATATAAGCACCTGATTCTTGCACTTATGTGTAAATGATTCAACTTCGGCAGAGTACACATCACCGTCAATATTGACGCTCTGTGACTTCTTTGCAAATACAACCGGTACATCAAAGCATTCTGCAACTATACATGCAATACCGATTCCTGAAGCCTCAATTGTTATAATCTTATTAATATTCTTTCCGGCAAATCTTCTCTTAAATTCTTCGCCCATCTGCTTGAAAAGTTTAACATCCATCTGATGATTAAGAAAACTGTCAACTTTCAAGATGTTGCCTTCCTTGACAACTCCGTCCTTCATAATTCTTTCTTCAAGAAAATTCATAGTAATGATTCCTTTCGTAAGTAAATTATCTGTCATATTATAAGAAATAATTCTATCATCACTAAGCATTGCGGTCAATCGCTTTTAGTACTTAATACCCATATTTTTTCTTCTTCGCAACAAGGAAAATTATGGTTGCAATCATAGCAAGAAATTCTGCCACAACTACTGACATCCACACACCTGTAAGCTTGAAAAACACAGGCAGAATAAGCACTGCTGTCACCTGAAATACAAGGGTCCTAAGAAACGATATCAATGCTGATGTAAGGCCATCACTAAGTGCTGTGAAGAATGACGAACCTAATATCGGGAAGCCTGAAAACAGAAACGAACATGAAAAAATCATGAAACCTGCAACAGTTATGTCGAATAATTCCTTATCATACCCGACAAACACCTGCGCAAGCGGTCTTGCAAGAACCTGTCCCAGCACAAACATTGTAAATGCTCCAACAACGATAATTCTTATACCTTTTCCAAGAATACTCTTTAATTCTTTTTTATTACCAGAGCCATAATTAAATCCGACAATAGGTGCACTTCCTACTGAGTATCCCATGAATATTGCCTGAAATATGAAATTGACATACATAACAACACCATAAGCTGCAATTCCATTTTCTCCGGCATATTTCATCAACTGCATATTGTAAAGCATACTTACTAAAGACGCTGACACATTATTCATGAATTCAGACGCACCGTTAGATGCTGCTTTACCAAGTATTCTGATATCAAATCTGAACTTTGTTAATCTTAAAAGGCTTGTGTTCTTTTCATAAAATACACAACCGGAATTGCACCTCCAACAAGCTCACTCATCGAAGTTGCAAGTGCCGCACCGACAAGCCCCCATCTGAATCCTGCAACAAAAAGTGCATCAAGCGCCATATTGGTAACACCTGCTGCCACAGTCACATACAGACCAAGCTTAGGCTTTCCCGCTGTTGCAAACAGACACTGAAACTCAAACTGCAATATATAAAAAGGTAATGCCGCAAGAATAATTCTTCCATATAATACACAGTCACTAAGAAGCTTTCCTTCTGCCCCAAGCATCATGGCAACAGGTCTTATCAATATAATACCAAGAAGTCCTAATACAATACCGCATATTGCTGAAAATGCCACTATAAACGAGAATATGTGGCTTGCCTTCTCTTTCTTTCCCTCTCCAAGTGACATTGCAATAAGTGCGCCACCACCTGTTCCAAACATAAATCCGACGCAGCCAAGAATCATAAGCACCGGCATAATCAGATTAACTGCTGCAAATGAAGTTTTACCTACAAAGTTAGAAACAAACAAGCCATCAACAACGCCATATATAGATGTAAATATCAGCATAACAATTGATGGCATTGTGAATCTCATGAGTTTCCTATATCCAAAATGATCTGATAATTTAATCTCTTCTTTCATTCATTTCCTCAAAATAATCACTTCTGTCTTGCCATTGCAATCTGGTCAGGAGTTATAGGAAGCTCGTAAAATCTCTTTCCTGCCGCATGGCTTAATGCATCTGTAATTGCAGGAAGCGGTGTATTAATTACAACCTCTCCGATTGATTTAGCACCAAAAGGACCTGCATTCTCGTAACTGCTCTCAAACTCAACATTAATATGTCCAATATCCATTCTTGATGGAATCTTGTACTGTAAAAATGAGTTCTCATACAGCTTGCCTTTATCTGAATATGTGATATTCTCTGACATTGTCATTCCAATTCCCTGTAAGATACCACCCTCTGCCTGTACTCTTGCAAGGTTAGGATTAACAGGTGTTCCACAATCAACACATGCGTCATACTCAACAACACGGCTCTCACCTGTGAGAAGGTCAACCTCGACCTCCGCTGCTCCAACCATGAATGGTGGTGGTGAAATAGGTGATGTATGTGTATTGGTAACTGAAAGTGCTATATCATTACCACACATGGATGCTGTTGATATATCGGCCAGGGTTACACATTTATCCTTGTTCTCACCTGATTCGCATATTACTTTCTTTCCGTCAAATGTGACATCACATTTCTCGCAGCCTAACATCTTAGCACCAAGCTTTTCGATTCTGTCTCTAAGCTCTAATGCACATTTTTCAACAGCCTTACCAGTTACATATGTTGTACTTGATGCGTATGAACCTGAATCATAAGGTGATATGTCAGTATCTGCACCAAATACACTTATATCGTCTGTGCTGCATTCAAGAACCTCTGCTGCAATCTGTGCAAGTATTGTATCACAGCCTGTTCCCATATCAGCAGCTCCGATGTTCATAGTATATACACCTTCATCATTAAGCTTTTAGTGTCGCACTGCCGACATCAACCCCTGATATACCTGAGCCCTGCATTGCCATGCCCATTCCGACAAAACGTGCCTTAGTATCAGAAATCTTTCTCATAGGATATTTCTCATCCCATTTAATCATCTCTTTGACCTTTGCAAGACATCTGTCAAGTGCACAGCTTGTATTAACCTGTCCATAGTAAGCAGGCATTACATCGCCCTCTTTTACTATGTTCTTAAATCTGATTTCAAACGGGTCCATATGAAGTCTGTCTGCCAGTTCATTTACAGCCGACTCAACTGCAAAAAGTCCCTGTGTCGCACCATAACCTCTGTAAGCACCCGCTGACATTATATTAGTATATACAACATCACTTACAAAACGGAACGCCTCTGCCTTTCCATATAATGGAATTGACTTGTGTCCAGAAAGGCCTACTGTTGTAGGACCATGCTCGCCATATGCGCCTGTATTAGATAATGTGTATAAATCAATTCCTTTTACAATACCATCCTTAGTTGCACCAAGTCTTACATGCATCTGCATCTCATGTCTTGGTGATGAAGCTGACTGTGTTTCTTCCCTTGAAAATATAATCTTAGACGGTTTCTTGGTCTTCCATGTAAATGCAGGATATATCTCTGACACAGATGTCTGCTTTGCTCCAAATCCGCCTCCGATTCTTGGCTTGGTAACTCTTATCTTAGATGGCGATATTCCAAGTGCATGTGAGATAATTCTCCTGCAATGGAATACTATCTGTGTAGAACTTACAACATGAAGTCTTCCATAAGTATCTATTGTACAGAAAGTTCTGAAAGTCTCCATCATGCTCTGCTGGCATGCCTTAGTATGATATGTCCTGTCAATCACAATATCACACTCATCTAACACTTTATCTATATCTCCGTTGCCGCTCTCATCATGCGCGCACAGATTTCTTTTATTATCAGCTCCAACCGGACATAATGCCTCCCAGTTATCCTCAGGGTGTACAAGAATCTCATTATCCTTTGCCTTAGTGAAATCAAGTAATGGTTCAAGCACTTCATATTCTGTCTTAATAAGCTTCATTGCCTTATCAACACAGCGTTCATCAGCACCTGCAACAATGGCAACCGGGTCGCCTATGAATCTTACATGCTTATCAAGAATAAGCCTGTCATAAGGACTTGGCTCAGGATATGTCTGACCTGCACATGTGAATCTTTTCATATTCTGGTCAACGTCTTTATATGTAAATATTGCTTCTATTCCCGGCACCTTCATCGCAATATCAGTATTAATATTCTTTACAAATGCGTTGGCATATGGTGAGCGCAGAAGCTTTACAACAAGGCAGTCCTTAGGTGCAATATCATCTGTATACACAGGCTTTCCAAGCAGAAGCTGCATCGCATCTTTCTTTCTGATAGCTTTATTAACCGACTTCATCTATTCAGCCTCCTTTGCTTTCTTTGCCTCAAGGAAATTCATAATTCCTCTTAACTGTCCCTCATAACCTGAACATCTGCACAGATTTCCTGAAAGGAACTCCTTTATCTCCTCTTCATCAGGATAAGGATTCTCTCTGAAAAGTGCCAATGCATTCATAACAAATCCCGGATTACAGAATCCGCACTGCTCTGCTCCCCTGGTCTGCTATAAATGTGACAAATTCAGATGCCTCCTCCTGTAATCCTTCAAGTGTTGTAACACTGCATTTGTCTGCTCTTGCTGCAAGAACTGAACATGAAAGGACGGGCTTATCATTAAGAAATACTGTACATAAGCCACAGTTAGATGTTTCACAGCCACATTTTACGCTGTAACAGCCATGCTCTCTCACGAATTCATAGAGTGTCATGTCTGCCGTAATATCTGCTTTGACAGATTTTCCATTCAACTTAATATCAACTAACATATATTCTCCAATCCGTAATCACCAATTAATCTCTGTTAATATTCTGAAGTGCCCTGCCTGCAAGAACGCTTGAAAGATGACTTCTATACTCAGCACTTCCTCTCATATTGCCCGCTGTAGGCACATTTTTCTTAACAAATGTACTGAATTCTTCTACTGACTTCTCGTTAATACCGCCTGCAAGTATTCCTTCTGTATCTTTAACAACAATTGCTCTTCCCGGTCTTGCACCTATGCATATATTGCAGACTCCAGTATCTTTAAACTTTACTCCTGCACATGTAAGCACCGGCAGATCTGTTTCTGTTATTCTCACTGCTTCATAAAACATATTCACCGGTCTTTTCTTAACAATAATATTAACAACAATGTCCCTGTCATAATCACGGTCAGCATACTCAGTTAATGGAACAATGCCTCCCTTGTATAGTTCTACATAAGAATCCAGTCCAATTAAAAGCGTAAGCACATCAGAAAATCCATATCTTCCATATATACTTCCACCAACTGTTGCAAGATTTCTGAACTGCACACCTATAATATGCCTTAAAGCCTCCTTAGCACAGCCATCTGTATATTCATTAAAACTCTCATGAACTTCTAACTGTCTTAAAGTAGTCATACAGCCAATCTTAAATTCTTCATCTGATTCTTCAATCTTATCAAGTCCAAGCCCTGACATATCAATAGCTGTATTCATTCTGTTGTCGCCCATACGCATCCACATCATGCCTCCGACAATACGGTTAGCTTTCTTCTGATTAAGCTCATAGGCTTCTTCAAGGCTTTCTACTTTCTTATAATTCTGTATAGTAAGCATAAAAACTCCAATCTATTTATTAGTGATATGAACAACGGACGGTTGTGGCGGGCGCAGACCCGTTACCAGCAGGTGATGACTCTCATGGCAGCAGCTTAGTGGGAGTAGCTGCCGCCATCTGCAAAGCCTATTAGTTTGCAGAAAATCAAACGCGCTACGCTTGAACGAGATTTTCTGCACACACCTTTAAGCATATGGCGGCATAACTCCCACACAGCACGCTACAAATCGAGCCCTCGCCTGCTGGCATCGGGCCTGTACCCGCCACAACCTGTCTGTCAACCTTCACTACTAAATTCTTTACTCACCAAGAAATCGATAAAAAATCTCATTCTCTTTCCTTATATAAATATAACGGCTTGTAAAACCCTTGTCAATCTGATAAAATTCATTCGCTACTATTTATGTAAATTAATTTGTTGGATAATTGTTAGGAAGTCAGCCACGAAAAATTGTTGAGTCCAACGCAGGATGCTTTGAACTCAACAATTTTTCGTGGCGTCCGTTCTAACAAACCTCCACAAACCAATTCGCAGAAAGGATTTTAACATGAAGAATTTTAAAAGATTTACCGCCCTCTTTTTTTAGCAATGCTCATGCTTTTTTTCATTATCAGCATGCGGCAATTCTACTACTTCTGATAAGGGCACAGAAGAAGCTACTACTTCAGCATTTGACATAATGTCACAGTTTAATGAGATTGGCGTAAGCTATCCTCTTACTGTTACTGACCAGGCTGGAAGAACCATAACATTTGAAAAGGCTCCGGAAAAGATTGCATCATCTTACTACATTTCAACAAGCCTTCTTCTTGCACTTGGATTACAGGATAAACTCGTTGGAATCGAAGCCAAGGCTAACACAAGAAATATTTACAAGCTTGCAGCTCCAGCAATCGTGAGCCTTCCTAACATGGGAACAGCCAAGGAATTCAACACAGAAGCATGTGTAGCTGCTGCACCTGATGTTGTATTTCTTCCAATAAAATTAAAGAAAACAGCTGATACTCTTGAAAGTCTTGGAATCAAGGCTGTTGTTGTGAATCCAGAAGACCAGTCACTTTTAGAGGAATGTATAACTCTTGTTGGAAAGATTACTAACAATGTCGGTCGTGCTGAAGCACTTAATAATTCAATCAAGACATTTTTAGCTGATAACAAGACTAATGTTTCTGGCGAAAATACACCATCTGTATACCTTGCAGGTAACAGCTCTGTTCTCTCAACTGCCGGAAGCAAGATGTATCAGAATACTCTGCTTACTAACGCAGGTGGTAAAAATGTTGCTTCTGAACTTACAGATACTTACTGGGCAAATGTTTCTTACGAGCAGATTCTTGCATGGAACCCTGATTACATCGTTATCGCTGCTGATGCAACTTACTCAGCTGATGACATCTTAAACGATGCTAATCTTGCCGGCTGCAATGCTGTTAAGAACAAAAATGTAGTAAAGCTTCCTAACGATATCGAAGCATGGGATTCTCCAGTTCCTGGAAGCTTCCTTGGAAGTATATACATTGCTTCTGTTCTTCACCCAGAAAAGGTAACTAAAGATTTCTATGAAACTTGTGTAACTAAATTCTATGAAAGCTTTTATGGATTTACACCTGCAAAATAATTAAGGATGATTTATGTTCAAGAATATTAATAATTACCGGAACAAAATTATACTATTATCTGTCATGTGGGCACTGCTTCTTATAGCAGTGTTTACATGGTCAGTTCTTACCGGACAGTATCCACTCACATTAAAAGGACTGCTGTCAGGGGACACTATGTCAATTATGGTCTTTAAAAGACTAAGACTTCCACGCGCCATTATGGGTATTATTGGAGGTTTTGGCCTTTCAATATCTGGTTATGTATATCAGATGATATTTAAAAATCCACTGGCATCACCTGATGTTGTCGGTGTTTCTTCCGGTGCAAGTGCCGGCGCAGCTTTTTGCTATAGTTGCGGTTTCGTCTTTAACCCCTGTTGTATCAATATCCGCATTTGCCGGAGGAATAATTGCCCTTATAATCACATTACTTGTGGCTTATCTTGTTCCCGGCAGAAACAGTTACACAATTGTACTTGCTGGTATTGCCATTCATTCTGTAGCACAGACAATTCTTATGTTTCTCAAACTTGCTGCAGATCCTGAAAAACAGCTTGCTTCTATTGAATACTGGATCATGGGAAGCCTTAACGGTGTTTCAAAGGACAGCCTTGCTATTCCTTTCTTTGTAACATGTGCAGGCTTTATAATCATGACTTTATTATACAGACAGATTCTCATCCTCTCGATAAATGAGGATGAAGCTGCCGCTCTCGGTGTCAATGTCACAGTTCTGCGTTTTATCATATTAATGATTGCAACATTAATCGTATCATCAATTATATGTGTAACCGGACTTATCAGTTTTATTGGACTTATTGCACCTCACATTGCCAGATTACTCACAAGACGCAATGACAGATTCACATACATATCAAGCGGACTGGCTGGTGCCATCATCATGACACTTGCTGATATATTTGCAAGAAGTATATCCTCATCGGAACTTCCTGTAAGCATATTTACATCACTCCTAGGTGCACCGCTGCTTATAATCCTGCTTATCAAAGCTAACAAAAAGGAGGTTGCATAATGTCCGATTTATTCAATCCTGAATTATATGTTTCAGATGTATCAGTATATTATGGAAGCAAATGTGCTGTCCAGAATGTAAGCTTTAACATACATCCCGGACAACTCACAGCTATTATCGGCAATAACGGCTGTGGTAAAACCTCGCTTATAAGAGCTGTCATGAATCTTGTTAAACATAGTGGAAAATGTATGCTTGGTGAACTCCAGCTTGAAAGTATGTCTTTCAGGAAAAGAGCCGGCATGATAAGCTACATTCCACAAAGAACCGGAATAAGCATAAGTATGACTGTAAGAGAAGTGTGTCTGCTCGGATTTAATCCACAGCTTCACATGCTTGAATCATACAATTCCAACATGAGACATCGTGCTGATAAGGCTATCGATTCTGTTGGCCTTGCCGGATTATATGATACAGACTTTCTCACATTAAGCGAAGGCCAGAAGCAGTTATGCATACTTGCACGCACACTTATAGAAGATTCGGCGCTTCTGCTTCTTGATGAGCCTGACAGTGCGCTTGATTTTTCTAACCGCCATATGCTTATGAAACATATCCGGAATATTATTTCTGATAACAAATGTGCTCTCATGTGTATACACAGTCCGGAACTGGCACTTGAGTACTGCGACAGGATTCTTCTTATGAAAGATGGAAAAATTGTTTCAGATATTGATGTACATGCAGCCAGTCTTTCAGAAATCAATGAGAAAATGTCTCTTATATATGATAATATCAATGTTACTGAATGTACTGATACCAAGGAAATGTACACAGAATAGTTCTTGCTTTGTAATAGGGGGATTTATGAATAATTGTTATTTGGACGCAGAAGCCGTAATTACATTTTTCAGGATGACCGGCAGAAAACACATTTTTATAACAGGAAGCCGCGGCAGTGGAAAATCTCATCTTGTTAATAATATGTTAAAACATATGTCCGATTCTTTCAATCTGTTACAGAGTCATAGAACGGATACGCCACAGGTTGTCATTAAATCTAATCTGGTTGCTGACAATAAAGAATTCGTAATTGGTGTACCCCGGACATCTGGAATTAATCCTGCATCTAAAGGCAATAATATGACAATTATTGAAGATGGATTTATTAATTGCGCAATTCCTGCCGTTGATACACATCTTGATACAACTCCTGAAAGGTTATTTGTTATTGATGAGCTTGGTTATCTTGAAAGCTCTTGCATCCCATTTCAGAATGCTGTTGAAAAACTGCTTGATAATTCACATGTTTTAGCTGTAATCAGAAAACAATCCACAGAATTTCTAAACAGAATCTGTAACAGGAAAGATGTTCTTGTTATTGATATTGACAGCACATTTGAAACGCTTTCTTGCATTATTATGGCTTCCGGTATGTCAAAACGATTCGGCTCTAATAAGCTGATAGCAGACTTTAACGGACGCTCTCTTTTTTGAAAATGCAGTATCTATAAGCCATTTTGCTGGCTTTGGTGAGACACTTGCAGTAACAAGACATGATGAAGTGATCCGTATATGTGAAGATAAGAATATACATTTTCTCCGACACGACATGCCATACAGAAATGAAATGGTCCGGCTTGGAGTTACCAGAATTCTATCAGATAACGCTTCTTAAGGTAATCTGCAGCCTCAGGGAATCCTTTTCCTGCCATCAGACCAGCCACTTATTACAAGGACAAGCCTGCAGCTTCTATGTCTTACATTTCTTTATTATGGTGATAAGATATGCAGACTTTCCTACAATGAAAATTCTGGTTCTCCATGTATATTTCCTGCAAAATATTACGATGAGCTTCTAAACCTTCCTGAGAAAAAAGGCGGCGGGTTCTTAACAAAAAAATATCCCGCACAGGTTGTATTAGTTCCTGTACGGGATGAATATGAACTATATGATATCGATACTCCAGACGATATTACTCGTCTTTTGAAGTTTCTTCATTAGCCGGTTTGCTCTTAGGAAGTATCACATTAAGTAATATTGCCACAAATGCTGCAGGTACAATACCAGACTCACCAAACATAAGCTGTACTGCCTGTGGTGTATGTTCAAGAATTGCAGGGCTTACACCCATTCCGTAACCTACACCAAGTGCAACTGAAACAATTGAAAGTCTTCTTGCATCAAGCGGCTCTTTAGTAATAAGCTGGATACCACTTACTATGATTGATGAGAACATCATAACTGCTGCACCACCAAGTACTGACTGTGGCATGATTGATATAAGTGCTCCAAGCTTAGGTATAAGTCCGCATAATATAAGGAATACCGCACCTGATGCAAGTGCAACTCTGTTAACAACCTTAGTCATTGCAACAAGTCCTACATTCTGGCTGAATGATGTATTAGGAAGCACACCGAACATTGCTGCAAGTGTTGAACCAAGACCATCACACATTACGCCTCCAGAAAGCTCCTTATCTGTTGCCTCTCTTCCCATTCCACCTTCCATAACGCCTGAAATATCACCAACAGTCTCTACTGCTGTTACAACAAACATTACAAGTACAGGAAGTATTGCTCTTAAATCAAACACAGGCTTAACTGGCATAAACTTTGGAATTGCAATCCATTTAGCCTCTGCTACCTTGTTCCAGTTAAGTACCCATGATTTAGTATACTCAACTCCATCAGCTGTAAATGCTGTATGTGGTAGAACCAGTCCCATAATAATTGCTACAATATAACCCACAATAATTCCAACAAGAATTGCAGATGAACTAAGATATCCCTTAGTCCAGTGCTTAACAAATAATATAACTACAAGCACAACAAATGCCAGGAAAAGATTTTCCAATGAACCAAAATCCTTAGCAGAGCTTCCACCACCAAATGAATTGATACCTACTGAGATAAGAGACAATCCTATTGAAAGAACTACTGTTCCTGTTACTACTGATGGGAAGAATTTTCTTAATGGTTTAATAAATGCTCCAAGTACAGTCTCAAAAGACCACCTATAATAGATGCACCCATAATTGCACCATAAGCTAATATTCCGCCACCCATAATCTTGGTAACACTGCTGAATACTCCAATAAATCCTGAGCTTGTACCCATAATAATAGGTACCTTGCCACCAACAGGTCCAATTGAAAATAACTGAATAAGTGTTACAATACCTGCAATAATCATTGCATTCTGTAAAAGTGCAACTCTGGATAGAAGCATATTCACTTCCTGCCCCAATTCCACATGCACCTGTAATAATAAGCAGCGGTGTAAGATTACCTACAAACATTGCCATTACATGCTGAAGTCCAAGCGGTATTGCCTGTTTTAGCGGAAGCTTCCCATTAAAGTCATATGCTTCCGGCATAAGTGCTTTTATTTTTTCATAAGTCCTCCAAATATTTATAAGAATTTTATAAAGCACTAATACTATAATTCAAAATACGCGTGTTGGCAATCTTTTAATGTTGTTTCTAATATTTTTTAATCTAAGATTTTCCCATCAATTGAAATCGTCACAACCTGCCATGGAATGAATTTTCCACTGTTCTGTAATGCTGTCCTTGCAGCATATTCAAGTCCTCCGCAGCATGGAACTTCCATTCGAACAATAGTAACACTCTGAATATTATTGTTACTTATTATCTGTGTAAGCTTTTCGCTGTAATCAACATCATCAAGCTTCGGACAACCGATAATAGTAATCTTTCCCTTCATGAATTCCTGATGCATATTGGCATATGCATATGCTGTACAATCTGCTGCAATCAAAAGCTTTGCTCCGTCAAAGTATGGTGCATTAACTGGCACAAGCTTAATCTGGCATGGCCATTGTGCAAGCTTGGATTCTGGTGCAACCGGGGATGCCGTGTGTCCTGCTGCTGAATCTTCTGTCTCCGCATTTACCTGTGAATTTCTGTTAAACTGTCTCATCATGCTGCCTGGACACCCTGAAAAATGTGGTTCCTTCGCTGCTTTCTCCTTAGCCGCTTTATTAGCAAGAACCGCAGCCTCATCATATGCAGCCGCTTCTCTTTCTATAAATGTGATTGCTCCTGTAGGACACTGTGGAAGGCAGTCTCCAAGTCCGTCACAGTAATCATCTCTCATAAGTCTTGCCTTTCCATCAACCAATCCGATTGCCCCTTCATGACATGCTGTCACGCAAGCTCCGCAGCCATTACATTTATCCTCATCAATATGAATAACTCTTCTTATCATCACTTAATCCTCCTGTGTTCTCATTGATTTCGTGATTAAAGAATAATATAATGAGCATAATAAATATGTTGTTTTAACCACATTTTTGATAATTTATTAAAAATGTATTTTAAGTCAGAAAATTGGATTTTACCGGGGCAGTATAAGGAGAACTTATGGCAATTATCAAATCACCAATATTTAAAGATATCACCGAATCTGAAATATCAGAAATGACCGCAGCCGGATTTCTGCGTGCCAGAAAATTCCGCAAAAATTCGTTTATATATCATGTAACAGACAGCGTTCACGAAATTGGAATTGTTGCATCTGGTCAGGTAACTATTGAATATATAGATTTGTGGGGCAACAAAGCTATTATGAGCAATATTTCTCCGGGACATGTATTCGCTGAAACATATGCTCTGACTGGCGAACCGCTCATGGTAGATGCGGTCGCTTCTGAAACAAGTGTGATTCTTTTTTTCTTGATATAGATAAATTGATGAGTTCACAATTTGAAAATACGCACTGCAAAGATACAATCCTTAACAATCTACTGCACATTTCCATTCAGAAGAATCTCACCCTGTCTAACCGGATATTCTGCACATCACCTAAGACAATCCGAGAAAGGCTTCTTATATATCTGTCCAATGAGTCAAGAAAAGCTGGCAGTCAGGAATTCGTAATTCCATTCGACCGCCAGCAGCTTGCCGATTATCTTAATGTTGACCGTTCAGCACTTTCCAAGGAACTTGGAAAAATGCGTGATGAAGGGCTTATTGAATTCAGAAAAAATGCATTTCATCTGCACAGCATTTGCTAAGAATTCTGTTCTATAAACCGTTTCACCACTGGTCTTATCGGTGGTGAAATGTTATCCAGTTCAACCTCGGCAATATTAAAAAACTTCAGTTCTTCAATTTCTTCTTCCTGTCTCTTTAATTCTCCATGGTATTTTCTGCACACATATATAATCTCAATATTAGACACTTCATCACCATTAGGATACACATAATGCACCTCCGGACCGGAATTCACCATAAAAATTCTATCTCATCTGCAATAAGACCTGTCTCCTCAAACAGCTCTCTTCTTGCACAATCCTCCTAAGAAATTTAATAACTGTTATATTTTATTATTAAATTCTTCGCACCCCCTTGAAAACACTGGATTTGTCGCAGGTGAGCTTTCCCTTATTATTTCCCTTGTGTTATATCGTCCCATCAGTGTTTATGCACTCTGATAAGGGCAAATACAAGGGCAAGAAAAATCTATAAGACAGTATAACACAAAATAAAAGTGACATGGTGAACTGATTGAAATGCTTCTTAATTTTTGCTACTACTGATTGATTAAATGATAAGGAGATGGGATACGATGAGAACAATATTTGCAGAATACAATCCACAGTGCAACAGCATTGATGTATATACTAATACGGGCTATATACTCCGTATTGATTGTTGGGAAGCAGAAAAAAATTTAAGAACCACACCTGGATCTGATTGTGCTTTGACATCGCTTGCAATCGATGAGCCATTAGAATATGCAAGGTTATATCTTGATGGGAATTTACAGATGTGGGTAGATGCTGAAGATTCATTAGAGTTATGATTATTCCAATCAAAATCTACTAGAATTTATTAAAAATTAGCTTCATAATTTTAAAAGGACAGCCCTATTGCTATGAGGCTGTCCTTAAAAATACAATAGATAAACCTAGATTATTCTTGCTACTATCTGATTGTTAAATTTTCTGTATTCCAGATTGCAAATCTCCCTTTTCGCAATATTTTATTAGTATGAATGCCAGAATCGCTGAAAAAACACGTGCCAATACCGTACTCCACCATATCATAATCTGTCCACCAAATAAAGGTGGTAAAACAAGCATAAATATCAGCATCAATACTGGTTCAATGAATGTAAGAATGTATGACAATCCTTTTTTTTTCAGTAGCATAAAATCCAGCTGTCGCTATTCTGGTAATCGCAACAAATGGTAATGACACTAAAAATATAGGTAAAATTTTAGAAATCTCAATACTTACTTCATAAGAAGCTCCGAAAACCCCTCCAATATTTGCTCTGTTTACATACATGATAATTCCACCACAAACAGCAAGAATTATTGCAAAAATGTATGCCATTCTCTGAACTCCTCTCAGGCTTTCTTGATCCTTCTCACCATAAAAACGGCTCATTAAAGGTTGACTTCCATCACCTACGCCCTGCAATATGAGATATATGATACAGATAATATAGGATACACATGCATAAGTTGCAATAGCTTTTTCTCCCCCATAAGAAGCGGAGAATCGGTTTATAAACACCAATGAAATATTAGGAGTCAATGCTAGCCCAAATGGTGCAAGACCTACTCTGAATATAGCGCCACACATTTCTTTTTACATTTTTAAGGATACATACACATAAAACTTTTTATTATATAATGCGTATATGATTGCAATTGCTGCAGTCACACCCTGTCCGGCTATTGTAGCTGTGGCTGCACCTTTCATGCCCATTTCATATATCCATACAAAGATAAAATCCAGAACAATATTGGTTATGAATCCACCAACCATCGCAAACATTGACCAGAAAGAGTTTCCATAATTTCTAATGAATGGCATCATTCCAGTTCCAAGAATCTGCAATATTGCTCCAAGTGCTATAATTTTGATATAATCTGTCGCATTTGTTAATATAATTCCATCTGCTCCAAGCAATCCTAAAATTTTAGACGAAAAGGAGTAAATAATTATGGTACTGATAACACTTACTATTACAAGAAGCCACCAGCTTGTAGCAATAAATTCTTCTGCCCGTTTTCCTTTTTTTTTCTGCTGCATTAATTGAGTAATAAACAGCTCCTCCCATACCAATTCCTGTTCCAAGAGCCTGAATCAAAGCATCAATCGGATATGCAATATTCATAGCCGAAAGTCCAGCATCTCCTATGGTATTGCCTACAAAATATCCATCCACTATCGCATATATTCCTGATAATGCAAATGCTATAATAGATGGAATAACATATTTAAAAAATAATGATTTATGATTCATTTTTCTTACAATCTCCTTCCTTGAAAAGTCTGATAAACAGCTCTGTATTATCATTAAGACTTTCTATATTCTCTAATCCCATTTTTTCGATTACATATATTTCTTTTGAGTGCAGTTTTTCTATGATATCTTTCGTATATTCCATTCCTGATTCTGTGAGGCATATCAGCTTATTTCTCTTGTCTGAATCATCAGATACCATATTGATGTATCCTTTTTTCTGAAAATCTTTTAGTATCGTATTTACCGTTTGCTTAGGTATATTCCATTCTTCACTTATCATTTTCTGCGTGCATCTTCCATTACTTTCATAAAATGAATACAAAGCAAAAATTCCATTTGAAGACAGTCCCTGATCCTTTGACCATTCCTCATACATTGCTGTACATTCTTTCCATAAAGCATAATATCGTTGCAACTGTATTATCATATTATTATCTTTTCTCATCTTTTTCCTCCTTAAACTAGTACGAATCCGGACTTTTATATTATAGTCCGAGTTCGTACTAATTGTCAAGATTTATTTATATACTTTTTCTTTATATAAACAATCAATAGTCCCTTACTAAGGACAAGAAGATTATGAAATTTCCCTGTCCTCTTTTAATAATATCCTCGTTCTTCCATCCAGTCTTTCACATAACATCTGATTCCAATATAAATAATATGCGACAGTAATAGCAATACAATAAGATTTATCGGATTAGCGTTTTTAATCCATTCTCCAAAGTAAATTACAACAGCTGTACTCGTTATCGCTACCACGATACTGATGATATCCCAACAATATTTCCGGTAGATTTTTCCTACCTGATAACCAATCCCGATTATCAGCCACCCGGTTATTACGAATAAAATTGCCATGACAGTACCGGCAATCAGCCAGTACACAATCCCGGAAAGAATACTGTTAGGTATTCCACTGCTTAACTGTCCGAAAGAGTCTGCACCTGTCACAAACTCCCGAAATAAACTTCCCATTCCTTTTCCTAACGCACCGAAAAAGACGATACAGTCGTTAAGGAAAACCGGCGAAAGAATCGCAGTAAACAGTGTTGTTGTTATGCTGTACCATGCCAGTAGAAACAAGATACTTTCATAACCAATCGTCATATTTTTATATTTCTTTTCTAACTGGCTTTTACGGCTATCGCATTTTTCTTTTGCTTTCTGGTAAGCAGTGCGGTCACAGTTTTCACATTTCTCATAAGGCACTTTTTTCTCAACAGCTACCTCTACCGTCTTTTGGTGTGTCTGTGCATAAAGTTTTTCCTGCTCTGCTTTTTCATACTTAAATTTCCATGCCACGACTTCTGCGTCGGCTCTTTTCCTGCTGTCTGTCTCGCTGGTCAATCGTTCCTCTGTTTGCCTTAATCTTGTCCGCAATGCTTCGATTTTCTCGGCTCTGTTTTCGCTGTTCAATTTCTCGTTCAAGGTCAGCGATTCGCTTAGCTGCCTGTTTAGTTCCTGGATTGTCTGGTCTTTCTGATCCAGTTCGTCCTGCATCTGTTCGGTCATCAGCAGAAGTTCTTCCACCTGCCCGACGTTCTCTAAGTTTCTGCATTCGCTCATCGATCTCCCTCGCTTTCTCTATCTGCTGTTTAAGGTCAGCAATTCGCTCGCTGTTCTGTTTCTGCAATAAGCTGTTCTCGTTGTTCAGCTTCTGCGTTAATTCCTGCCATTGCTGATTCTCGTTTTCCAACTGTTCGATTCTGGTTTTCTGTTGCTCGATCTGTGAGAGCAGTTCTTCTGTATCTGGCAAAAGATTTAGCAGCCTGGATAATTCGCTGTTTAAGCTTTTTAAACTCTGGTTCTGCTCCTGAAAAGACAGGAGTTGTCGATCCCGTTCCTGCAATTCCTGTACCATCGCTGCCATAAAATTCTGCTGTTCCTCGATCTGGTTTATCATTGTCTCCATCATGGGAATGACTTCCCGGCTTTCTTCTAATGTCATCCAATCGCTCCTTCCATTGTGTCAATGCACCGGATACCTTTCCGAAAGAAATCTGTATTTTATCCAGCAGTGCATTTTGTCTTTTTATGATCTGATTTTCTACCACTTTCCATGACGCTGATTGTGTCTGCCCATTTTGAAATTTCTCATCAATTTTTCTGGCATCCGCGCCCTCATGGATCGTCGGTATCTCTAATTTCCCCTGCCTTGCATAAGAACGGTGGTCAATGTGATTTTCCGTTTTCAAATGTGCATTACAGACATTCGCCCATTCACTCCGCCACAGTTCACAATTTTTCGGATTGTTCCACCCGGTAGCATCGGTTAATACACGTTTCCACTGTTTGCGGTTCCTTGTCCCGACTTTCTGGACTCCATTTTCATCAAGTACGGGGATTCGGATTCCATGACGGTCAGGGTTCTTTTTATCCTGCCACCAGTCCGGATGGGATTCATCCACCACAATATTTCCATTTTCATCTCTGACAAACTCCCAATCCTTGATTTCTTTGTTACCCCATGAGTGGTCTGAATTGAATGGTCGCATCGTCACCAGTAAATGCACATGGGGATTACCATCTCCTTTATCGTGGATACTCCAATCCGCACACATTCCCTTATCTACAAAGGTCTTTTGAATATATTCAGTTGTATAATCAATCTGTTCCTGTCGGCTCCATTCTTTCGGAAGTGAGAACTCAAATGACCTGCCGAGTTGTGCATCTGAACTTTTCTCTATCCTCAAGACTTCATTCCATAAACGCTGCTTCTGAAAAGTAAGTTTGAATTTTTCCAGTGCAGCATTTTGGTTATCTGCCCTTTTATATCGGACAGATTTCTGGAACCGTCTGATATTTTCAGCAGGTACATTCTGCCATTCCTGTGGTGCATTTTCACACATCAGCAGGCTGGTATAAACGACTTCTTTTTTGAAGTATAGTAGCTGATCCTGCCTGTTTCTTCATTTTTCATCACATCGCCATTGAGATAAGCAGACGCCGATATGATGGATTTTCCTTTGCTGCGTCCAACAATCTTTACTGTATAATGAAAAATCGCCATGCTCCGTTTCCCCCATTCTGCCGTATCCGGCTTTGATTTCCGGCAGGTAACGTTTTTCCTAAAAGAAAATGGTATCTGCCGGAGCACCCTCTGCGTAAGAGTGCCCTGTGCATAACAGCCTGCATGGAATGTGCCCCTCTGGCGAAGAGTGCCTCCTGCGGCATGAGCAGGTCTGGCTGAAAGCCCCGCCGACGGAACGAGCCCGGCAAGCGTAAGCGCAGACCGGTTGCCACCTGTGGCAAACTTATACGGACGACCTCTGGTTGTCCATAAGTGCGCCCTTCATGAAAAAGCAATGAAGGGAATGGAAACTCCACTCCCTCCGGCATTACACTTCCTCCGTATTTGCAACTGGCTCTTTCTGCATTGCCTTTGAGAAGAATTTCCCATTTGCTTCCTGCCTTTTTAAGAAGCCGACCAGCTTTGGAATATCCTCTTCCTCAATCGCACATCCAAGCACGGATTCCACCGCACCGCCAATCTGGCAGAGCCTGTGTGTCCGTTTTTTGGTTTCCACATCTTTCTGACGTTTCTTCAGTTCCCGTTTCTGTGCTGCGTACTGTTTCGCCTTCTCAAGGCTTTCCTGTTCTCTCTTTTCCAACTGGAGCATACGCTCCTCATAACTCTTTGTTGATCTTGCCATAAATATCATCGTCCTTTCCTTTTTCTACCAAACATAAGTTTCCTGTTGTCTGTCAGACGAAGTACATGGTATAATCTGCTTGCGTGTAGGTATATCATGGCTCCGGTCTGATAGAACCTTTGGCGGTTTCTTCGGGAACCGCCTTTTTAAGTGGAACCGTTTCTTGTGACGGCTTTCACATTTCCCTTATCCCTCAAGTCCCTGCCCTCGTTGGCTTCCATAAAAAGTTCCAGCATATCTGTTTTGATCAGGACTTTTCTCCCAACCTTCAATACCGGAAGTTTCTTCCACTCTACCAACTTTCGCAGGGTGTTCCTGCCAATTCCCGTATAATCAGCAGCTTCCTCAATAGATAAGGCAATCTTTCTTTGCGTCATATGACCACCTCCTTATTGATTGCATTATGCAATTTAATTTGTGCTGTCAGTATAGCGTGTTTATATTTCTTTGTCAAGCATTATGAAATTTTATTCTTTTTCTATTAATTGCATATTGCAATATATTTTGTTGCGTGGTATAGTAATGACATACCGAAAAAGGAGGCACATCAGCATGAAAGATAAAGAACTACGCAAGCTGATCGGCAGCAGGGCAAAACAGCGCCGTCTCGAATTAAATCTGACACAGCCTTATGTCGCAGAGAAGATGGGAGTTACCGCTTCCACAATCCTGCGTTATGAGAATGGTTCGATTGACAATACCAAAAAGATGGTACTGGAAGGCCTTTCGGAAGCACTTCATGTATCGATTGAATGGCTCAAAGGGGAAACCGATGAATATGAAACTGATATTACGGATAAGAAGGAATTGCAGATTCGTGATGTGATGGGCGATATTCTCAAACAGTTACCTCTTGATCTTAATAAAACAGAAGACGCTTTTTCTAAAGACTTACTGCTGTTAATGTTAAAGCAATATGAACTGTTTCTGGATTCGTTTCAGTTCGCCTGTAAAAATTACAAAGGCAGTACCAAAGATGCGGACATTGCTAAAGTAATGGGATTCGAATCGAAAGATGAATATAATGAGATTATGTTTCTCAGGAGAGATCACGCATACTGTCAACGCATTTAACGATATGGCAGATGTTGTAAGGCTCTATTCAAAGAAACCGGAAGCGGCCGAACAAAGGCTTGCAAATCTTTTATCCGAAGTTATGTATGAGGATTCTGAATCGGTATAGTAAGACAACCGGAGTTGTGATATACTTACACGCAAGAAGCATTTCAGCAGTTCCGATTGTCTGATATCGAAAGGAGAAATACGATTATGGCAAAAGGATCTGTTAGAAAAAAAGGAAAGAAATGGTACTATCGCTTCTATGTAGAGGACGCAAGCGGAAAAATGGTTCAGAAAGAATACGCCGGAACCGAAAGTAAAAGTGAGACGGAAAAGCTTCTCCGCAAGGCACTGGAAGATTACGAAGATAAGAAGTTTGTTGCAAAAGCAGATAACCTTACCGTAGGAGAACTTCTGGACATGTGGGCAGAAGAAGAACTGAAAACCGGGACACTCAGCAACGGCACAGTGGAAAATTATCTTGGTGCAATCCGCTGTATCAAAAAACACCCGATTGCAGACCGCAAACTGAAAACAGTTACTGCCGAACATTTACAGGCATTTCTTGATCTGCTTACATTCGGTGGTGAGTTTCCAGATGGGAAAGTAAGAAAAGGATACAGCAAAGATTATATCCATTCTTTTTCCGCAGTGTTACAGCAGTCATTCCGTTTTGCAGTATTTCCAAAACAGTTAATCAGTTTCAATCCGATGCAATATATCAAGCTGAAACGACAGGCAGAGGAAGTTGACCTCTTTTCCGATGATGAAGTGGAAGAAGGCACACAGCCGATTTCACACGAGGATTACGAGCGACTTATCAAGTATCTGGAAAAGAAAAACCCACCTGCCATTCTGCCGATTCAGATTGCGTATTATGCCGGGCTCCGTATCGGAGAAACCTGTGGTCTTACATGGCAGGACATTAACCTTGAAGAACAATGCCTGACCATAAAACGCAGTATCCGCTACGACGGCATAAAACACAAAAACATTATCGGACCAACGAAACGGAAGAAAGTAAGGATTGTTGATTTTGGCGATACTCTGACTGAAATATTAAAAGCTGCCAGAAAGGAACAACTCAAAAACCGGATGCAGTATGGCGAATTATATCACCGCAATTACTACAAAGAAGTTCATGTGAAGAACAGAGTCTATTATGAATACTATCATCTTGCCGGAACACAGGAAGTCCCGGCAGATTACAAAGAAATCTCCTTTGTCTGCTTAAGACCGGATGGCTCTTTGGAACTGCCGAGTACACTCAGCATTGTATGCAGATCAGTGTCAAAGAAGCTGGAAGGATTTGAAGATTTCCATTTCCACCAGTTACGTCACACCTACACCAGCAATCTGCTTTCCAATGGGGCTGCACCGAAAGATGTACAGGAACTGTTAGGACACTCTGATGTCAGTACCACAATGAATATTTACGCTCACTCAACAAGAAAAGCAAAGCGGGATTCCGCAAGACTTCTTGATAAAGTAGTGAGCAATGCTTAACTAAAAATTTCCCTTATTTCCCTTGCGGATTCCGCATAAGGGCAAAGATAAGGGAAAATACATATCTATGTCTTCTAATGTATCATTTATTTTCAAATATTCTTCATCATTATTCAAATTTTCTATAGAATGAACTGATAATATTTGAGAAATATTTTTGTTAAACTATCAACGATTTCAATACATTCATTAATATAAATATCTCTTTCTTTATATTTTCCAATATTGTATTTCATGTTTTCCAGTATTATTTTAAGACTAGCAAGAGGAGTTTTAAGTTCATGGGATGCGCCTTTAAAAAGTCATATTTTAACTTTTCTAATTTTAAAAATTTCTTTATTTTTAAATTCCAAATCGTCAATTGTTCTTAATAAAGTAGAATACAAATCATTAATTTGTTGTTTTAATTCTCCAACCTCATCATTAGAGCTAACTTTTAAACGCGTTTTTTATCCAGTTTCATCATTTTATCAGTAACAATTTTTATTTCTTGTAAATTATTTTTTATTGATTTTGCATAAATTAAAGAAATAATAGCAGAAAATAAAATTGATATTAATAATGAATATGGTAAAAATTTAAGGCTTAAATCTTTCGCATCTCTTTGCATATCAGCTGTAGAAACAAATTGTAGATTTATTTTTTTACCATCATTAAGCGTTATCTCTCTTTCTTCAATTATCAAAGAATTACTATCACCTTCTAAATTAACATTTATATTATCTTTGATTTGTATTTCATTTTTATTATTTTTTTCTTTTATAAATGCTTTTATTTCACTACTTTTCGAATAAAGCTCCAAAGTTTGTTCTATATATTCTATTTCTTTTCCATTCATATTACCAGAAATTTCATCTGCAATATTATAAATCTTTTCTTTTCTCGTCTCCAAATATGTTTTAGGAAAGATAAAAAAAACTAATGAATGAACTAATATAATTATTATTCCAAGAACAGAAAATATTTGTATGAACATTTTGGGAAATATCTTTAATTTTTTTCATTTTCTCTCCAATTTATATCCTACATTTCTTATAGTAGTTATACAGTCTAATTGTAATTTTTTTCTAAGTTCTTTTATATATACATCTATTACTCGATCATAAGGAGTTTCTTCGCTATCTTTCCATACATAATCAATAATTTGCATTCTTGTTAACACTTGTCCATTATTATCCAATAAACATTTTAATACTTCTAGTTCTTTTGCATTTACATCTATTTCTTCACCATTTATTTTAGCTGTATAGCTATTAAAATTAACCGATAGATCCTTATATTCAAACTTCTCTAAATGTCCATAATTCTTCTTAATTAAAGAATCTATTCTAGCCTTTAAGACCGGCAATGAAAATGGCTTTTCTATATATCCATCTGCCAGATTAGTAAACGCATCAATTTTATATTCTTCATCACTAAATGCAGTCAGGATTAGAATTGGTAAATTGCTTTTCTTTCTAATTTCTTTCAACACTTCTAAACCATTTATAAAAAGGTATCTGTATGTCTAAGATAACCAGATTTATATCGCTATCAAATTTTGACAAGGCTTCTCTTCCATCTTTAGCTGAATAACAGTATATCCAAATTCTGAAAGATATTCACTTATTCCCTCTCTTATCATATTATCATCTTCAACAGTTAATATTTTCATATATACCTCCACTTAAGCCTATATTTTTATATTATACAGCATATTATTTGATATTTAAAAGCAAAAAAAAATTTTTGGTGCTAAAAGCACCAAAAATTTTATTTATTGTCAATTAATAATTCTTTTGGATTCCTTCTTAATATATTAAATGAAGAAATAATCAAAGATACAAGAAGTACTAAACTCATAAATATAACTACATAAAATATGAATTTAGGTAATACATTTATATCTAAACTTGATAATGTCTTGTTAAATCCTTCAGCTTCTGCCCCACCACCTAATTGGCTAGATGCAGATTGTCTGGCTATTTGTTTAGCTATATCACCAGTAACCTTATTCAATATATTATTCCCAAGCTTTTCAGCTGTATACCTAGCTAAGAAATAAGAGCCAACATATGCGGGGATTGATATAAATACCATCTCAATCAGGAATTGACCAAAAATTTCTAATTTTGATATACCTAATGATAGTAATACTGCTATTTCCTTCTTTCTGGCATTCATCCATAATAATAATAATAATGAAACTACAACTCCTGCAAATATTAATGAGCCAGCAAATAATTTATTTGAAATTGAGTAGATACCTGATATAGATTGTTGTAATGCAGGATAATTTGATGAACTTTTAATCAAATTATATTCTCTCCAATTTATATCTAATTTCTCAATCTCTTTTATTACACTATCAAGATTCTTATCACCTTTTACAAAGAATGTTGCATCCTGGTATACAGCTGTATCTTCTGTATTACCATAAACTTTAGCAGCTGTATGAACATCAGTGATTAATGTATTTTCGTATAGTTCCTGTGCTGCACTTACTCCACCACTATTATGCCCATCGAATAGGCCTTTAATTTCTACTTCTACTGTTTCATCTGCTTGTTTCTCGTTATCAGCATCAAATAAATTAGATTTTATTTTTATCTTATCTCCAACTTTAAGATTATTTTTTCAGCTAAATCTTTATGCATTAAGATTTTATTTTTATCTTCATTTTCTAAATGATTTCCTTCTACTAATTTATATGCTCCTGATACAAATTTTGTTTCTTTTGATGAGTCGTTAACCCCGGTTAACATCACTGTTCTTTTAAAATTCTTCGCTCTTTTAGGCGATTGATTCGCAAGAGTCTCTTTAGTTTCAATAATATCATAATCAACTAAATCTGCAACACTGTTTATTCTTTTTACATAGGAGTCTATACTATCTGTTTGAGCTATCTTTTTAATATCTTCACCTTTTACATTTCCTCCACCTCTAGGTGTTCCTGGATTTACTTGTCTATTTATCTCCATAGAAAAACTATTTGTTATATTAGCAAATGTTTCTTTTGAAGCTCTGTCCGTAGCATCTTTAATAGATAAACTTATAAGACTTAAAGTTGACATAGCCAAAATAACTAACATAATAATTATTGATGTTAAGCTTTTTCTAGTTATATAAGCAAATGCATTTTTTATCATTATTCAACCTCCAAATTCATTTTATTTACTTTTTTTTAACTTTTTACCACTTAGTTCTAAAATGATATCCGCAGAATCTGATACTTCCTTACTGTGTGTTACAACTATTACACATTTATTTCTATCTTTAGCTAATGTCTTTAATATATTAATTATTTCTCCGGCAGTAACACTATCCAGATTACCAGTAGGCTCATCAGCTAGTATTATTGGAGCATCTGATACCAATGCTCTGGCAATAGCTACTCTTTGCTGCTGTCCACCAGATAATTTCATAACATTTCTTTTTATTTGTTTTTTATCTAAGCCTAGTTCAAACAAGATACTTTCATCTGCTGATTTATTCACTAATCTAATATTTTCAATCAGCGATAAATAATCTATTAAATTATAGTTTTGAAATACTAAAGATATATTATTTTTTCTATGATTACTATATCCTTTCTTTTGTATATCTTCATTCTTAAACAATATTTGTCCTGTTTGAGGTTTATCGAGTCCAGCAAGTAAAAAGAAAGAAGTGTAGATTTTCCTGCTCCTGACTTTCCTACTATCGCATAAAACTTCCCAAGTTCAAATTTTTGATTTACTCCTGACAAAACTTTTTCTTTAGAATTGGCATAACTATATGATACATTCTTTATTTCTAATATTTCCATAATTTTCTCCTAACTTATTTTTGATAATATTTCTTTAGGCTTCTTGATTAATATTAATGAAGAAGCAAATACAACTGATAAAACAATAATACTTATTAATATTAAATAACTTTGTCCAAGTGTTGTAATATTTAACATAAAACTATCATTTATTAAACTTCCACCAGAAATCATTGAGTCCTCTGAGTTAACGATTCCACCTGCAATTACTTTTAGTAATACATTTCCTAAAAATAAAGAAGATATTATACTTGGTATCGATATGAATAATAACTCGAATATAAATTGCATTATAATATGTATCTTAGATGTTCCAATAGATAAAAATATACCTATTTCATAAATTCTTTCTCTTAACCATAGAATCAAGATTAATGAAAGAACAACCATCCCACCTAACATAATAGAATAAGTCATTATTTTTATTATGTGTTTTATTCCACTCACTGACTCCAAAGACTCTTCAAACGCATTGGAATCTTTTTTCAACAAAATACTTTGACTCATCAATTTTAAGCTCTTTTAATTTGTTTAAGGCTAAGTCCGTAGATTCTGCACTACCAGAATACATTAAAATTTTATTTGCAATTTTATTATTTTCTGATTTATTTAATATCTCTTGGCTTGTTGAATAATCTACAAACACCATATTTTCGCTAAAATCAGAAGATAGCCCTGTATATGTTTCATGTTTTTTACCAGAAAAGATCCCTATAATTTTAAATTTATGACTTTTTATTTTTCCACTTTTTTCAACATCTAGTAATTCAAGATCAACTTCATCACCTAATTTTAGATTGTTTTGTTTAGCAAATTCTTCATGAACAATAATTGAATCCTTATCATTTTCTCCTATATTTTTACCTTCTTTAATTGTAAATACTCCACTACTAAATAAAATGTTTCTTTTAGTATTATTTGTAGCTTCGAGTGAAACAACATTCTTAAATTCGTCAGATAAATCTTCTCTATTTATTCTTTGTTCTCCGCTAACTACTTTAGCATCTTTTAGCTTTGCTAATCCATCATATTGCATTATTATTTCTTCAATTTCTTTTAATTTTTCAATATCTTTAAATTCATTAACATTAAAATAGTTACCATCTTTTCTTGTTATTGATATTGAAGAATTAGAACTTTCATATAAAGCCTTTTCTATTTCATCGCTTGATTTCATTATTGTTAAACAAGAATACAAGCAAGAAAGAACTATAGTTAATATGATAAAAATTATTAAAGTTCTATTTTATATTGTTA
>VOFH01001552.1_pt1 | contig 43146 bp, 78 predicted proteins | sample 5384091 | NCBI WGS metagenome assembly VOFH01 (sample SAMN12384727, study PRJNA508395) | human gut metagenome | isolation source: healthy gut G | host: Homo sapiens
CTGCGAAGAACAAGATCCTGAACGATCGCCGCGGCGACCTGTGCCTGCTTATCAACGGCATGCCGGTCAGCCATATCGAGCTCAAGCGCAGCGGCATCCCTGTCAGCCAGGCCACTAGTCAGATCGAGAAGTACGCCCACGAGGGCGTGTTCACGGGGCTCTTCCGCCTGACGCAGATCTTCGTGGGATGACCCCGACGAGGCGCGCTATTTCTGCCAACCCTGGCACGGGCGCGTTCAACCCGAACTTCTTCTTCCACTGGGAGGACTTCAACAACGAGCCTGTCTGCGCGGGCGACAAACCCTGAACCGACGAATGGAAGCGATTCACTTTCCACTCTGTCTCCATCCCATGGCTCATCAGCTCATCGGTTTCTACACTGTGGCCGACAGCTCGACGGCTGCCTGAAGGTCATGCGCAGCTACTCAGTACTACGCGGCCGCCGCCATATCCGACAAGGTACGAAGGTGCAAGTGGGACGAGAGACCAAAGAGTAGCGTCGGCGGTCGGGCGGTTATATTTGGCATACCACCGGCCCGTAAGACCATGACGAGTTTCAAGTCGGCCCAGCTCATAGCCGACTCCCATGACGCCGACAAGGTGGTCTTCCTCATGGACCGTGTCGAATTGGGCACGCAGTCGCTTTCCGAGTACCGCGCATTCGCCGACGACCCGACGACGTGCAGGGGACCGAGAACACGCAGGTGCTGAAGTCGAAGCTCGCGAGCGACGACCCCAAAAACCGCCTCATCGTGACCTCTATCCAGAAGATGAGCAACGAAGGCCGGCGAGGGTAGGATCACCCAGGCGGAACTCAACCGCCTGGCCTCCAAGCGGATCGTGTTCGTCATCGACGAGTGCCACCGCCCACCTTCGGCGAGATGCTCCAGGACATACGCCGCGCGTTCCCCAACGCGCTGTTCGGCTTCACAGGCACGCCGATTCTGACGAGAACCAGAAGAAGGGCCCACCACCGCAATGGTGTTCGGCGAGTGTCTGCACCGCTACAGCATCGCAGACGGCATCCGCGACGGCAAACGTCCTGGGCTTCGACCCATATATGGTGACGACCTTCGACGACCACGACGTGCGCGAAGCGGTTGCCCTAGAGCAAGCGAAAGCCGCAACAGTAGCCGAAGCCATCTTCGACGATCGAAAGAGCAAGGTCTTCTACTACTATATGGACTCGGCAAAGGTACCCATGGGACCGATGGTCGACAGCGCCGCAACTATATCAAGGGCATCGAGGATTTCCTTACCCGCGCCCAATACTGGCCCGCACTCCGCACCACGAAAGGTCGTAGAGACATCCTGCGCTGTTTCCCCGGTGCTCTCCCACGGCAACAAGTTCCATGCAATCTTGGCGACGAGCTCCATTCGAGGCAATCGACTATTACCGAGCCTTCAAGGAACGCGCCTCGCAGATGAAGGTGACCGCCCTTTTCGACCCGAGCATTGATAACAACGCCGGCTCTACGGTGAAGGAAGATGCCCTGGTCGAGCTCATAGAAGACTACAACAAGGCATACGGCCAGGAGTTCACCATCCCTACATGGCCCGCCATGAAGAAGGACATCTCGGCGCGCCTGTCTCACAAGAAACCCTACGTCAACGTCGACTCCAACCGCGACTCTCGTATCGACCTGCTCATCGTAGTGGACCAGATGCTCACGGGCTTCGACTCCAAATGGCTCAACACGCTCTACCTCGACAAGGTCATCGACTACGAGAGCATCATCCAGGCGTTCAGCCGCACGAATCGCCTGTTCGGCCCCCGACAAGCCCTTCGGCACGATCCGCTATTACCGTCATCCCCACACCATGAAGGGCTATATCGAAGCGGCAGTGAAGCTGTATTCGGGAGACCGACCGCTCGACATGTTTGTCCAGAAACTACCGGAGAATATCGCGTTGATGGACGCACGCCTTTCAGGAGATACTCATGGTCTTCGAAGCGGCTGGCGTAGGAGACCTCTCCAAGCTCCCCGCATCGCAGGAAGCCAGGCGCAAGTTCGCCAAGGAGTTCGTTGAGCTCAGCGAGTTCCTCGAGGCCGCGAAGGTGCAGGGCTTCACATGGGGAGCAGGACACCTACGAGTTTGAGGAGGAGCCGGAGGAAGGCGAGCCGAGGGGCAAGTCCTTCTTCGTGCAACCGGTCATCGACGAGCGGACCTATCTCATTCTCGTGCAGCGGTACAAGGAGTTGTTCGCAGGAGGGGGCGGGCCTGGCGACGCGCCCGAAGCGCCCTACGAGCTCGATGGTCATATAACCGAGATCGACACGGGGATCATAGACAGCGACTACATGAACGCGAACTTCGAGAAGTGGCTGAAATGCCTTGAGCAGGATGACGAGGGTCTTGCCGCCGCGCGTGAGGGGAGCTTCACCGATCGTTCGCATCCCTAAGTCAGGATGACCAACGCTTCGCCGAGCTGTTCCTCCACGATGTCGAGCGAGGGACGTCGCCCTGGAAGACGACAAGACGTTGAGGGATTACATCACGTCCTATGCCCGCAAGGCGAAAAACGCTCAAGTCGAGCGAATCGTCGAGGCGCTCGGCATAGAGCGGCGAGCTTTGCCAACATGGCTGCGCTTGACCTGACGGAATCGAACATTAACGAGTTCGACGCTTCTGACGATTTGAAGGACTCGGTGGACAAGGAGCGCGCCAAGGCCTTCTTTGAGCAGAAGGAAGGCAAGACGCTCCCTCTGTTCAAAGGTGAACACCCGTGCGGCGGCGCTGTTGAAGAAGTTTATCCTGAAGGCGGCTTTGATATCGACGAATGAGCGGCGATTATGAACAGACGAAATTGAGGGTTTGTCAATCCGAGGGGCGTATGCGACCATGCGTCCCCTCGCTTCATCTTGGGAACAGCGTAAGTTGGGGAATTGTTCGCCGAAAGCGATGAGCGCTCCTCAACCGAAGAGATTCTTTCGGTTAGTGTAGCTAACGGTATCTATCCTGCATCCGAATCCGACAGAGACACCAATCCCGGCGCAAGTATCGCAAATTATAAGGTTGTTCGCGTTGGGGACATTGTGTGTACAACAGCATGCGCATGTGGCAGGGTGCGGTTGATTCAAGCAGATACAACGGTATCGTAAGCCCAGCTTATGTAGTTGCAAAACCCGTAATCGAGCTTGACTCGACTTTCTTTGGTTACCTATTGAAGAGGCCTGAGATGCTATGCAGATACCTCTGCGCCTCTCTCAGGGCAATTCCAAAGATACGCAAACCTTGAGGTATGAACGCTTCGCTGAAATTACGGCTGAAGCTCCATCGACTATCGAAGAACAGCGAGCAATAACCGATTGTCTTGTAAGCCTCGACCATCTCATCACCCTTCATCAGCGTGAGCCGCCCCACATGATGAAAGAGGGTAAAAATGCCAATCAGTATCAACGAAGAATCTCTTTTCTGTGATTACTACTCGCAATGGATTAGCGTCTACAAAGAAGGGGCCATCCGTGAGGTCACCATGGGGAAGTACCGGCTCACGCAGTCTTGGCTCGCCAAGTTGATTCCAGACCTCAAGATAAAAGATCTCGACCGGACCCCGTACCAGCAACTCATCAACGGCTACGCAGAACACCACGCGCGCCAGACAACCATGGACTTCCACCATCAGCTTAAGGGGGCGATCCTTGACGCAGTTGACGAAGGACTCATCCTCCGCGACCCTACGCGCAAGGCCATCATCAAAGGGAAACAGCCGCGGGCGAAAAAGATCAAGTATCTCAACCAATTCGAGCTGCATGCCATGCTCGCGGACCTTGATTTATCAGGCGAGCCGAGTTGGGATTGGCTCATTCTCATAGTCGCTAAAACGGGCCTGCGCTTCTCCGAGGCCCTTTGGGCTTACTCCCGAAGACTTCGACTTAGCCCATCAAACGCTCTCGGTGAACAAGACCTGGGATTACAAGAACGGTGGCGGATTCGTCCCCACGAAAAACGCCTCATCGGTGCGGAAGGTTCAACTCGATTGGCAACTCATCATGCAACTCGTGCCCACCATATCCGTCCACGGGCTGCGTCTCCATCGCATCACTCTTGCTGTTATCCATCGCCAGCGTATCCCGAAGGGCTCGGCATGCAAGCATGACCACCACTCAAGAAACCTATTTGCACGTCATTCAAGAGCTCGAGAACAAGGACATTGACATCGTCATGAGGGCTCTTTCGACTCTTATTTAACCTGTATCAGCAAACCGTGGCTCACGCTGATGAAGGGTGATGAGATGGTCGAGTTGCTTGAACATAGACCCTATTGCAGTCTGCTCATCCTTTGAAGGAAAGGCGAATTCTCCGGCCGCCAGACCTTTTCCGGATATCTCTAGGAAGGTTGATCCAGAAGCTTTCTGTTCAGCGAAATTTTTGATTCGATCGGTCATGGAGTAGACGAAATACACATCGGTATCATCGTTCACGACTAAAGACTGGAAGCCTTGGTTTGTACATGCTGACCTGCGAAGAATCGCTGTATTGCCAATGCCCGCGCGACTTGTGAAGAGAATTGTTTTACCAGCTGGAAGCAATGTTGCCGAGCAGCTATCGTAACCAGCCTGGGTTATCCTTCGAACACTTCTGTCGGCGTATACCTGCTCACCTAATTCGGCGGGTGAATACCAGTCTATATCGCCATCCCAGTACGCATCGTTATTGGTGCTCGGCGTGCCGCCGCCCACAATAGTGGCGACATCACCCAGCTTACGCTGTTCCCAAGCGGTTATCCAGATTGAACGACTCCATCTTGGGAACAGCGTAAGTTCTGGATGTAGTCGATGTTTGCAGTGGTAAGGATTACAAGCATCTCAAAGAAGGCTCCATTCCCGTCTATGGAACCGCGGTTTTATGACGAGTGTTGACGAGGCTTTGTCTTTATGACCGCGATGCTGTTGGTATCGGCAGGAAGGGAACGATCGACAAGCCGTATTTGCTAAAGGCTCCATTTTGGACGGTTGACACGCGGACATTGACCTTGAATTCGTTCATTGCTCCTTCTTGAACGTTGATTGAAATCCAAAGATGAATCGACTGGGTTGCCCAGTTTATCTAAAGAAGCAATTAACGAAACGATCGCACTTGTTCCAAGTTTTAACGAGCAGAGCCAGCTCGGCGAGTTTTTAACAACCTCGACTCCTCATCACCCTTCATCAGTGACAGTCTAATGGCAAGGCGCACAACATTATTATCCTCAATAGAACGAAAACCGCCAACTCGACATAGCGAAATCGGCGGTTCTGGGGGCTCGAAACTAGAGGCAACTCACGCAAGTTATTAAACGAACATCCTATCCAACAGCGATTTCTTTGATATTCCTTAACAGCCAAGCTTACGCTGATGAAGGGTGATGAGGTCGTCGAGGTCGGAGAAGAAGGCACCGATCGCGCACTGCTCTTCGATTGCTGGATACCTAATGAAAGATTGTGAAAGATCCGAGCTATATAAATGGACGACAGATTTCCCCTGGGCCCTTCTAGCAAGATCGTCATTTGTGCGCCGTATGAGATGCTGAGCGCAAGAAACACCTGGTCGATTTTGTCCGAGGGAAGAATGATGTTCAACCCGCCGCCGAGAATAATGCCAGGTGAGAGGATTGCAGATGCCACGGCAATTCCTCGGCTTCCTCTCCCGAAGATGGGGTGACCAGATTATTTGCCCGTGCTAAAAACAGAACTCTTAACTTTTTTTTAAACGTATCCACAGCCCTCACCGCTGTTTCGTATGCTGTATAAAAGACGGCCGTATAGAAATAGAGGATCGCCGGATTCCGCTATATCTGCCTTTGTATAACCAGTGCCCTTGGAAAAGCCGCAACCTCCCCCAACTTACGCTGTTCCCAAGGGTCAGTGAAGCCCTTTGAAGCGGATTTCAGGCTCGGTCTCGCCGGGTTTCGGAAACATCTTGTCGAGATCGATCTCTTCACCGTGCACAGCTTGTCGTGCTTACGCTGATGAAGGGTGATGAGGGAGTCAAGTCGCTCGAAGAATAAGCCAAGCTGGGCTTGCTCTCTCAACCCTGGGTAAGGAACCTCTAGTTCCATAACCTTGTTTTCGAGATGTTGAATCGCGAAATACCTTGGGCCAGCATAGTCAAATCACTTCGTACGCCTTGGGATCTAAGCATATAGGCGAGGTATCGCGAATCAAAGCTACCGTCTTGCCGATAACCAAAGCAAAAAGCTGTTCAAGTAAACATTTGGCTGGTCAGAAAGCCAAACTGATGACATGCCAACTTCCTCTGGCGTCTCGGAAGATACGGTAAACAATGCATCGCCATATCTAACTTCGTTTTGCTTCGAGTCTTTCTCGATGGATTCAAGCCGATTGCTGTCGGTGATTGATTATCGAAAACGTTTGTATATGGAACAAACTTAGCGGCACCGTGACCAAAGTCTTCCTTCGTCTTGCCAGACAGCCCACCATAAGCAGACCCGCAGTCTCCCCAACTTACGCTGTTCCCAAGGGTCAGTGAAACCCTTGAAGCGGATTTCTGGCGTATTCTGCTTCTCCGCCATGCTACTCACCGCCCAGCAGCTTGCGCAGCTCGGCGATGCCCGCCATGTCGTACTCGTTGCCCGTGAGCTGCCCCAGCATGTCTGCCAGCTGGCTTTCTGCATCATCTATCTGGTTGCACACGTCCGAGTAAGTTGTCGCGTATTTGGCGTTAAGCGCAGCTACCTTCGCGATGAAGTCGCTCACAACGGTTTCGGGAAGGGCCAGAAGCCTCGGCCTGCAGCGGCTCTATCCACTTGGCGGCCAGCAGATCGTCGCACTGGTCGTTGGTCAGGCCCTCGATGACCTCCTTGGTCGTCTCCTCAAGGGCTACTCTCGCTTCCTTATTCGCCTTCTTGAGGCTTTTTCTCCTCATCGAGCAGCGCCTGCGCACGAACCAGACCTTGCTCGAAATCGTTTTCAGGGTGCTTTCCGATAGCCTTCACAGCCTTCTTGAGCTCAGCCGCCACAAACGAACCTTCGTCGCTGACAGCAGCAGAAGACCCCTTTGTCCTCCTCGTCAAAGCTCGAGAATCCCATCTACTTCCTGCGATATCTCGCCTAGGCGGGCATCACGGGAAGCAATCTTCTTGACGTCGTCGGCAAGCAGGTGCTCTTGAACAAGCTCAAACGGTAGGATGCGGCCAACCCAGCCGTCCTGCACCTCGACGTCTTTGCCGTTCTTCTTCTTGACAACCATATTCGGGTCCACCTTGCGCACAGCGCCTTTTCCCCTCGGTCTGGATGACCTCCAGGTCGCCGGAAATTCCCACCCAGGCATCGTCGAGCGCCTGGTAGGCATCGTAGCCGTCGATCAGGGCTGTACCCGCCAGCGCGTCTTTCAAAAGCGCCGCGATGGCCTCTTCCTCCGCTACAGTATCGACTTCATCGGCAGCGTCTACCAAACGGCTTCGCAGCGTGGCCGGGTAAATGGCTTATCGCATTACGGTAGCCGCCCAGAAAGGCGCGGACGTCGGCATTTTCCTTCGCCACTTGCGCAACGTCGTCGGTCGCGGGCGCAAGACACGAACCATCGGCGTCGCGGTAGAGTTGTCCTTTGAGGCTCGGCCATACTTTCCAGTAGCGTTCGAGCGCGTCGACCTCGGCCTTCGGCACTCCGCCGAACATGGTGGCGTACACGTCCCAGCTTTCGACGGCCGCGCTCGAATCCACGTAGCGTGGGATGTTGAGGTTGTAGTCGTTGACACGGATCTCGTCGATGGGAACTAGGCGGCTGAACTTGTCGACGGTCGCGTTCGTTGTCACGGCGTCGACGATACGCTTGATGTCACTTGCCCGCAGCTTGTTGTTCTTGCCCTCTTTCACGAAGTGCTTGGAGGCGTCCACCACCAATACGTCGCTCGTCTCGCGCTGCTTGCGCAGCACCATAATGATGGTGGGGATGCCCGTGCCGAAGAAGATATTGGCAGGAAGCCCGATGATTGCCTGAATATGGCGGTTCTCCACCAGGTTCTGCGAATGGCGCCCTCCTCGCCGCCGCGGGAACAGCACGCCGTGGGGCAGAACGATGCACATGATACCGTCGGGGCGCAAGTGGTACAAATCATGCAAAAGGAAGGCGTAATCAGCTTTGGATTTAGGGGCAACACCGAATTTGAAGCGAGGGTCGAGCTCCTTATCTTCCGAATCCCAGTTCTGGGAGTACGGCGGGTTCGACACCACGGCATCGACGAAGAGCGGATCGTAGGTCTCATCCTTGTTCTCGACGGTGTCGAACCAGGGCCAGTCGTCTTCGAGCGTGTCGCCATTGCGCGCCACGATGTTGTCGGGAAGAATTCCACGCATGACCAGATTCATCCGCGTGAGGTTGTACGTGTTCTCCTTAAGCTCCTGCGCATAATACTTGATGGAGTCCGGTCGCCGTTGCGTCGTGCCACGGCTTTTGCCGATATTGATAAGCAGCGAGCCCGATCCGCTCGTGGGGTCGTAGATAGTGATGTTCTCGCGTCCAGCCAGATGCCACGAGACTATCTCGCTCATGAGCATGGACACCTCGTGCGGCGTGTAGAACTCGCCCGCCTTCTTGCCCGGCGTTTGCGGCGAAGTTGCTGATCAAGTACTCATAGATGAAGCCAAGCACGTCGTAGTCCTGGCGACCGTCCATCGGGATGTCCTTGATGAGGTAGATGAGGTCGCGAGCGGCCTTGGACTGGCTCCGTGCGTCGGTGCCGAGCTTGAGAGGCCCGTCTGCAGCGTGTCGAAGATGCCGTCGAAGACGCGCTTGCGGGCAGGGTCGATGTTGCGGCTAAAGGCAGAGAGGGCGTCGCGAACGTTCGAAATCTCGAAGTCGCCGCCCTTGGCGACCCAGGTGGAGAAGAGGTTCGTAGGCGATAAAGTAGCCGCACTCGCCCTTGACGAACTCGACCGTTTCTTCGTCGTCTTCCACGAGGCTCGGCAAATCCTCCTCGGCGAAATCACGTGCCTTCAGGCGGACGACTTCGGTCTCGGAGAGGAACTTGTAGAAGATGAAGCCCAGGATATAATCCTTGTATTCATTTGCCTCGATTTTCGAGCGCATCTTGTTGGCGGATTCCCATATCTTTGATGCCAATTGCTGCTTGTTCATCTAGTTTTCCTCGCTTCTGTAGACTTGGTTGAGCGTTTCTCCGTCGTCGCTTACCCATTCGGTCCAGCCGTTCTGGCTGCCGCCGAGCACGAACACTGCCGCGGCGCTGGGCGTCAGGGAACTCGAGATCTTCGGCGAGCTCTGCGATACCGCCCGAATCGCCGAAGATCTCCCTGCGCGCGGCCGCGACGGCTGCGTTTTTCAGCACGGGTCTCGAGAGGTTCACTTTCGAGCCAGCGAGCACGGTGAAGTGCCCAGTGGCCTTGTCGTAGCGCCCCCGCCCCGCGTATGCCGTTCTTCTTCGTGTGGAAGACCGCCGGCGCACCTGCCGGACCCTGGTCGACTCTGTCGAGGTCGTACCCCAGAGCTGCCATCCTGAAGAGGATCCTATCGTGCAGGCGTTCGACGGCCTCTTCCTTGTACGGGTCGACGTAGGGTTTGGGCGTCGCCGAGTTGTCGGTCTCGTACGAGCCGTGGGTACGCACGTAGTCGATGGCCTTCGCCTCGAGAACATCCAGTGCGTCCTTGCTGATGTTCTGGTCGTCATCGAGGAACATAACGGCCTTGTTCCAGAACTCCTTCTTCGCCTTGTGTGCGTCGAGCCGGGCGATGCCCTGGGTCGTCTGCCCCGCGTAGACGCGGCTCACGTTGCCGTGGTCCTCGTCGAGCAGGTAGTAGATGCCGCGCTGCGGGATGTTCGGAAGCGACTTCGCCTCGGCGAGGTCCTCCCTCGGAACGACGACGGTCACGAGACGACTCGCCGTCGATGCGGCAGATGCGGATGCGGTCCGGCTGCGCGTCTATGAGCTGGACGGTGAGGGTTTTGACCCGGATCATGCTCGCGCCCCCTCTTCGCGAGCTCTTCGATCATGCAGGTGCGCACGAAAGCGGAGAAGCTCATGCCACGCAGGGTTGCCTCTTCCTTTGGCGGCGTCGCGCAACGTATCTGGGATGCGCAGGGTCACGGAGACCTGGTCGCCGTTCACCAGGAAGTTCCTGATCTCGGTTTCGTCGGGATTGCTCTTGATGAGTTCCTTTGTAGCTGCCAGGCATCTGCGCTCCCATCGCTCGAAATGCAATACAAATGCGTTTATTAATTATAACGTCCAGCGCGTCGGACGTAGTGCGGGCGATTCCAAGGGTGGGTGCTTGCAAGTGGGCGCTTTAACCGCAGCGCCTAATCAACGTGGAAATTGCGAAAAGATACCCAGCAGGGCTTGCTGAAGTGGCGTGATTTCGTCTTGTCGATCATGGGCGCTCTCGGAAGCCATGGCCTCCACCATTAGTTTAAGAGTCTCGATTGCTCGGTCGTCCAAATCGTCGTGAAAGATGAGCGCCTTTTCCCGCAGCCTGTTGTGGTCGAACACAATCCGGCATCTGCAGCCCGCCTCATTCATCTCGTGACGGGGGATGAAATTGTCGAGGAGGTTATTCAGATGTGCGATGGTATCCTCGGCTTGTTTTTCGGCTGGCACGTACTGCACCATCGCATGCTTCTCCATGTCGTGGTAAAGGCACGTAACAGAGCTCGGTGGCGTTGCCGCACTCCGTGCAGGCGTAGCCGAAGAGGTTTCCGAATAGCAGCTCGTTCGCCTCGTTTGGGCTGATCATGTTGTTTAGAGAAGACCAGATCACCACCTCGTCCTCGTGGCCGCAGTTCGGGCAAGCGACCGTCTCTCTTGTGGATTTTGACATGCCTATCCTCCTCGCGTTCGTCATCTTCATACCACCACGGGTCGTCGCCCCAACGTTTCAGTTCGCCTTCGGTCAGGTACTTTTCCTTGATGCGGCGGCTCATGCCGAGCAAAGCGCATCGATCGCTCTTTTTGCGATAGCGCTTCGCCGATATCGTCATCATCCGCTAGCGGGATGGCGGGGAATCTGCAAGGCGTTCTGTCCCGTTGGGCAACGGCGAGTGCTATGCGTTTGTTCTGCCTTAGCTCCTCGCTTAGGCTCTCGTAGGATTCATCCGGTAAATATCTCAACGATGGGAAGCGGCGGATGAGTTCGATCGATTCGTCGTCTAATTCCCTGCGTCATTCGAATGCACGTTCATTTTCTAGTTTGCTATCGGCTTGGGCTTTGCGGGCTCGGTGGCAGTCGCGAAAGCGCTCGACAGCCCTGGATTGCTCTGCATTCAGGTTGAGCCGCGCGGCATGTAAATTCATGGTCGCCTCCTTTGGTACGTTGCGGCAATAGTATTGCTCGCACGGGAGGTTCGATTGTCCTTCATATGGGACATGGGTGCATTTCTGCAGCTCGGATTACGGTTCTAAGACAGGCGGAGTCTGTCTCGAGGGCGGGCGTCGTTTTCCTCTCGCCTCGTGTGCGGTGCGGAGGGTGACAGGCGGCTCCCAGTATGCGGAGCCCGTTCCCTGCTTCTTATTTGCGCACGACCTCGGCGTCAAGTGCTTGTTGGCTACATACCGTTCGCCGCCATCGCGAGCTCGCGGATTCTGAGCATCCAGCTGACGATCCACCGATAGATCGTGCTTCAGTCGTCCTCGTCGTAGTCCACGGTGGTCTGCGCCACTACGCGACGCGATTTCTTTTTCTTCGTCGTGGTCGTCCCACTTGACTTGGGTGCCGGCCTCCTGCAGCCAGCGGCTTTCGAATGCGGCCTTATGCGGAAGCACCCTCTCGTACGCCTCAAGCTATCGACCCAAAGCTCCACACCGCAAGAGCCGTCATATGAGCTCACGAGGGCCGACACGTGCATGTTGGGAGTGTCGATTCCGAAAGAAGCCCAGGTATCGGGGTTGTCGGCTCTGTCCCGCGGGTCGTTGAATCAGAACGCTTTGCGACGCATCATGTACCACTCTATTGGGGGAGTTCTATTCTGCCCACAGAAAAACGCGATGGGAGCAAGTTGCTCAGATATCCATCAAGCTCATCTGGATTATGAAAGCAGATGAGCTCGCTCATTGCGCACCAGCCTCTATGCGAGGGCTTCTTTGCTGAAATGGAAGGGTTCTGCCGCGCGCCCCTACCGCAGCAGCTCCGTCGCTCGCGCGTAGATCTCGCTCCACGGGATGATCGCGCGTATCGCGCCGCAGGCGCGGCGGTAGCTGCCCGCCTCTACAGCGGCGTCGAAGGCGCGCTGCACCGTTTCGGTGGGCACGCCCACCGCCTCCGCTATCCACAGGAGCGATCTGTCCGCGTTCGCCAACCGCGCGTAGCAGCGCCGCGCGCTCGTGTTCGGGGTGCTGCGAGAGTAGGGGCCCCGTGCCCGTCTTGTCGTTCGCCTCGAACCAGATGATCATGTGCTCGCGCTCATCATTGCCGCTTTTGTCGGGAGAATCGTGGATCTCGTTCACGTAGCGGTCGGATAGGGGGGTAGTGCGCGTCGCGCGTTTTCAGCAGCTTTGCGAACTCCCTGCAGGTCATGTCTTCGGTCATGGCTCCTCCGCCCGTTTGCTTCATTCGTCGACCGTTCGGGGCTGGTCGCGTACCCGCATTTCGCCTCCGCGACCCCGAAAGCCTGATCCTTCTGACAGCATAGCCCACTTCAACCAGTTTTGTTTACATTGCTCGTAGTCAAATTGACGTACGTTATTACGCACGCTACTATGGTTATAAGTTCTAAGGAGGATCTTATGACCAGCGTGACCGCGACGGCTGCTCGAAAGGACATCTACAATCTCATCGCTCGCGTGAACGAGGACTGCAAGCCCGTGGCTATCACCACCTCGAAGGGCAAGGGGCCGTTCTTGTGGGGGAGGATGATTGGGCGGCTATCGAGGAGACGCTGTATATCATGGGCGTGCCCGGCATGGAGAAGCTCATCGCTGCCCGCGATGAGGGTTTGGACGATTGCGTTTCTGCCGATGAGCTGGACTGGTGAGCATGTATTCGGTCAAGTTCACTAAGCAAGCGGCCAAGGATGCGAAGAAGTTGAAATCCGCAGGCTTGGACAAGAAAGCAAAGGAACTCGTTGCCGTCATTGGAAGGGATCCGTTTTCCTATCCGCCTGCGTTCGAATCGCTCGTCGGAAATTTGCAGGGCATGTATTCACGTCGTATAAACCGCCAGCATCGACTCGTTTACGAGGTGATCGAAGGCGCTTATGAGGAGGACGGCACCTCGTACGAGGGCATTGTGAAAGTGCTCAGCATGTGGACTCATTACGAGCTGGTTTAACTACCCTGTTTGGCAACGTGTGGACGTGCGGAGGCGCAACGCGAGGCGGATGCCGCCAAGTTCGCGCCTCAAGGTGGAAAACGCTGGCAAAAGCGCAGGGGCCACTGAGGTGCGCCACGTTGCCGACCGAGCCGCTCGACGACGTGGCGGCTGTGCGTTGGCGACGGGCTCCGCTGTTCTGTGCGATCGCCGTATGCTGATGACGTTTCCATTGTCATACGGCGATCGCGCGATATTACGCCTTCCTTCGCGGTTTACTTCGCACCCATCCCAAGTACCGCGTATGCACTGTCGTCGACGGGCTCGAGCCACTCGTTTGAGCAGTTTTTGCCCGAACTTCCAGCGCGATATGCGAGAACCAGCTGTCGGCTCGGGCGCCGTGCCAGTGCTTCACGCCCGCGGGGATGACCACCACGCTGCCGGGCGTGAGCTCTTGCGCGGGCTTGCCCCTCCTCTTGGTACCAACCTTCGCCGGCGGTGCAGATGAGGATCTGCCCGCCGCCCTCGTCGGCGCGGTGTATGTGCCATGCGTTGCGGCATCCCGGCTCGAACGTGACGTTGAACAGGGGAAACTCGCCGTTTTCGGCGTTGGTCAAGGGGTTGAGGAAGCTCGCCGGTGAAGTGGCGCGCGAACGCGGCGTTCGGCTCGCCCGTTCCGAAGACGTTGTCTTTCTCGAATTCCTCCCTCGACTCGCATCTCATGTTATTCCACCTCTCCGTAGACTTCCTTCGCTAAGTTGAACACGGCCCAGGCTTTGGGCCATCCTGCGTAGAAGGCGACGTGGGTGATGGTCGCCGCCATCTCCTCGCGCGTAACCCTGTGTGTCTTGGCGTTTTCGATGTGATACTTCAGGGAGTTGTCCGTGATACCTTGCGCCATCAGCGCCACGACGGTGATGAGGCTGCGGGTTTTCAGATCGATTCCGCCGCTGTTCCAATTCTCCCCGAATAGAATGTCGTCGTTGTAGTGCGCGAAGTCAGGGGCGAAGTCTCCGAGCGCGTCGCGCCCTGCCGTTTGCACGATTTTTCTTTCCATCGGTCATCTTGCATGTTCCTTTCCGTTTTGCGGGTTTGCTCAGTCGCGGACGGATCTTGGCCGTTGCCTGCGATGCGTTGCCTAAAAGCTTTGCGCAAGCACGTTGCGCACGTCCTGCTCGGTGAATGCTTTGTAGCCTCCCGTCAAGATGATGGTGGCTTTGACGATGTCGTCGAGGTCGGCTTCGGTCGCGCCGAGCTCGGTCAGGTTCATGGCAAGGCCGAGCTCGTGCATCCACGCCTCCATGGCGGCAAGCCCCTCCTCGGCGATTTGCTCATCGGTTTTGCCCGCAGGGTCCACGTTCCACACGATTTCGGCGAAGCGGACGAACTTGGGAAGCCCTGCCTTCATGATGGAGCGGTAGTAGGGGAGGCTCACCGCCGAAAGCGTCATGCCGTGCGTCGCGTTCGTGACGGCGCCGACGGACTGTCCGATCATGTGGACCATCCAGTCGGTGGATTTGCCGCGCGAGATCAGCGTGTTCAGCGCCCAAGTCGCCGCCCACATGATGTTGCTGCGTGCTTGGTAATCCTGATCGTTCGCGGCGGCGATGCGTCCGTTCTCGATGACGCTGCGCATCAGCCCCTCGGAGATGCAGTCGCTGACGTTGTCGTCGTCTCCGCTGAAGTACTGCTCGCAAATATGGTTGAAGGTGTCGTAAACGCCCGCCATGACCTGATCATGCGGCAGGCTCAGCGTGAAGGCGGGGTTGAGGATGGAGAAGCGCGGCATGACGCGGCTGCTTGCGAACACGTGGCCGACTTTCATTTTCTCGGCGGGGTTGGTGATGACGGCGCCTGCGTTCATTTCGGATCCGGTGCCCGCCATGGTGAGCACGCAGCCGACGGGGACGATGTCGCAATCGGGCTCGTCGAAGCGGACGTAGTATTTCTCCCAAGGATCCTCGTCGCAGTTGACTGAAACCGATACCGCCTTGGCGAAGTCGCATACCGAGCCGCCGCCCACGGCCAAGATGAGGTCGACCTGCGCTTCGCGTGCGACGGCGATGCCCTCGCGCAGCTTCTCGACCGTGGGGTTGGGCATGACGCCGGCAACTTCCGTCACGGTTTTGCCCGCCGCGCGCAAGATATCCGCGACCTGGTCGTACACGCCGTTTCTTTTCACGGAGCCGCCTCCGTAGACTAAGACGACGTTGGGTCCGAATTCCGCCAGCTCGGTTGCAAGGCCGTCAAGCGCGTCTTCGCCGAAATAGAGCTTCGTCGGATTGTGGTAGGTGAACGTTCCGAGCATGTTCTTCCTTTCGTCTCGCTTCGTTTGGTAGAATGAGCCGATCCTAAAACCTAAACTTGACTTTAGGTCAAGCATGTTTTTAAGAAACCCGAGTGCGAAGGAACTGCTCATGTATTCGATCGGCCAGGTGTCGAAGATGTTCGACATTCCCGTTTCCACCTTGCGCTACTACGACAAGGAGGGGCTGTTCCCCATTTGAAGCGCTCGGGCAACACGCGGCGTTTCGGCGAGGGCGAGCTGGAGTTGCTGCGCGTGATCGAGTGTCTCAAGCGGACGGGTCTTGAGATCAAGGAGATCAAAGAGTTCGTCGCCATGATCGAGGAAGGCCCTTCCACCTACGCCGCGCGCAAGGAGCTGTTCGAGGCGCGTCGGGCGCAGACGGAGGCCGACATCGCCCGCCTGCGTAAGGCGCTCGCCATGGTCGAGTTCAAGTGCTGGTACTACGAAACCCGCGCTCGCCGACGGCAACGAGGATCGCCTGTCGACGATGATTCCCGACGGGTTGCCGCCTGAGGTGCGGGTGCTTACGACAAGGCTCACGAGGGGGACGATTCGCCCCTCGGCGCGCGCGGCGGATGCAAAGGGTCGGCGGATGCGCCCCGCTCCGACGGGGTGGCCGGTGGAGCTGAGGCGCGGTCCGCAAGGCCGTGAAGCTCGCGAGGTTGAGGGCCCCTGACAAATTTGCCGGTTCGCGGACGAAACGGGGAAAACGTCGCTTCAGCCCGCTTTTCTCCTTGCGTCGGTGATATATTCTCCCTTCGTTGCGCTCTGCTCGAAAGGGGCAGGTGAAAGCCGAAAAAAACCGAAGAAGGGAGACGCGGGATGGACAACAAGCTTTTTGGCGGTGGCAGGGGGTCAGCAGCCGGCGGACGTCGTGATTGCAAACGGCAAGATCGTCAACGTCCTCACGGCGGAAATCTACGATGGCGGCGTCGCCATCAGCGATCAGACCATCGCGACAGTAGGCGATGTGGATTACTGCATCGGCGAGGGCACGCAGGTGGTCGACGCGCAGGGCATGTTCATCACGCCCGGCTTCATCGACGGTCACATCCACCCGAAAGCTCGGATTTGGCCATTCGCCCCTTTGCCGAGGGCGTGCTCAAGCACGGCACCACGTCCATCATGACCGACTTGCACGAGGTGGGCGTCGTCTCCGGCATCGAAGGCATCGAGGCGGTTCTCAAGGAGAACGAGGCGACCGACCTCAACCTGTACTTCGTCGTTCCCTCCCACGTGCCGTTCTCGCCTGCGCTCGAGACCAGCGGCGGCTCTTTCAACCCCGACATCATCCGCAAGGCGCTTCAGCGCGAGGACGCGGTGGGCATCTCCGAATGCGTCGGCCCCTACATCCTGGCGGGCTTCCCCGACCTCATGGAGTCGCTTGACGACGTCGCGGGCATGAAAGGGCATGACCGCGCAGGGTCACTTGGTGGAGATGAAAGGCGCGGATCTGAACAAGTGCGTGGCCGCAGGCGTGTCTACCTGCCACGAGGCTTTGAGCGCCGACGACATCATGGACCGTGCGCGCGTGGGCGTTCACGCGATGCTGCGCGAGTCCCTCGGCCGCGCGCACGCTCGTTCAGCAGCTCGAGTGCATCGTCGGCAAGGGCATCGACACGTCCATGATGTCTATCGTCACCGACGACCTCCATACGTGCGACTTGGCGGAGACCGGGCACCTCGATCATCACCTCAAACTCGCCCTGGGCGCAGGGCTTCCTTCGTTAAAAGGCCATTCAATGGTCACCGTGAACGCCGCCCGCGCCTTCGAGCTCACCGACATCGGCGCTTTCGGCGCCCGGCAAGCGCGCGGACATCAACATCGTCGCGGGCGACACCGCCGACACGTTCGGCGTCGTCTCCACGTGGTCGCGCGGCAAGCAGGTCCTCGATCACGGCGAAATGCTCGTTCACTACGAGCCCGTCGAGCACGATCCTGCCTGCTCAACACCACGCGCCTGCTCAACCCCGTCACGCCCGACTCCTTCAAGATCGCAGCTCCCGAGGGCGCGTCGAAGGTGAAGGTGCTGTGCATGGACACGCTGCCGTGGATTCCCATCACCCAGCCGCGCGAGGTGGAGCTTGACTGCGTCGACGGGTACGTGCGCTGCGACGTCGAGCAAGACGTCCTCTACATCGCCCAGGTCGAGCGCTACGGGAAAAACGGCAACATCGGCAAGGCGTTCATGGGCGGCTTCCACATGACCATGGAGCTATCGCCTCGACGGTGGGGCACGACAACCACAACGTCATCGTCATGGGCACGAATTTCGAGGACATGGCCCAGGCGGTCAACCGCCCTCATCGAGATCGGCGGCGGTCAGATCTTGGTCGACGGCGGTGAGCTCGTCAAGGGAGTTCGCTTACCCGGATCTGCGGCCTTCTGTCCGACTTGTCCGCCGAGGAGCTTGCAGCCGAGAAGGCTCAGCTGAACGCGGCGTGCGCCGAGCGCGGGTGCATCATCTCCATCCCCATGATGTTCTTGTCGTTCATCTGCCTGGCGGCCCTTCCCGGTTTCGCCATCACCGATCACGGCTTCATCGATGTTATGAGCCTTCAGGTCATCGACCCCGTTCTGGGCGTTGTCGAATAATAGAGTAGAAAGGTGCGACGATCATGGCTGGTACGGTTAAGCAGGCTTTCTACGGTTCCTTCTTCCATACGCCGGTGTATGGAACGTTCGAGTACCTCGAGAACGCGCTCATCGAGGTGGATGACGCGGGCGTCATCGCACGCGTGCTGAAAAACGACGATCGCGATCAGCCGGCGGCGCTTGAGGCGCACCGCGCGCAGGGCACGCTCGTCGAGTTGGGGGAGAACCGCTACGGTCTTCCCGGTTTCGTCGACGTCCACGTGCACGCTCCTCAGTGGCCGCAGGCGGCGCTCGCCCTCGATGAGCCGCTGTATCTATGGCTCGAGCAGCGTACGTTCCCGCTCGAGTCGAAGTTCGCCGACGCCGATTTCGCTCGCATGGTTTACACGGACCTGGTCGATCAGCTGACGGCGCGCGGCACGACGACGGTCGTGTATTTGGGAAGCGCCCACCTCGAGTCGAGTATCGCATTGGCGGAGATCTGCGAGAGCGCCGGTCAGCGTGCGCTCGTGGGCAAAAACCGTCATGGACGATCCCGAGGCGAACCCCGATTACTATCGCGACGCCTCGCCCGCGCAGGCGGTTGCGGATACGGCTACGCTGATTCGCGAGGTCGAGGCCATCGGCCGCGGCAGCCGCCAGGAATTTGGCCCGTTGTGACGCCGCGCTTCATTCCCAGCTGCACCGACGAGGTGCTCAAAGGTCGGGCGATCTTGCCGCCGAGCACGACGTGTACGTGCAGACGCATTGCAACGAGGGTCAGTCGGAGCACGACGTGGTGCTCGAGCGTTTCGGGAAGACCGATCCGTACGCGTTGCGCGACTTCGGCCTTCTGCGCGAGCACTCCATCATGGCGCATTGCCCCTACCTCACCGAGGAGGAGGGCGAGATGTTCGCCGAGCTGGGCGTGTCGGTCGCGCATTGCCCGATGGCGAACTCCTACTTCTCCAGCGCGGTGGCGCCGATTCAGCGTTTCCGCCGCCAGGGGATCCACGTCGGCTTGGGCACGGACATCTCGGGCGGATACAGCCCCAGCATGTACGAGAACATCCGTCAGACGGTTTTGGTTTCGCGCCTGCTCGAGACGGGAGTTGACGCCATGCTTGCGCCCGAGCAGCGCGGCGGCCTCGGCGACGACACGCGCATGTCGCTGGTTCAGGCGTTCTGGCTGGCGACTGCAGGCGGCGCGGAGTCGCTGGGCTTGCCCTTGGCGACGTTCGAACCCGGCCGCGCGTTCGACCTGCAGGTGGTCGACGTGAAGCGCCGCGATTCTGATTTAACGGGTTTCGGCGTATTCGACGCGCCCGAGGACAGGCTCGCGCGCATTCTGTACCTGTCGACGCCGGACAACGTTCGCAAGGTGTACTGCCAGGGTCGTCTGGTTCGCGACAAGGATGCTGAATAGCGGATACTGGTTGACATAGCGGTTGAACGAGGCGCCCTCGCGATTGACTCGCGGGGGCGTCGTGGTATATGCGGGGGCGAGGGCGTGGCAGCCGTGTCCGCTCTATGTCGGTAGGTGTTCGTCGATTTGCCTTCGCGCTGGTCGGGAAGGGGCAGGCATCGGCGAGAAACGAGCGGCGCCCGGGCATGGCAGATGCCGTTGACGAGACCGTTTTGCTGGTATAATCGCCGTATAATATTATTTTAAATAGAGGATTATATCTGTTCGGCTACAGGAAGTTGACCATGCTGCAGGAGAAAACACTGGAAGCTGCCCGCCCGTATCTTGAGGGTAGGACGGTGAGCGATCTTGTTTTGGGCATCGCCCTCATCGGCGCGGAGCTTGACGGGAAGAACGTCGGCGTGTCGTATATGCTGCGCGACAGCCTTCCTTCGGGGTGTGGATCGTTCGGGTTCGCGCGTCAGGCCATCGGCAAAGACGCCTACGAGGTTGCGAGTCTTCTGGTCGACGGAAAGGATGACGCGCAGCGCGGTTTGGCGGCGGCGGTTCTAAAGCGCCGCGTGCCATGCGGCTCCGCTCGAGTTCTGCGAAGACGGGGACGAAACCCCCTTCGGCGTGACCATCCGCCCGGCGATAAGCTGGCGCTCATCGGTTACATGGCTCCGGTCGCCAAGCAGTTCGCGGGCAAAGTGGCGGAAACGGTCATCTTCGACAAGGGCCGCGAGCTTGTGGGCCACGACGACATCACGCCGTGCGCTCTGCAAAAAGGACATCCTTCCCACGTGCGATATCGTGGTGGTCAGCGGCACGTCGGTTGTCAACCGCACGGTCGAGGATCTGCTGGCCATGTGCCCCGGCGCGCGCGAGTTCGTGCTGACGGGTACCTCCACGCCGATGTTCCCCGCAGCTTATGCGGGCTCGGGCGTCACGAGCCTCGCCCGGCACCACGTGGAAGCAAGACGCGAAGGATGAGATCTTCCGCATCATATCGCTCGGCGGTGGCATCATGGCCAGCCGTGCCCTGCGCAGCAACGTGTGCGTGCGCGTGTAGGGGCGTGCGCACACGAGCTACAGCGCTCGGATGGCGTCTCCTTCCTTCGTGAGCATTCCGTTGCGGATGCCTTCGGCGATTGCCGCGGACATCACGCCGTGCATTTTCGACGCGACGCGCTTGTATCCGTATCGCGTCGCAGCGGCGCGGATGAGGTCATCTTCGGTTAATGTTTCGCGATCTTCGAGGATGAGGAGAAACAGCGCCACGAGCTCCTGGTCGCATAGTTCGTGGCACGCCAGCGTTTCGACGCCTTCGGCGGGGATTCGGCAGGTTTTGTAGTTGCGTGGATCGTCCCCTCGTCTCCATATGAACGTCTCACTGCCACGTTGCGTGACGAAATGCTCGCACGCGTCGAGCATTTCGTCGTTGCGCGCTTGGATGAGCTTTCCGCTTCGGGCGATGCCGAAGCTTTCACGTACGCGGTTGCAAAGCCGCGTCTTTCTCGATGGGCGCTTCGTTTTCGATGAGTGTGCGGAAGCGGGCGAGAATCTCTTCGTCGTGGTCTGATTGATATTCATCCGAGGATAGAACAGGGCCGTTGGGCAACTCGGTTGGGCGATACTCTTCAACGCGAAGGGATTTTCGACGTTGCTCGCGCTGTCGGATTCGACATCGTCATCTTGCGCTTTCGGGGTTTCGCTCGGATGCGCGACGCCATGGTCGGCGGCCGCATCTCCGACCATGATATTTGCGTCCGCTTTTATCATCATGCCGACGTTGCTTCTTGCGCTATCACCTACTTGGCGCTCTTCGCTCGGCTCGCGTTCCCGGTGGAGGCGGTCGAGGCTTTTCCCTCGTGGGATCTTTCGCTGGTTTTGATAGGGGTGCTCATTCCGTCGTGCGTCTCGGCTGATTCGTTGGGAGCCGCTTCCCGATCCGCTTGCTCGGTTCGTCTTGCGGTAGCCTGTTCGGCAGCGTGCTTTTGCGCTTCGGCCAGAAATGCGAGCAACTTTCTCGTCACCTTCGGCGCGTTCGCCCACCAGTCGATGGTCCACACACGGAAAATGGACCATCCGAGTCCCTTCAGGATGTCTTCGCGCGCCACTTCTCGATCGTGGGTGCTTCGTGCGGAACCGTAGGACTCTCCGTCGAGCAGCACACCTGCGAGGTATCCGATGCCGTCTTCGCTCGCGACGGCGATATCCACCTTGTAGGCGGAGTTTCCGACGTTGCGCACTGCGTGATAGCCGGCGTTTTCGATGACTTTGCGCACTTCGCCGGCGAGAAAGTCGTCCGTCTTGCGCGCAACGGCGCCTGTTCCTATGAACTTGCCGTGTTTTTGCGAACTCGAGGAAATTCTTAAGCGCGCGTACTCCTTTCGAGGGGGTTCTGTTGAGATCGATTTGCTCGGGCTTAAGCGTGGCGAATACGGTCATCTCGCATCTTGATCGGGTTACGGCGACGTTGAGGCGCCTCCATCCGCCTTCCGCGTTCACCGGGCCGAAGCGCATGGCCATTTTGCCGTTCTCGTCGGGCGCATAGGTGATGGAGAACAGTATGACGTCTCGTTCGTCGCCTTGAACGTTTTCGAGGTTTTTGACGAACAGGGGCTCGACGCCCGACAGAGCCCAGCTTTCGAACGCTGGGTTTTTGCCGTACTCCTCTTCGAGTAGGTCTTCGATGAGGTTTTGCTGTTTGACGTTGAATGTGATGACGCCGATGCTCGGCGGATTGCCGTTTGCGGTTCGATAACGTCGCAAAAGCTCTTCGACGACGGCCTTTGCCTCGAATGAGTTCATGCCGCCGCCTTCATAATGTCCGGGGACGTTGACCAGGCGCACTCGGGATACCGAATCGTCAGCTGAGGGGAATGTGCACAGGTTGCTTCCGTAGAACTGTGCGTTGCTGAAAGAGATCAGACTTTCGTGCCTGCTTCGATAGTGCCATTGCAGGTAGGTTTCGGACATGTTTATGGCGAGACAGTCCTCGAGAACCGATTCGAGATCGGAGATGTCGGTGAACTCTTCGTCGCTTGTTTGGCTTTGGAAGAAAGATGTCGGGGGCATCTGCTTTGGATCGCCGACGATGATGGCGTTTTTCGCGCGGGCGAGCGAGCCGACCGCCTTGCAGGTTTGAAGCTGCGAGGCCTCGTCGAACACCACCAGATCGAAGGGGCTCGTTGGCGAAGTCGAGATATTGAGCGACGGACAACGGACTCATCAGCATGCAAAGGCGCCAGCTGGCTTAAAAAGCTCGGGGATTTGGCTGAGCAGCGACCTGATGGACACGCCGCGTCCTTTGCTTCGAACCGCGCGTTTGAAAACGGCAGCTTCGGAGCCCTTTCTTGCTACCAATGTGAGGTTGGGAACCTTTGCTGCCAGGTGAAGTTGTAGCTCCTGCTTGGAGAGTTCGAGCAGTTTCTCGTCGGCGAGCGTATTGGCGGATCTGCTCCTCGAAGACCGCAGCGGAAAACGACGCGACCTCGTGGTGTTTGGAAAGAGATAAAGGCGCACATGGTGCGGTAGAGAGAGCTCTTGAAGCCGTTGACGATGAGAGCCGGGTCGGCGTCGATCATGAGCGCGTCGACCACGCAGGCGAGCTTGCGAGCTTCCAGCTTGCGGGCCAGCTTGCGCCAGCGCATCCACTCTTGCAGCTTGTCTCCGTGGGCCGATAGCGCATTGCAGGCGCGTATGGTGCCCTCCGCCCAGCTGTCGTCTTGCAGGTCGATATCGCCTGTGAGCTCGCGAAGGCTTTCCTCTGCGGCGATGCATGTTGCGCGCGCGACTCGATACGTTTGGCAGGCGGCTTCCGCTTCGGGATCGGCGGCGAGGGCCTTCGAAATCATCTTGGCGACGGGGCTGAGAGCGGACATGGCGCTTCTTGCCTGCGTGACTGCGGTGCGAACCTCAGTCCAGTTGTAATCGTCGAAGTGCTTCATGTCGACGAGATAAGGTGAGACGTTTGCCAGATGAGAGCGGTAGGAGACTGCCATGGCGGCGTAATTGCGCAGCAGCGCAATGGCTTGGGGGTATTCCCTCTTCCGTGAGGGGAACGGTTGAATAGGTGCTCACCTTGCGCACCACTTCTCCGACGGCGCGTTTCCGCTTGAACAACCCCGCGCTTCGCGCTTCCGACCACTCCTGCTCTATGGCGTTGGGGTCGAGCGAGAAGAAGCCGGATGACCAAGTTGAGCCGTATCTTGAGACGAAGGCGTCCATTTGGGCTTTCTCATTCATGACGAATTCGATTTCGCTCAGGAGCGAGACGAGGTCGTTGTGCGTCGTCCAGGCGCCGGGCAGCCTCGGCGCGGCAAGCGCCTCTTCTGCCAGCTGATCGAGTTGTCTCCACTCGTGGGCGAGGCGCGGCGCAACCACGTTGACCTTGGCGCAGAAGATCGCGGCGGCGTTGACGGATTGCTTGACCGCGTTCTCGAGGTCGGCGCAGGCGGGTTCCAGCTTGAAGCGCGCTTCATGGGAGTATTCGCTTCCCAGAATCATCTTGAGCGGGTGGGAGCTGGGGCTTCCGAGCTCGCTTGTCGCCGCGGCGAGCAGTTCGACGAGACGTACGTCGCCTTCAAGATCAGCGAAGCTTGCCAGGTTCGCGATGTATTCCGTGCTGATGGGGAGGTCGGGGCCTTCGACGTCTCTGAGCTCCTGATAGCGGCAGATCTGCTCGCGTAAGGTGAGCTGTGCTTCGTTGGTTTCGTACAGGGCATCGGCGTAGGAGTCAAGTCTCTCTTTGAGCGAACGCACGGCTGCTAGCTGCTCGGCGTAGTTTGTCTTCTGCGCAGTGCCGCACATCTCGGAGGCTTGTTGGAGCTGATCGAGAACATGAGATTTGTTCGCCTTGTTGGAGTGAAGCTCCAGGCAGAATTTGCCGATGCCGAGTGCATCGAGCCTGCGCTCGACGACATTCAGGGCAGCCGCCTTCTCGGACACAAACAGCACGCGCTTGTCGTGCGCGAGCGCGTTGGCGATAATACCTGTAATGACCTGGGATTTTCCTGTGCCCGGAGGGCCGTGCAGCACAAAGCTTTTGTCGGCGGCGGCTTCTTTGATGGCGAAAAGCTGCGAGGCATCGGCTTTGACGGCTATCAGCGCGTCGTCGCGATCGACGCGTTTCGGCATGACCATGGGCTGGCGTCCCAGGTGAGGCGCCCGTCGAGCAAGCTCGAGACGATTTTGCTGCGACGTAGCTCGGTTTCATGCGAGTGGATGTCGTCCCACATGACGAACTGGCTGAACGAGAAAGTTCCAAGGCAGCCGATCTCGAGAACCTCCCATTGCGTCTGATCCATGATCTTGCGCTTGAAGGTGTTGAAGATAAGGCGCGTGTCGATGCCGCGTTCGTCCATGGGCAGGGGGTCGAGACCGCCGATGTCGATGCCGAAGTCACGTCGGATCATCTCTATCAGACTGATGTTGAGTTGAGGATCCTCGTCTCGGATGACCAGGGAGAAGCCTTTCTTCGCGGATTTTCTCACGATTTCGACGGGGATGAGCGCGATGGGCGCGTAGTGGGGCTTTATCGCCGGGGCGGATCCATCGCAGGGCTCCGAGTGCGACGTAGAGGGTGTTCGCGCCCGTCTCCTCGAGCGATAAGCGTGATGCGCGGTAAAGGGATGTGAGGGATTTGGTCAATTCGGCGGGAGTGAGAAGGTGCGTATGCGCTTCGATTTGAACTCGCTGCGCAGTGAAATCCTCGTATTGGCTGATGGCGGCGATCAGCTCGAAGGCGAGGTCCATGTGACCCCATTCGGCGGGTTTCGCGGCGATCGCCAGCGCCGTTCCGTCAGCCAGCGCGTCTTCGAGGTCATCGAGGTTGGGGGTTGCCAGCGGAATGAGTCGACCGCCGAAGCGCATGTTGAGAAGGTTGTTACGCAGGCTGAGATCGAGTAGGCCGCGTTCCCATAAGTCCTTTTTCGTGAACTGGCCTTCGGTGGTTTCATCGATGAAGGCGGTCGAGACGGCTCGGGTGCCGGGTGCGGCGAGGTTGAGCGTTGCCGTAGGCTTGGGCGCCTCGATTTCCCACCCGCTGTCGCCTTTTGACGCGCAGGGGCATGGGCGTCAAGCCGCCGCGATGCGCGCGTACGATGTCGACGCATGCGAGGAAGTCGCCCTCGAGCACCATGTTCTTCTGGCCCACGATGCAGGCTTCATCGAACGATGTTCGCGCGTGATTGCACAGAAGAGTGCACTCGACCACGAACAGCTCGTCGATGCCTCTCGAGAACCGGTTGACCAATTGAGAAGGGTCCTCGATGATCGTTTCGGGAAAGGTGGAGTCGTCAAGCCATGCTCCTGCGAAAGCGTGCCCTCGACGATGACGAGAAAGGGGTTCAGCCCGATGTTCTCGAGACATGATGCGTATAATACGGCGAGATCGATGCACGTTCCCATGTGCTGGGTCAAGACGTCCCCGGCGAAGCGGATGCGCTGCCCCGCGCCGAAGCTTGACGGCGGCTCGGAGTACACGATGCCCTGTTCTTTGATCGCCAGATATACGGCGCCCGCCATCTTGCGCACGCGATCGGGGTCGCCCGATTGATAGCCGTCGAGAGCAGGGGTTTCCCGTCCATGATCCAAGGATCTCGGAAGCTTTCAGCATGACGGGGGCGATGGCCGGATGGTTGGGCGTGACGAAGCACGCAATGGAGTCGAAGGCAAGCGATCCCGCCACTGGTCGAACGGCCAAATGTCGATGTCGAACGATTCGTCCAGAAACGTCTCCGCAGGATTCGCGATGCGAACCCGTACCGTCTCCTCGTAGCGTTCGGTTGCCTGAACGAGCCTGGCGTCGGACAGGCGCAGCTCGGGCTCTATCCTGATCTCGTCCCCAGCGGCAAGACGTTCTATTTCGATCGAGTGCTTTTCGACGGTTTCCAGGTCGGAGGTGATATCGATGCGCATGTCGAAAACGTCTTCATCTGCGATGTTTCGAATGGACAGCGGCGATGATGGGCAGTCCGATCTTGTCGAGAACGTAGCACTCGAACGGCGCATGGCCGATGGTGATTTCAAGCTTGTTCGAGGTCATGGGTTGGGCTCCTCTTCGCTGCGGGGACGATGAGTTGTTTTCTCGAGAAGTTGTTCGGTTTTGATTATATGCGTGTTGACCAGTCCGATGTGGAAAACAAGGGGTGGGCGACCTGCATCGTATGTGAGGATAGCCGATTCGAAGCATCCTGCATGTCCAAGGCTGAGGACATACAGGATGCTCTTCTGAAGAGGCTTGCCTTGATGCCGACATCTGCGGGATGAGGCTGTTCGATAGCGGAGCATCGGCTTTCCCGTTCTCGTCGAAGGCGTTGGCGCGGTGATGGGGGCTCGGGTTGAGATCGTCCGCGGCGCCTGCTCGCCCGATGGCGGTGGGTTGCGTCGCGCTTGCCAGCTAGCGCGACGACGATTGCTTTATCGCGATGTAGCATGGGCGCAGCTCTTTTCATCGAAGGAGGAGATCTTCATGGCTGTCTCCAGATTCGCACTTTGCCGCGCTGACCTCCATGTTGTAGAACTTCACCTCCACGCCGTAGAGCAGAGTGTCGTCGTTGGCGGTACCGGGGGCGATCTTATCCAGCGCATAGATCATCTCGATGATGCCGTCCAGAATGCGCTTGGGCATCACCAGACTCAGGTCGCCGGGAGTGGCGGCCAGTGTGGGGGTGACGAAGCTCTCCTCCACCCGCTTGGGCGTGGAGCGCTGGCCACGGATCAGGTCGCCGAACCGCTGGACGATGACGCCGCCGCCCAGCATATTGGACAGCCGTGCGATGCTCTCGCCGTAGCCGTTGGAGTCCTTGAAGGGCTCGGAGAAGTGCTTGGCCACCAGCAGGGCGAAGTTGGTGTTCTCCGTATGGAGGGCGGGGTCCTCGTAGCTGTGGCCGTTGACGGTGACGATACCGTTGGTGTTCTCATTGACCACCACACCCTTGGGATTCATGCAGAAGGTGCGTACCCGATCCTGAAACTTCTCTCGCGAGCATATACCAAAGGGAATTTATACCGTAAAATCGCGAAATGCGGAAGGAGCCGATTGCGTCGACGGTGGTTTCATGATGGGGATGAGGGTGGAGGGCAGGGCCATGTCAAAGCGGCAAGGTGCGATTGGGTATGGCGTTTCGAGTGCAGAAGAGCTGTTCGCCGCCGACGCTCGGCGCGATGTGGGAATTTGCGGGTGCTCGCTCGCGCAGCCCGGAACCGTCGCGCTTCGAGAAGGATCATGCGCACGAACCGACGCCCACCCCGTATTTCATCTTGGAGGATCTGTTTTCCGACCTGGGCTTTTCCGATGACTCGCATCTGCTCGACGTGGGTTGCGGGACAGGGCGCGTGCTGGCGTATTTCGCGGACGCGGGTTTTCCTGGTCGTGCGACCGGCGTGGAGCTCGATCCCGATCTGGCTCGCTTTACGGCTTCGTGGACGCGAGGCTTTGCGAACTTGGACGTGATCGAGGGCAGTGCGGTCGATGTTCCGTTGGCCGAGTACACGCATTTTTACTTGTTCAATCCCTTCGACACCGTGGTGCTGTTGGATTTTCTGGCTGCGGTGGAGGCGCAGGCGACGCGTCCTGTCATGCTTGCGCACATGTCCGACAACGGCGAGACGTACTTTTACATCGGTCGTGCGGGGTGGAGCTTGGTGAGGGAGGGGGAGTTTCAAAAGCATCCCGACTCAAGGGGTCGCATGTTCTCGGTGTATGAGCACCCTCAGCACTACTCGATTTGGCGGTTCGAACCGTCGGGGCTTTCGTAGGGCGCTGGCGGCTTCTGTTTTTCGCAATCACGAATTCCATAATCTGTTCGATTGACGGGGCAGGCTTGTCGCGGCATCATTGTTTATGAAGTACGAACATATGTTCCTGAAAAGGAGGATGCTGCGTGCGCGATCGAACGATCATGCATATTGGTATGAATGCGTTTTACGCGAGTGTGGCGCAGCATCTCGACCCGTCCCTTCGCGGCAGGGCGTTGCGGTGGCGGGGGACCCCGAAGCGCAACGGCATTATTTTGGCGAAGTCCAAGGAAGCTAAGGCGGCGGGCGTCAAAACCGCCGAGGCTATTTGGCATGCGTGTCGGAAGTGCCGTGATTTGGTGATCGTCCCGCCCGATTACGCTGCGTACAAGCGCTATTCGAAGTTGGCGCGCATGATCTACTATGACTATACCGACCGCGTGGAGCCGTTCGGGCTTGACGAGTCGTGGATCGACGCGACGGGGTCTCTCAATTTGTTCGGAGGAGACGCGCGGCTTGTCGCGTGCGAGATTTCTGAACGCGTGAAGTCCGAGCTGGGACTCACGGTGAGCGTGGGCGTGTCGTGGAACAAGGTGTTCGCCAAGCTGGGCAGCGACACCGATGCAGGCGACGGCATCTCGGTCATTACGCGTGAGAACTATCGTGAGATCGCGTGGCCTATGCCTGCGTCGGTGATGATTTACGTGGGGCCTGCCACCAAGCGCAAGCTTAACGCTGCGGGTTACGAGACCATCGGCGACCTCGCGCATGCGGGGATTTCTTCCTGCAGCGCAGATTCGGCAAGATCGGGTTCATGCTGCGTGCTTTCGCGCGGGGCGAGGATGCAAGTCCCGTGCGCGTGATGGATCCTGCTAAGGCTGATGTGGACTACACGGTGAAGGGCATCGGCAACGGGTTGACCGCGCCGCATGATCTGACGTGCGAGGCCGACGCGAAGGCGCTCGTGTGGCTTCTGGCGGAGTCGGTGGCGCAACGCTTGCGCGAGCAGCGTTTGTGCTGTCGTACCGTGGCGGTGGGGGTTCGCCGCACGGTCGACTTATGCGGGTATTCGCGACAGCGTACTCTCGATGTGTCCACGTGCCTTGCGCAAGATATCGCTCAAGCGGCGCTGGATCTGATCAAGGAGAACCAGCCGCTCGATCAGGATCACGCGATTCGCGCCCTGCATGTGAGGGTGACGAATTTGGTTTCAAGGGAGGTTCCCGTTCAGCATGATCTGTTCGGAAACGTGGAGCATGTTTTGAAGCTCGAGCGTCTTGACTTCGCGGTAGACGAGCTACGCTGGCGTTTCGGGAACAAGTGCGTGTATCGCGCGGTGGAGCTTACGGATGAAACCATGTCATCGCTCGATATCAAGAGCGACAACACCGTTCACCCTGTCGGGTTTCTTAGGTAGGCGATCGCGTGGTTAAGGGAATTTCCAGCAGGGTGAAGCGCTATGTTTCGGTGACGGCCCGCATAAGCGAGGACGGTCGCATGCGCCCGCTTTCCATCCAGTGGTACGACGGCAGGACGTATGCCATCGACGAGGTGCGCGATGTGCGCCGCGCGGCTTCGCGCAAGGTGGGCGGCGACGGGCTGTGCTGCACCATTCGTATCGGCAGCAACGTGACGCATCTTTACTACGAGGATCCGCGATGGTTCGTTGAGGAGATCGTCCCCGACGGGTTCATCGCGTAGGCGCGGCTGGTCTTCCTGGTATTTGTATTTAGGGGAGCTCTTTTTCGCTAATACCTGCCGTCAAGCTCCTGCTTGATGCGCTTGATGGCGGCGCGCACGTTCGCGAGCGTACGATTGTAGAAGGTCGCGCCCGATCTGACCCCGATGTCGAGGCCTGCCTCCGCCTTCTCGTACCAGTCCAGCGCCTTTTGCAAATCGAATGTGCAGCCGATGCCGTTTTTCGTATGCGTCGGCAAGACGCAGCGCAATGCTTCCCCAGATATGCGGCGGCGTGCCGTCTTTCAACTCGAAGGCGCGCGTGTACCACGCGAACGCTTCGTCGGCGTTCGGCTCGCTGCCTGTTCCGTGCTTGTACAGATCGCCCAGCTTGTAGCACGCTTCGGCATCGCCTGCTTCCGCCGCGAAAAAGAGAAACATTCGAACGCGCGCTCTTCACGGGGTAGGGCCGCATGTAATCTTCCACGTCTTCGGTGTGACGATGGTCGACATAGTAGTGGCCTTCGCATCGATCGTAGCTGTAGATGTACCCGAGATCTAGGTACGCGTCGACGTTTCCCTTCGCCGCTGCGTGCAGGTAGAGGATCTCCGCCGCCCGGAAGCAGTCGATGCGGGTTTGGCGGTCTTCGGCGTCTGAGTAGCTCATGCCTTCTCGGTAATAATCGGAGCCAAAGCTCAATGCCAGACTGCCATTGGGGTCGGGCATGTCCTCCCAGGGGTAGGGCATGACGTATGTGCGCCCGCACTGCTCTCCGCTGACATCGAACACGGGCTCTGTTACCCAGATGCACGGAATGGGCTCGTCGGTTTCGTACCAGACCTGATCGATCTCGAATACGGGCGCCGGCGGTTTGATGCGGTCGTTAACGCTTGATGTCGGGGTGTTTTTGTCGAATGCTCTAGTCAACGAGGTTCACCTCCATGTGAAGCTTGGTCCATCTTCCCAACTGCTTTTTTCGAAACACGCGTCCATCGAGCCGCTTCCCGCCGTCCATCAAGCGCGCGAGCACCTCGTTGACATCGCACGGAACGAACCCTACGCGCTTGCCGTTCAGCATGACCTTGATAGCCCATGCGTCGTGGATGTTTTCAGGGTCTCTGACGAATTCGACGGAAAGGGCAACTCCGACGTTCTCGAGGATCTGGTCGATGTTCTTCACGTGGGTGGTTCCGGCGATCGTGATGTCCTCGTGGAGCGTGATGGTGGTGGGAAAGGGCATGCTCATCCCCAGGCTGTTGCCTGCGTCGTCGCCGGTGTGCAAAAGCAGGCTTGCGGTTTGACGCGTGATGGCGAGGTCACTCATGGTGCGCCTCCTTTAACTGCTGGTACCGTTTTGTGTAATGATCGCGTGCGCGACGGTACTCTTTGGCGCGCGCTTTCAGCTCGGTTACCGTTTTGGCTACCCAGTCGGGATCGTCAAGCTTGTCGCCGAGCAAATAAGATTGCTCGACTTGATCATGCTCCAGCTTTTTACGGGCGACGGAAATGCGCGCCTCGATCAACTCGAGCTCCACGACGGCTTCGCTTTCGTTTGCGGGTTCGCTCTGGTTTTGCCCAAGTGGCAGGTGGCGACTTCGATCGAGCGCAGAAGCTCAAGATCCCCGTGTTCGTAAGCGGCTTGCGCGATAAGGAAGAAGCGCTCGCATTCCCCTTCGTGCCCTGCGTTTGCGTCGGGATGGAGACAGCGATGAGCGTGCGGTGGGCTGCTTCAGCTCGTGCGCGTCCCTGCTCGGGCAGGAAGCGACGGGCTGCGCGGTTCTCGAGCGCTTCAAGGTAGGTTTGGACGTGCGCGTTCAGTTGCGCCTCCCATTCCGAGAATTCCTTTCGAGCTGCTCTTCGATAGCTTGGGAGGTGATGCTTTGGCCGCAGTTGATCTGAGCCTGAGCGAGGGCGAGTTGCGCTTTGCGCGACGCACCTCGATCTCGGCTTTGAGGAGGTCGTTTTCAAAGCAGGCGATTTTGACGTTGTAGTCGTTGAGGATTTGCGGGTTTACCTGCAGCTCGATGTGGTCGATCTCGAGAAGGAGATCGGCAAGGTCATCGCGCGTTTGATCGAGTTGCGCCAGCAGGTCGCCTGCGGTGTCATGCGTGCTATTGGCCTGCGGGTTTGCGCAGATGCTTTCGCTGGGGCGTTTGCTTTGAGCCCGTATCTGCAGGTTTTGCTCGCTTGCGCTCATGGGGTACTCCTCGGGTTGTCCTGTCGCGCGCCGACTTTCACGCTTTCGCGCACGATGCTTCGTCGATGAGGTGATGATAACGTGCGCGTAAGGCCGAGGATGTACGCGGAACGGGACATGGCGCGCCTTCGGCGCGTACTAGCTGTCGGTGATGGCTCGGCACGACTGAATGGCGTCGACCATCAACATGAGCTCACCGAAGGTGAATGTGCGGCGTTCGATGGCGGACTGCACGGGATTGCGCTGGTATTTTTTGACGGCGATGTCGAACTCGCGCAGCACGTCGATGTCGGTGTAGATGCGCTTGCGCTCGGCGCTGATGCCGTATTTGTTCAATCGACTGATGATCTGGGCCATGGTGAGGTCCTTCTCCGAGTCGGTTTCCTCTTGCCGGATTTTGAGCAGGTAGAGGCTTTTAAGTTTGGCCTTGCAGTTGCATGCCATAAGCGTTCGCTTTTCTTGGAGAGCCCGCGTGAATAACGACATTCTTGCAGATCAAACGACAGGTGTCCCATGTTCTAGACTGTACGATAACGTGGACATACAAAAAACCGGCTAGAATATGATGCTGACTGGCGAGTTATCAAGTAAGGTAAACAGGCAAGGGAGGAAAAATGTTGAAGAAGTTCGCGGTAGGTGTGCTGGCAAGCGCCCTTTTTGGCGTTCGGGCTTGCGGGTTGCACTGCGGGCGCCGGGTCGAGCGAGCCGAGCAGATCGACTACGCCGATGACGAAGCCATGGCGGTCATCGCGTCGGGATGGAACGAGCGAAGCGCGCTGCTCGACGGTCTTACGTCTGAAGATCCCGAGTACGCAACGAAGCTGAGTGCGGGGGTTCAGGCGGAGATCGACAAGGATGCGCCGCTGAGGTCGCGGCAGTTCGAAGATTCGGTTCTCAAGAGAAGGTGATCGCGTATCTGAACTCGCTTGACGGGCAGATGGCCGTTTTGGACAACTACTCCATGAACGACCTTGAGTTCTACGTGGCTTGGAAAGCCGCTTCTGATGAGCAAGCGTTCTGCTCAAATCCTTCGTCGAAGACTACGGGATGACGGTCGACCCGAAGTACAAGGTTCATATGGATGACATCGTGGCTTCGGGAACGGCGGTTGAGAACAAGGACGCTCAGGATGAGGCGCTCAACGAGATGGTGTCCACGATGTCGTGGGAGCAGGATTCGCAGTTTAATCATGGGTATGTCGCTGTAGCGGGAAAACACGAGCGAATACGACCTCGAAAACGTTTCCCTGTTGGTCAGCTTCTACGATTCTGATGGCGTTAAAACTGAATCATATGCAGGCGTGAACAGTTGGAAGAAGGGCGAGAAGGTCAAGTTCGAGGCTTATTGCGACAGCGATGACGTCAGAGGATCGAAACGGTTATGCAGTTCTATAACGTAGCCAAGTAGCCGTCCGTGCAGGTTGCGCGAAGGTTCGCGAATCAAGGAAGGCCCGCATCGCATCGATGCGGGGCCTTCGTGTGTCAGCACTGCGTTCCCATAATGGTGCTGGGTTCGCGCTGATGTCGTGCTCTCGCTACACCAGCGCATGCCGCGGCTGCGGCCTTAGCCTCCATCGCATCGTTTGCGTCTTCGAACGAAAGCGCGCCGGTGGGGCAGTTGCGCACGCAGGCGGGCTCGAGACCGAACCGGTGCGTGCGTAGCAGCCGTCGCACTTCTGCATTTTACCGTCGCCTCCGAAGCGCGCGGCGCGCCGAAGGGCAGGCCATCGCGCAGGCGTGGCAACCGATGCACAGGCTCTTGCGCACGATGACGTTGCCCGTCGCAGCGTCGCGCGCGATGGCTCCCGCAGGGCACACGCGCTGATGCACGCGGCGTCTTCGCATTGCATGCAGGCGATGGACACGTTCACCTCGCCGAGGCGCCCGCCGCGCTCGGGGACGTGCTCGATGCGCCGCCACGAAAGGGCGTCTCTTGCGGTGTCGAGGTCGTTTTGATCCATGCACGAAACCACGCACGAGTAGCAGCCGATGCACAGCTCCGACTTGAAGATGATGGATTTCCTGTTCTCGTATGCCATGGTTTACGCCTCCTTCCGCTCGGCGTTTGCGGGCGTGATTTTACACAGCATCGATCGGTATCCGGGAATCCCGAGACGGGGTCGAGGTAATCGCCCGCCATGAGATCGTTTCCGTTGGCCTCGGGCCAGTCGTGGTACAGGTGGACGTCGCCCTCGCGCACGGTGGCGGTGAGATGCGCCAGCACGCGCACGGTTCCGCGCGGCGTGGAGATGTCGACGGCGTCGCCTTCCACGATGCCTGCGCGCGCTGCGTCAGCGGGATTGACGTCGCAGACGGGGTCGGGTGCGAATTGGCGGATCCAGGAAACGCGGAACATCCTGCTGTGCTGGAACATGGGCTTGCGCGCGCCGATGCTCAGCACGAGCGGGAACTCGGCGGCGACATCGGGCGCCGATGCGGGGCTGAGCGTCGGCTCGCGGTACGAGGCAGCTCCTCGAATCCTTCGCCTTCGGTTTGAGCGAGCACCTCGGAGACGAATTCCAGTTTGCCGGACGGCGTGTTGAACCCGCGCTTGAGGTATTTGCGCTCGGGGGCGAACCGGGGGTTGGGCACCCACATGCCGCCGGGATGCTTCTTCAGCGTCGCGACGGTAAGCTCGCTCGGCTCGAGGATCCAGTCGACGCACGCCTCGAAGCCCGATTCGAGCAGCTCGTCGCCAAGGCCCAAACGCTTCGAGAGCTCGCAGATGATGTCGAAGTCGGAACGCGCCTCGCCCACAGGTTCGATGGCCGGTTGCGACAGCATGACGTAGCCGGCGGGCCAGCAGCGCAGCTCGCTGCGCTCGACCGACGAGCATGCGGGCAGAACGATGTCGGCGTATTTTGCGCTGTCGGTGAGGAACAGGTCGACGTCGACGATGAAGTCCAGCTCGCACAGGCTCTCCAGGAAAACCCTGGGAGTCGGGGGAACATGCGGTAGTTGAGGCCCATGCAGAACGCGGCCTTCAAAAGGATAGGGCTGTTGCGTCTCGATTTGCCGCGGGATGTCGCACGCCTGCGCTTGCGTGACGAGGCGGTTCCATACGGGGAAGCGCGCGCCGCCGATGCGCTCGGGCAGGTTCTCGAGCCCGAGGCGGGGTGGGCGCCTTCGCGCGAGGGGAAGCCGCCGACTATGTGGAACCACCGAAGGCGGGTTCATCATGTTGCCGCCGTGGATGTCGATGTTGCCCGTGAGCCCGATCAGGCAGAACACCGCGCGGTAGTTCTGCACGCCGTTGGTGTGATGTACCACGGGCGCCGCGCTGGTGAGGATGCTGGCGGGCTTGGAGGTGGCGTACAGGGCGCGCGGCTTCTCGGATGAGCGCGGCGTCGACGCGGTGATCCCCTCGGCTCGCTCGGGGGGTCATGGCGTCGGCGGCAAGCTCGGCGAATCGTTCGAATCCGTGCGTCCATTCGGCGACGAAGGCGCGGTCGTAGAGGTTCTCTGCGATGATGACGTTTGCCATGGCCAACGCCAACGCGCCGTCGGTGCCGGACGCAGCTGCAGATGGATGTCGCTGTGGCTTGCCATGTAGGTGACGCGCGGGTCGACCACGATGAGCTTCATGCCGCGCCGCGAGGCGCTTTTGGATGCTTTTTCATGTTGAGCGTTTTAGCCGCGGCGGGGTTGCACGCCCAGAGCATGCAGCACTCCGATGCGGCCATGTCGGCTGCGGCGGGCGCTCCGTAGGTGAGCTTCTGCGCCATGATGGTGGCCGTCGAGCAGGTGCTCGACTCGGTGCAGTAGTTCGGCGAGCCGAAGTCGATGGACAGCCGCTGCAGGAACGCGCGGAAATGCTTGGGGTAGCCCGCGAAGAAGACGACCGATTCCGCACCGTGCTCGGCCTTGACGGCGTTGAGCTTCGACGCAACCTCGTCGAGCGCTTCGTCCCAGGTGATGCGCTCGAACTCGCCCGATCCTCGTTCTCCCACGCGGCGAAGCGGGGTCTTCACGCGCTCTTCGCTGTAGACGTACTGGCGCGTGGCCGCGCCTTTCGCGCACAGCGTGCCGTGCAGTGCGGCGCCTCCTTCGAACCCTCCACGCGGATGATCTCGCCGTCTTTGACGAACAGGTCGAGGCAGCATTGCGTCATGGGGTCGCAGATGGTGCAGATGGACTTTTCACCTCGATTCCCGTATCGGGGCCGGGGACCTTGCCCTTTTCCCTGAGTCGCAGCTCGTCCATGTCGATCTCCTTTGCTCGTTCTCTTCTCGTCTTGCGTTCGTTCTCTCAGAGCGGTTTTACGTAGTGCGCGCCTGAAACGCGTTGCGCGTGATTTCCGCGCGCAACGCTCCGATGTCGTCGGCTGCGGAGTCGAACAGCCCGCGCCCGTCGGCGAGCGCGACCATGTTGAAGCCCGTGAGCGCGAGCGACCCGTCTGCGCGAGGCGCGTAGGCCTTCAGCGTGTACACGCCGCGGCGCCCCGTTTCCTTCAGGATGGGGCGTGCGGCGTCGTTGCCGGTTGCGGAGTCGGACGCGAGCGCGCCGCATCGGGCGGGCGCTGCGTCGAATGCGGCGCCGGAGCGCACGCGCGCGCGCGTCGAGCCGAGGGGCGCCGGTCGCGCTGTCGAGCGGCGGCGTTTCGAGCAGGGCGTCTTCGGGGCGTGCCCCGCCGAGGCGAACAGCGCGCGTCCGACGCGGATGGTGTTCGCGGGGAAAGCCCGGATACTCGCGATCTTCGGGACGGTCGGCCGTGCAGCCGAGGTACGCGGCCATGCTTTTGCCCGGCGACGGCGCCATCGCCCGCGCTTTCGGCCCAAAGGCCCGCGATGCCGCGCCCCTGTCAGGCAGGGGGCTTGCGCGACGTCGCCCGGTGGCGAAGACGCCCGGGGGCGCTGGACTGCATGAAGCGATCGACCACGATGCCGCGGTCGATTTCGAGATCGCCGTCGGCGATGAAGTCGATGTTCGGCGTCATGCCATGCGCTTGCAGCGCTGCGGTGAACGTGCGCGCGCTCTCTTCTCCGGCCGAAGCGGACGCCGAGCGCGCCGTCGGGCAAAGGTTCGCGCTTCGGCGACCTTCTCCCCCAGTTCAGGTTCACACCCTGCATGTCGACAGGAGCGTTTCCATGTGCGCGGCGGCGAGCGGGTGCGCCGCCCTCTTCAAAGATGTGCTCGCTGCGTCCGAGCACGGTGACGCGCGCGTGCCTTTTCAGGCAGGCTTCGGCGGCCTTGAGCGCCACCATGGAGGTTCCCGACACGAGGACGTTCGCGTTCGCGCGCCCGAGCGCGGCGGCGAACGCCTCGGCGTCGTCGACGGTGCGCAGCGTAAAGGGGCTGCAGGTTTCGAGGCGCCCGCGCCGTCGGGGGACTCGATCCGGTGGCTACGAGGCACGCTGAGAAGCGCGCCAGGTGCGCCCGCTTTCGCTCGCGACGGTGCGCTTCGCGACGTCGAGGCGGGCGACGGGCTCGTGCGGCACCACTGTGAGCCCGCGCTCTTCGACGTCGCGTGCGCTCCAGAGGGAAGCAGCTTTCGCGATCGACAGGCGCCCGCGGCGTAGTAGGAGGTGAGCACGGGGCTTGCGGGCAGCGACCGCCGTCGGTGACGACGACGATGTCGCCTGTGTAGCCGACTCACGCGCAGCGCGTCGACGGCGGCGGCGGCGGGGCCGAACGAAGTATGACGACGACGGGTCGGTTGAAGGGTCGTTTCGCATGCGCATCCGATCTCTTGACGTTTGCCTGCTGGACTGATTATAGACCCGCGAGGCCGTCGGGTTCGGCGGTTGGATCGAGGGCGGCGCGATCTGCGCGATGTGTTTTGCCGACGGCGCCTCGCGTCGCCGCGTCGTCGATTTGCGCTGCGGATGCTTTTCAGCTCATGGCTTGAGGGCGTCAGGGGATGTGGGCGATCACGTCCTCGGGGGATGACGCTGACGTCGGTGAGCTTTGCCGCGGCATGCTTGTACCGCCCGTGCATGCAAGCAGCGCGCCGGGCACGCCGCGTCGAAGGCGTCGACGTGCTGGGCGAGCAGCGCGCGACGATGCCCCTAAGACGTCGCCCGTGCCCGCTTTCGCCAACGCGGGCGTGCCCTCCCTGCATGAAGGTAGCGCTTTTTCGCAGCCGACGATCAGCGTGTCGGGCCCTTTGAGCATGACGATGGCGCGGTGCGCCGCCAGCGCGCATCTCGGCGACGTCGTCGCCGATCCCGGGTTCGCCCCGATGCCTGTGCACAGCGTGCGCGCCTCGCCCGCGTGGGGCGTGAGGACGGGGATCTTGCTTGCGGGCGGGCTTCGAGCCGGGCACCGCGCCGTGCGTCGCAAAGGGGCGCAGCGAGCGCGCCGAGCGCTCATCCGCGACGACGGGGCCGGACTCAAAACGACTTCGAGCAGCTTGCGCGTGATTTTCGTCGCCGCCATCGGTTCCGGGCCCCACGAGCACGGCGGCGTTGCGCGCAGCGCGTCGTCGCGCGAACGCCTCGGCGACGCAGGCGGATCAGGGGCGGCGAGCGAGGCGCCCCGCTGCGTCGTGAACGTGGCACGGTGCGCACCCACCTGCGTGTAGCCCGCTCACGGCGTTGGGCGGCGCGTGCCGCCATCGCCGCCGGCGCCCGGAAAGTTTCCGCTTCCACCCACGACGTGCACGATGCCGCAGGAGTACTTGTTGTCGTTTGCGTTCAGGCGGGGGGATATGAGGCAGGCAGGTCTTCTTCGGCGTATGCGATGGGCTTCATGCTCTCTCCGTTTTCAGAGTGCTTCCTGCGATTGTCGAACGGCGACTTTCTCCGGCGGATTCCAGGGTCGTTCTGCTTGCTGCGCATGGGCGCGGGCGTCGCGTTTCGGCTCATTTTCTCAATTCGGGTGGATTTGCCATTGTCGTCGAGGGGGGTTCGCGTTTCCCCTCCGACTATGCTACGGTTGACGGGTAAACGCGCAGATGCATGCTGCGATCTCGGGGGGTTCCTTTGGCGGGCCTTCCCCTTTTGCGGAGGGCGTGAAGTGAAAGAAGAAGCCGGTAAAGGAAAGAGACGAGGTTTCGCCACGGCGCTTTGGCGTTCGCTTGCTTGCCGTAACCATGTTCGGCTGCGTGGTGGGGCTTGGCGTAGCCGCGGGTTCCACATGGTCATCGGCGCGCGATAACCGCGGGCATTACCTTGCCTGGGATTTCGCTGGGACGAGGTCGTCGATTTCATGATGCGCGGCATTCTCGACGCCATGGAGGCGGTGCTCATCTCATGTGCATCCGGCATGCTGGTGGGGCGTGGATCATGTCGGGCACGGTGCCCACGCTCATCTACTACGGCCTGAGCGTCATAAGCCCCCAGCTGTTCTTGCCGATAGCGTTTTTGGGCACGCTTCACAATTGGGCATCGTGCGCGGGGTCGTGGGGTGCGGCGGGCACCATCGGCATCGCGTTCATGGGAATCGCCGCGGCGCTCGACATCCCGCTCGGGATGGCGGCGCCATCATCGCGGGCGCGTACGTCAGCAGATCGCGTCCCCGCTGACCGGCAGGCAGTTTTATTGCGCAGCGCTTGCAGGCAATGAAACGTTTCGCGCTGTGCAAAGGCGCTTTCTGCCGTTCGTCGTCGCCGTGTGCCTGCTGAGCGTCAGCGGGCTGTACTTCTTCATCGGCAACTCGCTGGGAGCGGGGAGACGCCCGGTGGGCGCCGCTCGCGTGGAAGGAAGCCTGCTCGCGCTCGACCAATCGTATGCGATAGGGCCTCTCACCTCATCCCCTGCTCGTCATGATCGCGCGTGCATCGTCGCATGCAGGTTCCCGCCATCCCGTCGTTTGCTGGGCGTGCTTCTGGCGGCGATCGAGGCGGCGGTCGCCTGCAAATTCTCGGCGTCACCATCGAGGCGGCGAACTCGGGCGGCGTCGGCCACGGGTTTTCAGATGCTCGACGAGCTTCTCTCGACGGCGGCATCGTGGAGATGCTGCCGACCATCTCCATCGTCATCTTGGTCATGGCCTACGTAGGGATCATGCAGCACACGGGCCTCTATCCAGTCGCTGGTCGACCCCATCGCGTCGAGGCTGAGAAGCTTCAGCCTCGCTCGCGGTCGCGGCGGTGAGGAAGCGGCGCGGCGTTCAACGTGCTCATGCCCGATCAGTATCCTCCATCGCCATGTCGAGCAAAATGTACGGCGGCGCGCTGAGAAGCACGGCGCTGCGGGGGGTGTGGGCCAACATCGTCCAACTCGAGCGCGGCATCACCTCGGTTCTCGTTCCGTGGAACACGTGCTCGATCTACATGGTCACCATCTTGGGCGTGACGTGCGTCAGTATCTGCCCTATGCGTTTTCTGCTACCTGTATCCTGTCGCGATCGCGGCGACGGCGGTGTTTTTCGGGCGGAGGCTCGGCTGGTCGTCGAGCGAGCTTGCCTGAGGCGTCGCGCGGGCTGCCCGGCGTCATCGGCGCCTTTCGCGCCGGCCGTCCGCCTCTGCCGGCGCTTGACGCGGACTGTACAATGGTCGAGCTGTTTTAACGCGCGTCCGAGTTGGTTGAGGAGATCCGCTGTGCCCCACGTACGTAAATCGAAGCTCGTCGACGAGCGTCTGAGAGCTTACGCCGACTACCTGGTCGCCGACCCTGCGGCTTTGCGCGGCGCGTGGCGACAGCGGCCTGGGCGTCCCGACGCCAAGCTCCACGTCGATCTGGGCTGCGGAAAGGGCTTTGGGTCTCCCGCGTCGCGTGCGCGCTGCGGATGACGTGTTCGTCGGCATCGACAACGATCGCACCTGCGTTTCCTTCGCCGTCGAGCGCGTCGGGCGCGTGGGCGCCGAGAACTCGGCGGTGGTGTTCGACGAGGCGCGCAGTCTTCGGGACCTGTTCGCGCCCGGCGAGATAGACGTGCTGCACGTGAACTTCCCCTACGCCTTTCCCGCGGAAGAAGGAGGCGGCGAATCGCGTCACGAGCTCGGCGCGGCTCATGGATATCGCGACCTGTTGGCGCGGAGGGACGGTTTCATCTGAAGACCGACAGCCAGCCCTCTGTTCGACTTCACGCGCGAGCAGCTCGATCGGGCGGGGTATCGGATCGAGCGGATGACGCGCGACATGCACGGCGAGGGCTTCTCCGGTCGTGGGGGACCTCGTCCCCTGAGCGCTTACGAGGAGAAGCTGGTGGCGAAAAGGGCGCGCGCGTGCTCGCGCTTCACGCCGCGGTAGATGCGCGCCCCGTCGATTTCGCTCCCGAGGAGCCCGTCGGGCTGGTTCGGTATCTGCCCGAGGACCTCGACTCGATCGACTACGCGCCTCACGGCATGGAGGATGCCGTCGCGAACCTGCGCAACCGCAAGAGGAACGAGGAGGCTCGATCGCAGCGCGGCCGAGCACGCGCGTTCCGAACGGATGCGGTAGAGAACGGGCCGTCCTCCCTCTGCCGTCCGCCCGACCGTTCCCTTCGCCCCGCCGGAGGTCTCGACTGCTCGCCGGGTCCGCCTGTCCGCCGAGGCCCGATCGCCGGGTTCGCCCGACGAGACGCGCCGGGCCGCCCGCTCGCTTCGAGCGCGGGGCTTGAAGGCGCGCGTTGGATTCCCTTGAATTTGAAGGAATTGTTCTGACTGTCCCACGCCGGGACTTCGGGGTTGTGCGTGGCGTAGAATGCGGGCAACCGATGATGAGATGGGAGGGCTCGCATGACGGATGGCGGCATGCATTATCTGTACGGCAGCACAAAACGAATCCTCGTGCGTTCCGATGCCGATATGCGCGATCGCGCGTGCGAGCCTTCGCCGCGTGCCGCTTTTCCGGGGCCTGCGTTCGACGTCGACGGCGTGATGATGATTCTGAAGGAGTCGTTTCGCGGAGACGAGGGCGTTTCCCTTTGACGATCTGGCGGGCAGTACCTGGTCGATGCGTTTGTGGTCTGGGAGTGCTGGGATCGTTGCGAGGCGTCCTCGTCGCCGGTGTTGCTGCGCTTCGAGGATTTCGACCTGACGTGCTCGGCTGGAGCGGACGGCGCGCTCGCGTTATGGCGCGGCGCGGTCGACTGGAGGCTCCATGAAAGCCGTGCGCGAAGGCGACGGTCGTGAGGATGAGAACGCTCGGACGTGCTATGCGGGGAGCGAATCGACGATCTGCTCGATGTCGCGGATGCTGTCTCGAGCGCGCCGATCGCAAGTCCCCGGTGAGATCGAGCTTTGAAGTTCGACGGGGCTCGGCTTCGCCTCGAGGCGAGCGGGACGTCGGTGAAACGCCTCGCCGGACGTTTCACCGACGATCGAAGACGCCTTGTCGCAAGACCGTTTTGTGCTTTAGTCCTCGAGGAGGCTGAGGTAGGCGCGGTACCCGGTCGACGACCTTCGTCGGGCCGACGATGCGCACCTGCTTGTTCATACATGCCGCCACCCAGCGAAGAACTGGTCGCTCACGGCACACCCTCACGTGAGCGCCGGGCCTCGCCGTTTTCGACGGGGGAGAACGAGGTGTTTCTCCCGAATCGGTCGAAGATGATCTCGGCCTTCTCCTCGGAAACGGCGAGGGTGACCATGGTCTCGTTTCCGATGAAGCGCCGAAGGCGGTGGCGTCGCTGCACTCGTCGCGATGCTTGCTTATGGCCTCGTTTTTTGGTCGCGGGCTCGTCGTCGAGGACGTTCAGGGACGCCATGCGGTCAAGCGGTACTCGCGGATCTTCTCAATTGTCGTTCAGGCGGTGAGGTAGCCAGAAGCCAAATCGTCGTAGGTGATCGAGATGGGCGTGGCCGTGTGCTTGCCAAGTCCTCGTCGGAGACGAGTCGGTTCCGTCGGGCCGCGCTTGCTGTAGGAGAAGCTGATCTTGCGGGAGTTACGCAGTATGGCTCGTGGATGAGGTCGACTGCTCGGAGCTTTTCGCTATTTCGACCCGATGCGTCCGACGAGCGTGGATGAGGCGGTCGAGCTTCTCCTCTCCGGCGTTGCTCGCGAGCGTTTTGATGTTGGTGATGAGGCTGCGCCTGCTTATCGGTGATGGCGCGGCACGATTGCACCGCGTCGACGAGAAGCATGAGCCTCAAGGTGAAGCCGTGCTTGTCGATGGCGTATTCGACAGGTTGCGCTGGTATGTTTTCACGTCGATGTCGAGCATGCATAATC